>OMLO01000674.1_pt1 | contig 23522 bp, 11 predicted proteins | sample 1674811 | NCBI WGS metagenome assembly OMLO01 (sample SAMN06265003, study PRJEB25207) | coral metagenome | isolation source: Coral host | place: Mexico:La Bocana,Puerto Morelos, Mexico | collected 2008-11-13
GCCTGAAAAAGGTACCCCTTTCGGGCGGGGCCCCCCTGTATAGGCCATTATAGGGGGTCCCCCCCGGGGGGGGGGGGGGCCTCTGGTACTGGTTGCATGTTTTTATTCCACCTGTTCTGATTGTTTTAATACGTTTTTATGTTAGACTTATGTTATTCGCTTTTTTACATAAAAGGAATACCTTCGATAATGCATTTTCATGACGTCTCTTCAGTAAAATAAAGTTTGTGCTCTGGGGAGACCGTACAAATGCGATCCTTTGGGATGTTTGCTTGTACTCAGAGGGTGTTACTACAATCTTCGAAAACCGTTCTGTTGTTAGAACCTCGAATGAAAAATCTGAGAGAAGGAACTGCTATCAGAGAAGTGTATTAAATGGAAAAGTTTAAGCGTGATAAGCTTCAGTAAAACATCTTTTACCTTCGCGCCATGGACGTTGAAGTATGGTCGTGTTGATGCAGTTACTGTGGCTGTAACCAGTGCAGTAAATATGGATATTATATTTATGCCAGTTATTATCCAAATGAAGCAGAATAGTCGACCAGGCAGGGACTTTGGTGAACTATCGCCATAACTGATCATAAACAGAAAAAGCATTCAGTTGTAATATAATGAATTATTATATGCATTTAATATAAGTATACTATTTTTTTTTTAATTTATGAGAAAAACCTTCCATATCCACAACATGCATCATGACGGTGACCGACACGTAATTTTCAGATCAGCAATGTCAGTACGTAGACATGCAGTCAGGTCACTGATCAGTCGCAAGTGGCCAAGTAATGAACAAGGATTCAAATATTTCTTACTGCACTCCTAGATTGTCAGATGCTGAAGGGAAATCCAAATTTCGTGTTAAGTTTAGTAAAGAGAAGTTAACTAAAAGCAAAATTTTGAAGTTTGAATTTTAGTTCAAGCTGCTGCCTTGCTGTGGAAGTAAAGTAATTCTCAGCCACCCAAATCCAAACACGCTTTCTCTTAGCCTACACAGCTCTAATATCGATCTCTTACCCCACAGTTGTCATGGTAACAACAGCCCACCAGAAACCGTCCCAGGCGCCATTCACAAATCTTCTTGGGAATTCTTTAGAGAAGAAAACATATTCCTGTGGGGGCAAACAAGGAAACGAGCATTGACAGGGAAAAGTAACCGATCTGACGTGAGCTTTGATCAAATGAAACTATCGATACGGAATGTAGCATTCCCACATCACTGGACTGAAAGAGACGAATAACAGAAAAATCCTTTAAAAATTGTCCTGCTTTCGATTTCCATTCTAAAGCCTTTAAAAACTAAGCGAGAAATAACAAACATATGCGGAGAAACTGTGAAAAATATACTGTTTCGAAGTGAAAATTTTTACTCTTGCTTTTTGCACCAGTATTTTTCATCTTTCTAATTTAGATTTTAGTTACTTTTAGTCTTAAGACTGGAAGCCGAAAATTAACGATTTTTTAAAAAATTCCTAATCAGAGAACGCTGAAATTAAAGCAATTTCCTTTCCTTTGTTAGTCACTGTCTATGTATCATGAGTTATTCACTCGTGCTCTCTAGTGAAGTGATTCTAATATAAACTCTCACCAACAACCAGACGATCAACCCAGATGCACCAGCGGCTGCCAGGATAAATATCAGGAATGGCCAGGCATTAAATATGGTATCAGCAAGATTCTGTGTTCTTGTTTTCTTAATAAAAGAGAGCGAAATGAAGTCACTTTAACGAACGAATAATTTCCCGACCAGTCATATCAGGTAAAATTATTGCCTAAGAAAACCTCAAGAGATTACCTGACCTCCATCATAGACCAGCAACACAACCCTTGGTGCGGACACCACAGTCACAAACGGCTGGTCCCTGTACAGGTCTTTGTCCATTTTGGATCGGTACACCGGAAATGTAAAATCGTACATCTGTTCGGAAAAGTGATCCTCCGCCTCCCTTATGCTTTTCATGAATGTACCATACACTATTTCGCTTCCGTTACAACAGTGGTGGACAAGCCGTTGAACCACATCTGTTGATCAAAATTCACATCCGTTTATCTCACATGAGCATTAAAATTCTGCGATATACGTATAGCGATAAATATGACAAAATGTGAAATATTACAACAATTTCTAGCAACACTTTCGGTGTCCGCAGCTTTAATCTCAAGCTTCTAATGTACCCATGAACCTATACAAAAGCTCTGTGCGAACACTCCTTTCACGGAAGCAATTTCACATAATTGCTCTTTCTCTACGTCAGAACCGCTAGAAGCGCCGACTGAGGACAAATTTAAATGTAGCAAATTTAGCGCAAAGTCGCAAGTTGTTTTACTAAGTACCAGTCTAGTTTTCGAGTTACATCCTTTCCTTTTCCTACGTTCAAACTTATTTAGGAACGCATTCAGACTGAGCTGGCAGAATAAACAACGTGAAAAAGCTCGCGTGAGTTACACGACTGAGGGATGGAGGATTTTCCAGCTATTCAACTTTAAAGACATCGAAACTTCTTCACTAAACAAATCAACCGGCGCAATTCTGACAGTGAGTTAAAAAAGATGAATGATATTATTAATGAACTTCGTGATGGAGCAAGTTGCTCTAAAATGCTAAAAATCAAATCAAGGCATGATATCAGTTTATTTTAAGTAGCCGCACGCTAATCCGGGGAGCAATAAAGGCATCCGTGGAGGCAAAAAAAAGTCACGAATTGAGGCAAGTTATTGACGTTATTGTAGGAAAATTGATGGTCTAAAGATGCCGAAACGGGGGCGATCTGCAGTAAGTTCTCCATGTGCTTTTAACGATCTCGTTTAAAAGGGGCTTCCAGGTTTCATGGATAAATTTAACTATATATTTAATCTTTGGCGCCGCAGTTTTGATCTCATTATTTTAGCCATGCACGTTTACATTGACATCATTTTATCGTCTATATAAGGAAATAGAGCACACGCAGAATTAAATCGTTGATCCAGTTCTCCACCTGGGACTAAGACTAAGCTGAAGAGATTAACTTCAAGGTAAAAAAGCGAACAAGAACTTTCAACAGAGTAAGTCATTTTTGTTTGTAATAAGAATTAACAGCGATATGAATGATAAAAAGATAAAAAGAATAGAAATCTCTTTTAATTTCCATAGAGGAAACAAGCTTTCTCAAACACGTTGCGTCCTGATTTCGCAAAGAACAGCTAGCGCAATTTCTAGACACAGAAAGCCAAATCGAAAATTGGTTATATACCCAAACTGAAAACATTTTCATGCTAGGATCCTTTACAATGTTAATACGAGCTCAAGGCGTTCAAATCTAAAAATAGTTATCAAAGCGAATTTTCGTACTGACTTACTTGGAAATATTCCGCGCGCGGCAAAACCCCATTTTCTGCCGATTTTCGGTCCTAATACTCCAGTGTATGGCTCGTTTAGACTCCATGATATGGACAGCGGCATTCCTTTCTGGCAGCGCTCGTCCAGTGTGTGTGAAGTTAGGTTTCTGAACTCTTGAGTTATCCTTCCAAATTTGTTAGGCACGTAAACTCGCTTGAAGCTAATAAAGATGTCATCTTTGGTCAAATTGGCGTTTTTATCCCACGAGACAAACAGTGCGTTGCAAACGGATGTCGCTGTGATTAACACTACGACGCAGGGGACGAGGATTCGCCCCATAGTAACTTGAATTTTCTTGTGAAAAAGAAAAGGATAAGAACATTAACTTTGGTTATAACTAGATGACAATTTGTAAAAAGTAACTTTTCCATTTTCTCAACACGGCTTAGAAATAAGTCTGAACAATTTTTCCTCAGAGGTCCACGCCCCAGTAGTTCAAAGGCTGGACAACAGTATATAGCTATCCACCAGATAAATTGCCATCCATTGGTTAAGTATTGACAAAGAAGACACGCTATCCGCTGGGTAGTGATTCATCATTTCGAACAAAACCGGGTCAGTTGTCCCCTCCTGATCGAGAGGGAGTGAAAGGTTCTGGTTTGCAATTCTAAGAGCAAATGGATTAACTCGAGACGTTTTTTCCTTTATCAAGTTATTGTCAATTTAAAACTCCAATTTATAAGTTAGGCAATGATTTTAGAATTTATCTTTAGAGGCGCCACCTCCTGATGAGAACTGTGAAACCGATGCGCACAAATATCAGTAGCAAGAGAAGGTCCGCGCCAAGATTTGAGTAATTTCACGTTTCTTGACGCCAGTGGTTTTCACCATGTTTTAATAGCTATAAATAGACGTCTTGACTTTCACTGGAAATACTGGACTTATATACTGCAATGCAATACAACGAGTGTACCAAAAAGTGTCACGGACATGCCCAAAATAGCAACCTTCCGAAAATAACGTACGAATCCCTGACATTAACGACCTCAAACATAACTCGACTCTGCATCACTCAAAAACTGAACGCAACAACCGAGCTGATCTGATGTTTGCGGGCTTCGATAACCTTGCCAGTTTCAGAACTTAACAGTATTTTGTACAACTGCAAGAAATCGGGTTTCTTTGAAAATTGTACATTGTGTTTATCTGTGATGCAACATCTCTTTACTAATACCAAGCTAACTCACCTATTGGGCGGTCAAACAGTTTTTGTACAAGCATTCGGTTTGAGATAGCTTTTCAACATTTCTGTAGTATTTTTTAACTGAATTGCAAAAGATCGTATCTAATTTCTCAGGATTGCATTTTAAATGCGCTTTGTTAACAGTATTACGGCAGTTTGCAGTATTTGAATTGTTCCATATGCATCAAGTGATGTATTGTAATCAGTTTACGGCAGATTGTACAACAGGGACCGTGAATATATTGTTATGAGAGCCTAATCTCAATTTAGGCTTAAGAAAGTTATTACATTAGACATTAACATAGTAATACAGAGAAAAGATTTATAGCTGTCGGGATAATCTTTAGAACAAGCGACAAAGTTCAAAGAGGACTTACTGATAAGCTCTATATAAGCAGACATCGATATAGCTATCGAGCTTAAGAAAAACTACGGCCTTCCAGCAAAGTCCATACCAAATTGATAATAATTTGTTAATGAGCAAATTTCAATAAGAAAAGAATCGTAGAACCGACAGAAATAGGAAGATACGATCAATAACAATCACCTGAGGACAGCATTTAAGCAGAACTGAAGACACTTCCCCGCCGGCTAATCTGATTGGAAATGGAAAGAGCAGAATGCAGTATGAAGTTTTTTGTTCGTATAGATACGATCATATTTTTTACATCAGTAAATGTAACAAAAATATTGAGGAAGTATTAGATAATGAAAAAAGTAATCTTTAATGTTTATCTATTTTCAATTAGCGATAGCCTAGAAAAAATTAAAAACATTGCTGATAGATGAAAAGTGATCGCTCTCTCTTTTGTTATGAAAAATTCCCAACAGTATGTAATTCCTAGGACAAGCAAATAAAAATTGCAATGTGAACTAAATTGGCCCTTCGTAGATTGCGTTCGTCTCATTATAGCGGTAAAATGATAACTGCTTTCAACAAATTGGTATTCCTTGGTCTGGCGCCAAATTTTGTCTATCAATCAGTTAACAGTATTGCTTATTTTGTCTTTCCATCTTTTTGAAGTTACCATGCCATTCAAATCTGCATACTTTTCTATGGTAATATTAAAAAAGATGCCAAAAAAATATCTTTACCATAATCATAAAGGTCTGCCGACTGCGTACAACAAATTTTCAAAAATGAATTGCTACAGAGCTGTGAGGGAATCGCTCGAGTCTCAGAGTTACAGCAGGATACCGCAACTTGAATGATTTCGCGCTGTGGCACGTTAACTTTCAGCATATGAAAATTTTGAATATTAGGCCTCAGTGAGATCACAGCACGCTACAGATTGAAGTGATTTAAAGCTCTTATGTTTTAAATGTTCACTATAATTTTATTTTCAAGGCTCTCTCAGAATTTATTATCATGCTATTCTGATTTTGATGTCTCGCGTTGGTTCATCCGACGAGGGAAGACTTTGGAAATATGTCGACTTTGTGAGGATAGCTTAGATAAAATCGGTGACGAAAAAATGAAGAAATGAAATCACCGTTTATGATATTTCCAATTGGTACCTTTTAGTACTAACTTTCGTTAGATAAAAAATATTCATCAACTAAACATCTACAATTAAACGCTTGCAAAACTCGCATTTATCTTGTCGATATTTTGTCTAGGGATCTTAAATAAATGGTTTAGCTAGCGTACATAGTACATATCTTTGCGTTGTAGAGAAATCGATTTTGCTCAAACCATGGCACGCTTCATTCTGTTTTTTCGAGCAATTATAAATACAAGAACAGAACAATTCATAGATTGGTGCCTGACGTGAAAGGAATATTGAAATGCAGCTAGGAACAGAAAATGCGTTTTATCTCGCGTGGGTCTGTCTACAAACTTCGATCTAGTTTTGCTAGCATGACCGATTGATATTCCGTCGAATTTAAGTAAACTCGCATTCCATATCAAAGTTACAGCGTGCATCTACACTCACCTTACAAGCGGGAATTCAGTCAATCGCTGAAACAAAATACGAGCAAATCTTCATTTCGGTTTGTGTTCAATTATCTAACATTTGCATTACAAACGTTAATTTCAGGTGTTTTACGTTCGGCTCTACCGCGCAGGCGTAAACACGACGCTTTGATGATGAAAAATTTATACTAAACGAAGATTCGCTGGTACAGATGACAATAAGTATTAAAGGGAATCAGGAGAAAAAACAAAGTCTTACCGAATAAAACCAGGAATTTACATTTCTGCATGCAAATTTCCAAGAAATTATGTAGTATGGTAGCAGTGGGATAATAGATTTTTAAATTGAAAACCTTTGTTTACGCGATTAACAGTTATCCTATGAAGATGTGCAGCAACAAAACATTAGAAGCAAACAGTTCTTGCATAAAATTATTGAATCTAATGCAAACACTACGCAAAGTCAAAACATGATCGGCAGGGTCCTTGACTGAAATGCTGGTATTTTCATTTTATAACAAAAACACACGCGTTTATTGGGAAACGTTACACGGTGACACAACCTATTCACAACAGACCTGGCCAAATAAAAACCTGAATAAACAGGAAAATTCTATAATTACATGTAACATATATTATTTGAATTTTAGTGTAAACAATGAAAAACGAAACTGCGTGGACGATTTTCTATTGTAATGAACATCATTTCATGTATACCCTTAAAATGATATTTCATGACTGAATGAGTTCAGTTTTCTATTACCGCGCGTTAAAATGCCAGTTTAAGGCTTTCGTGCAAGATTGAGTGGGGGTAATATTTTTGGAGCGAGACAAACAATAACCCTAAAACGTTTCTGGCAGGTGGTTATAGAGGAGATAATTTAATTTTTTGTCTCTGAATAAAAATGCAAACATGTCTACTCAAGACAGAGGAAAATAAATCGAGGCAATTAACGTTGGTGAGAATGGTCTCGAACGGTGAACCAATCATGATGCTGAAGAAACCCATTTAACCTAAGCGGCGGGATTTGCTAAAGCCTTCAGTTGGCAGAGCACGTAATGGCATTAATTCTTTTAACAAACACGGAAAACTTTAGTTGTCGGCTGACACTATCTGAAAAATGTGAGATTATATTACACGATTTCTGAAAAAAATATGTACACTTCGAGACCATAATTTAATGATTGCATAATCACAATAATCCGATAAAATATGCCAGGGTACTGAACTGGCCCATATGATATACGCACTAAATATATGTAACCGTGTTATGAGCAGTTGCTAGAAGAACTTACAGTCCCATAAAAGTTACTTTAAAAAAGGAATTGTCGCTTGCGGTAGTCATATTACTGCTGTCGAGGCGGTCATTTGCTTTGGTCGAGAATTTCTTAGTTAATGTCTAAAAAATATTGTGCGCCTTATTAAGAATTCGTGTAATTAACAATAACAACGGGTATAAAACTCTCGCATGATGTGAATTAATTAAAAACATGTTTTTTTGTAAATCTAATCATTTCCCTTAAAGAATATTAGCTATGTCAGGGAGGTAAATCGAAAAATTAAGCTCACAGATTTTAAGTTTTGATATATGTAATCCACGTCTGCTACAATCAGGTATTCATCATTTGCAGCCATCCTTGGAGTTTCTTTGTTTTTAGTGCATGTGTAGACGCCCTGTCGTTTTCACAATTAAGGTGGCTAGGTTTCTTCTGATTTGAAGACAAGTTTTTACGTTACCAAAAAGACGTGCTTCGTTTCCTGAGATGGCTAGCATCTTTGGAATAAGTGACCATATTCGAACTGAGAGACATGAAATTGAACGTCCTCTGTTTCCAGTGTTTTCTTGACCCTTCCGTCCAAAATGTTATATTTCTACACTCCGAAGCAAGGTGCTTGTTTCTTCAAGAAAGGTTATGATTTAGGTAACGTTTTATAAAGTAAAAGCAAATCGGTTTCGGACCACGAGTTCGTTAGAACAACGCGAGTCAGCACCGGTCGCATTCTTCGCAACCGCAGTCTTTTTTTCACAGAGTTCATGTATCAGTATGTAACAAAGCAATAGTCAAGCAAGCGAATATAGGAGCTATTCACTTGCAATGGGAGAAACCGATATTGCATGTAAAATCAGCTCAGTTACAAAAGGCCTAAAAAAACTCTATTTAGGATTTAAGGTGGCTCCATATAATCATGCATGTTGCACGCACTATTTTCACCGTTTTTTGGGCTTTATTTGCGACTTACTTAAATTCAGTCCTTCAGCCGGAAACCTTCCAAAATTTTCACAGCACAATGAATCCGTGTACAAAGGTGGGGTTTGTACCGCCATTTTTGTCTATTTTTGCAATTTTATCTTTTCCCGCTGCTGAAAAAATGATCACATAGTTTCCCCTGAAAAATGTGGTCCACCACAAGTAAAATATTTATTAATGCCAGTCTAATAAAATTTTCGGAATTTCACCATTTCACGCGGGAAAAAAACTGTTGGTTTTGCTTTTTTGTGGTCATGTTTTCCTTTGAATGCACGCAGATTGTGGCGCTCGGTCGCAAAACAGTAGGGGCCACCTTTAATTTACACATGTTTCTATTAACATGAATCTGTGGTAATTGAGAGAATCCGTGAGACCTTTTAAGCGTTTAATTCTAAAATCGCCCGACTTAAGCATCTGTCAATCACCAACTCGGAGGCCAATGCCCCCATAACAGAATTATTACGCTACTGTGATATGACATTATATGGCAAAAGGAAAAAGAAATATTAATGGTGTTTTCTTTCGAAGCTATCCTTGGAATTTACCTCCTTAAGTGAGTAATTATTAAATTTAATTCTCTGACTAATCTGCTGATTAGCCGGCTGGTGATATCATTTCACAGGAATACTGTTTGTTTAGTAAGTGGCACTTCAAGGTACTTCAAGCACTTTATTAGCGATGTTTGGAAGTTTTGAGGTCACGTTCATTTTAACTGGAATACGTTGATATTTAAAAACCTTGTTTTCTGGGTCGTTTCCTGTGTTAATTAAGAACTATTTATTCTAACTTGCCGAAATATCTACTTGGGCTAATTTGGTATATATGAACTTTTCAACTTTACTAAATATAACGTAAAATTACACTCCATGACCTTTTCAAGATTGTTGTGTTAACTATGAGTTCACAAATTAACCGATCAGTTTTATGTTTTGTTAAGTGCGACAAATACTATATTTTTCGCGTCACAGTTGATCGCTTCGTCCAGTCGATTAGGAAAAGGTGAAATTTGTCACATTCTGACAGTTGTTTAGCGATATTTTATATCCAATTCTCGCGCGATGACGTCAGGTATGTTTGCACTCTTGTATGTGATAAAAATCAGCCAATCCGCGGGCGTGCGAGCAATTTACAGTCATTGGTAAATCAAAGTTTTATCTTGCAAATTGTAAATTGGTGGGAAATTACGTATGTTTACGAGATTCGCTTCAGTCAACTTAGTCATAAAAAAAATATTTATATATGTCAAGTCCGCAATTTACCAAAATGCCTTTGGCAAGATGTTACAAAGATAAAGATCTCCGCACTGTCTGTAAACTAAAATATCTATTAGGCAAACGAAACCGTGTCGGCATCGAGCTCAAAGAACCTTGTTGAAATCGAAAGAAATGTATTCCTGTGTGCATATTAAAAAAATTATCTAATAATTATTATTGTATTCAATGTCGGCTTCAATTCTCCCTATGTATTTTTTTTTTTATTTAGGCTTTTAGTTCGCCACCGTTGTCATTCTGTAACTCAACAAGTTGTTTGCTTGACTTGTTCTTTTCCCGGAAACCAGGTTAATTTCTTGCGTTTCGAAAATTCCTCGGTATATAGTGCATAAATCGCTAAGGATATGATGTCAGAGAAAGATTCTTTGCAATTTCGATTTGTTACAAATACAATAAACAAGTTGAAAATTGTTATTCTATATTATAGCATTATAGCATTAACTGACTTTAACAAGCACGGGTGCTCTTTTCCTGAGTAGTAATTTTCCTGTTCCTAAACGGACGCTGTATTTTTCATTAAACAACTATGTTTAAGACTCTTAATAACTCTTATCATAGTAAAGAAGCTGTTGGATCTACCCACGCCAATCGGAAATTCATAACCGTCGGCATCTGCATGAAATATCTTACATTTTGGGCGACGTCCCTCTATTAATTGCTATAGGAAGTACAACAAGTCCCATCTATATTTGGAGAACGCTAGCTAATTGTGGAAGTCATTATTGACAATTACGAATTGTATAAATTTGGAAAAGTGCGCGACAAAATCTTTAAAGTATATCAAGGCAAGAGAGACTGAACTCGCAAACAGGAAAGAAGAAAAATCTCAAATAAGTTTCAACTTAACGTGGACTAAAAGTGAAAGTGAAAGGTGAGTCATTCAGTTCTGAAAATGATTCGTTCATTAGATTGTTAACTCTTTCGAAACCAGGGATTCATTTGTTTTTTGCTACAATCATTGTTATTTTCCTTCGTTTCTTACGAGGTTGGCGATCGAAATCCGGTAAACAAATATTTCGGAATCAGGATTTCAGTGCTCATGTGGCCCCATTACAGGTATCTCTGCTCTCGGAAACGAATAACAACGTGAACTAGTTAGATTGCTGACTCAACACTGATTTTTTACGAGAATTAATTATGTGCTGCCGGAGTCGGCAGGACGAAACACTTTGTTTATCGTTAATCGCAGTTGCCTTAAGCGGTGATCAATGATAATTATCATAATCTAAAGGAACTAGTTTCGAACTTTAAGCCAGCGATGTCTTCCTACGCTATTATTTCGTAGTTTCTTAGTGAACATGACATTTACAGAAACATCAAACTTAATCTGACTTTCACAGTGAACGAACCCGTAAGCACTTTGATGCGTTTTGTCTGCCTTTCTAAAAGTTGTTTACCTGACTGAGTCATTTGTCACTGAGTCAAAGATTATTAAGAAACTGCAGAACCGTGATTCGGAAGCCTCAACTTCCTCTCTTGAAAAACCTACATAATTGGATTTATAAAAATGCCGGTGGTTGTTTTTAAGAACTGAAGTATTTTCAACCAAGGACAAAATCGGCTTCGTGGCTTAGGAGAATAAAACAAACTGGAAATCACACTAAGGACTCCAAAGCTCTGGGATGAATATGTAATGTTTTTTTTTCAGTCAGGGTAGAATGTTATTAATATATCACAATTGCATTACCTGCCAAGAAGATTATTATAAGCTAATTATAAGCTTAAGAAGCACTCGATCCACTGACCCACACACCCTGAGGGTATCTCAGTTTCTGTAACATGAAGCGACTGGGCATTTTCCCTCTTTGGATGGTATACATTTACCTGTCCTTCGACCACTAGATATCCCAAATCTTTGGTTAGACGATTAAAACAGGTATCTAGTACCCATATAAACCTGAGTCGGGAGAGGCTCTGTAAAACGAGTACAGAATCTCGCCCGGGAAAACTACTTGATCACCTTTCAATAACTTCGCTGAATCCCGATTCCATGTAATTAGATTTAGTCTCACTTTCTGGCTTCCTTTGTGTAGGATCTAACTTGATTTGCGGGTTTTGTTTTAAATTATCAAATTACATGTTACATAATTACACAAAGACTTTCTTGACTCATGTCCCCATCCCCCACCCCAAACACACAAAACGAAGTTGTCCAATATTATTGTAATCATTTATTTTCACTTCTTTCCACCAGATGAATGCTATCGTAACAGCCATAATTTTGAGCCTTGTAGTGTTAATGAATAGTCCTCAAGAGGTCCACAGCTCAGCTATAGGACTCTACGAAGGTCCTTACGACTGCTTTGAAAACTGTCAGCTTGGCTACGACGACTGTCATTACTCATGCGCTTTGCCGAGAGGATGTGAGGAACTGTGCACGAGCCCTTTCATAAATTGCCTTTTCGATTGTCCCTTATAGAAGTAAACAAGCTAAACAAGCCCGTACGAGCTGCAGGACACTACGTTCATGATATACAACGTTATTAATTTTATTTATTCGTCTCTCGTCGTCGACATTTCGCTACAGAAGTTTCATCCGTTGCTTGTGGGAACTGATTAATTCCGTACATTACTTCATTAAACCTTCAAAGCATTTTCTGAACACATTGGGCCTTTATCCTGGTTTGGACTCGGTTTGTAATTGAGCAACCTACAACAGTTAGTGCCCAAGTGACTGTAACCTTGGAAAGTTGTTAATAATTCCCTTTATCTCACGATCACCCATTCATGCATGGTAAAATAAACAGGTTCGATATAAGACCACTAATGTTGTAGTAGTTGTGTTCTTGTCAATAATCGGAGAGAACGGTTAGTCTTCCCGGCCTTTTCACAAAACAAAAGCGTTCAGGGAACCATAATTATTATTTTTTTTATACGTGGAACAGTTTGCGATGTAATGAATAATACGCTCCCTTTTTGAGAAAAAACAAAAGGAAACAAATACATCTCCTTAGGAGGAGTTTTACTGTCGTCCTCATTTTTGGGTTTGCAGGTTTGATTTCTTGGTTGGTGGCAGATTAGACCTACGGTAGGCAGAAAATACTATGCAGTGTCCGTCTGCCTTTTACTGGGAAATCACTAAGTGCGGTATTCTGCTAGTCGGGGGAGTTTTTATAAGAAAACTACAATTTTCGTGAGTTATCCGGTAACGCATGCCTGAGTTACGATGTGTTTAGTAACGTGATAATTATGGCCCAAAGTGATTCCCCCATTCGTTGTGTTGAGACACAAACATTTCCACTTTCTTAAAGGATTAGACTTCAAGGACCAGATTTAAACTTTTAATCTCTCTAGCAACATGTTCGTACATACACTGCCAGCAGTGTCTCGCCTTAGTCCTCTAGCCCTCGATGTAGAAAACAATCGTTTCTTTTTGAACGTCAATGCCTGTAAAAGTCACAAAAATGATCACTGCTTCTAGGAAAATGTTTCTGCCTTAATACCTAGAATAAATAAATAGACGTACCTTCTTTAATATAACAGCTTTATGATCAATTCGGAATATACATGTGCAGCTGTAGTACGTCCCACCGTTTTCATTTGATTCCTGACTCAAATACGACATCGTGTATAATATTTGAAAAACTAAAAGCCAATTCCCTGCTGCTTTAAACTATACAATTGACGTTTGCCATAATATCACAGTAATAATCTATTATAACCGTCTGGTATGAAATATTTAGCATCGCAGAAAATATCTTACAGAAAATATCTTAGACTTATAATTCTCCAGACAAATAAAACCGTTCGTTCTGTGACGTCCCCTGTGCAGCCTTAATGTCTAAGTGACAGTCTGATTCTTTCTTCATCGTGAAAAGATCGGGCAATCAGATGTACAGTCGTAGAACATTCCACCGCACCTTCTTTCGCACAGCTCTGCAGAGCTTTTCAAGTCACAGAACATGAAACAGTCCCAATATCGATTCTCACAGCCTTCAAAACATTGATGTACACTGTTCCTGATGCGGTAAGCGTTGACATCACCGTCGAGGTGGAACACGAGGCAAAGGAACACGACTGCTTTGACGAGTAACGTCATCTAAGAGAAATTAAAGCTACGAGAAAATTAGTTATTGGGGCATATTTCCTTTTTCGATTAAAAGAATTTTTTTACAGAATCATATAAAGATGGTAATGAAAAGGTTAGTGTGCCGATCATTAAGGTCGTGAATTGTTCTGGAATTCTTACAAAATACTGAATTATATATAAGAAGACTTTTCCATGGAATCTAACCAATATTCGAAGCCGTCATTCTCTGGTAAGATTAAATTCGAATTGTAATCTTCTTCCGCTCTAACATCTTACTGAAAGAGCGAAATTTCCTGGCTTTCCCAGTAAACGACTTGTGAGCTACGATCATTTCTAAGTAATCAAACCAGGAGTTTAGTTTTCTGAAAGTTAGGCTTGTTGCAAAAATACCTCCCGCCAGTTTATCACTCACTTTTGCTAATGAAAACTCTTTGACTAAGGCCTAGGAAAAACACTCTTACCTTCTTGATTCTTCGTGTTTTTCTTGATTCTTCTTCTTGCGAGTACCTTCTGGTGTCAGTCTAACTTTTCTGCTAGCTCGTTAAATCTATCGTTATTTTATACACTCGCACTTCGTCGGAAAATCCGACTTCGTCCCGGCTATTTCCGAGACCATTTTAGGTGTTTCTCGAGAGCTAAAATCGGATGAGAGGCGTGACGGAATTCAGTTTATTTTGAACACGCTTGGCTTGTAAGTGATACCATAGCTAAATAAAAAAAATAGACTTCATGCGCCGACTAATTCCAAAACGATCTTGCATAAGAAGAATATCTGTTTTGCAAATGAAGAGTTTTTCGCTCTCCCGAAGGAGATTCATGCCTCGTCCTTCTATCCAATAGTCAGGTGCACTCTTGTTAATTCGTGCAGTGCCATTTGCTCGTCTTTGGGTATTCATATCGTTCAATTCGTTTCTTTCGAAGTTAACGATTGAAAAAAAAACAATATAAAAGTTGATATTTTCAAATCAAGATTTGTTCGTGTGGCCCCATGACATGTATCTCTGCTGGAATACTCGCTATTTTGCAGACTCAACACGTCTACGAGAATGAAGTGCTGAGTCGGCAGGCAGGACGAAACACTTTGTTGATCTAAGGGAAGTTTTGCACTTTCAATCGGCGGTTTTTTTTCTACCCTTTTAATTGTAATTCATAGCATTTACAGAACACTGAAATAAACTCGTTCTAACGTTTTTAATTCGTTTGTTTTCGATACGAATGTCCGCACATCATAAAGTTGTTTACTTCAGTCAGTGGTCTCAGAGCGAACGAATAGTTAGAAACTGCGGAACCTTAATTCGGAAACCTCAACTTCCTCACTTAAAAAAACAGTGTAGTCGGATTAATAAAATGCCAGTGGTCGCTTAGAAGAATTTAGAGTATTACGGAAAACGCGGACCTGGTGGTGAAAAGTAATTGTTTCGGGGGCTTAGGATGATCAGTAAAGCAAACGAACGCACACACTAATAAGTAATATCTTTCAGCCAGGGTAGCCTATCAATACATCATATTGTATATTACTTACCTTAGAATTAATTATAAGCCAATTACAAGCTTAGGAAGCAGCCCGGGGAAGCAGCTCGGGACAACTGCATGACCCTGAGCGTTTCCCAGTTTCTGAAACATGAACTTACCACCTATGTTTTCTCTCTATGGTGTGTAAAAATTGTCCGTGGATCACTAGTTAGGTCCCAACACTTTGCCCAGCTAACTTCAACAGGTCGCTGGTGACCATTTATAGATCAAAGTCGACATAGGCAGAGTGAAGCCAGAAAAAAGTCTTGCTCGAGAGCTTATGACCTTTCAGTGACTTCGCTGGATCCCGATTCCACGTAATAGGATTTAGTCTCACGTTCTGGTTTCCTTTATGTAGGGTGTAACTTAATTTGACGTGTGTATCAATTACTATATTTCATGAAAATAATTTCTTGAGTGGAACAAGATATATGATTTTTGACTGTTTTGAAAACTGTAAGCTTGGTTACGATGACTGTCATTACTAATGCGCTTCAGTACCGAGAGGATGTGAGGAACAATGCACAAGCCCTTTCATAGAGTGTCCCTTGGATTGTCACTCATAGAAGTAAACAAGTCACACTAGCCCACGTTATTAGTGTCGATAGACTTAATACATTTTATATATATCATGAAACCTTCTAAGCTTTTCCTGAAAGGATTGTTTTACACTCTGGTTGTAATCATGAGCAAATTATTTCAGGAACCTCAGTATCTGAGTAAGCGCTTAAGTGACTGTAATATGAGCAAGTTTTAATTCATCCACTCGTACCTGGTATTGTTAAACAGGTTCCATATAAGACTAGTGATGTACAGTAGTAGTCGTGTTCTATTAGTTGCTGTATATAGAAGCGAATCGGAGAACAACACCAAACTCAGAGGAGTGTTGAGTGTCGAGGGAGGAGTGGGGAGTGTTTGTGATGATTGATGTACCTCCAAGTTCTTAAGAATAGCACTCAAAGAACTGTATGACAATAGGTTAAGAGAGTTCAGTCGTAGCTGGATATCGAGTTCTAAGAATCCCTAGCCTGTGGATCGTTAGGCAGAGCCGGAACAATGTGCAGTATCTATCTGCCTATTATTGAAAAAAGTATTCTAAGTGTGGCAAGCCCACCAGCGAGAAATTTCCTAAAGGAAACAATTTCGAATAGGTAACGGTAACACGTGACTGAGTTACGATGGGCTTAGTAACGGGACAAATATGTTCCAAAGCCGGATCTTCTCCATTTGTATAAATTGATTTTGTTGACTGACGTCCCTTGTACCTAGACAGATATTTCCAATTTTTGCTTTTAGAGTCGTGAAATAGTATCTGCAAGGGTCAAATTTATTTTTAAATCGCTACATGTTCGTAGTTACATTATCAACAGTGTCTCGCCCTAGCCCTCAAGGCCTCGATGCAGAAAAGTCGTTATTTTATATAGCTATAGAAGCTTTTAAAAAACACAAAAGGATACTGTTTTCAGGAAAATTTTATTACCTTTAAAACTAGAATAAATAAATTGATATACATTATTGAGTATAACTGCCTGAGATAAAATGAACAATACGGTCCAGCCGTATTCATTTTTTGTGACGTAGATACAACTGACATGCCTGAGTGTACGACCCACTGTTTTAAAATACAATTGGCATTTGCCATGATGTAATAATATCAGTACTATAGCTGTCTGGTATAAAAGATTTGGAATCCCAAAAATATCTTACAGAAAGTATCTTAGACTCATAGTTCTCCAGACAAATAAATCCTTCCGTTCTGTGACTTCCTCTGTGCAAACCTCAATGTATAGGTGACAGTCTGATTCTTTCTTCATCGTGAAAAAATCGGGCAATCAGATGTACAGTCGTAGAACATTCCACCGCATCTTCTTTCACACAGCTTTGCAGAGCTTTTCAAGTCACAGAACACTAAACAGTCCCAATATCGATTCTCACAGCCTTCAAAACATTGATGTACACTGTTCCTGATGCGGTAAGCGTTGACATCACCGTCCATGTGGAACATCATAACAAGGCAAAGGAACACGACTGCTTTGACGAGTAACGTCATCTAAAAGAAATAAAAGCAACGAGACAATTAGTTATTAGAAAAAAGAGTTCCCTTTTCAATCACAAGCACTCTTTAAACAGAACTATATAAAGATGGTATAGAACATTGAAATGTTTGTGTCAATTTAAGTATAGAATTGTTTTGAAATTCTAACTCAATATTGAATTTTGTTCAGTATAACAAGAATTTTCATGAAATCACTCGAAGCCGCTAGTCTCGGATAGTAAAACTGTATCGAGTTGTAATCTTCTTCCGCTCTAACATCATACTGAAAGAGCGAAATATCATGACTTTCGTAAAAGACTTAGTGAGCAACTACAAGTTCTAAGAAGTCAAACCATAGTTTCCTACGAGTTAAGCTTATTGCAAAAAAAAAAAACTTCCATTAACTTGCTCGCCGTAGTCTTTTCTCGGGTTGCCAGTTCATCACTCGCACTTTTGCTAATGAAACCTCTTTGACCAAGGAAAATACATTCTTACCTTCTTGATTCTTCTTGTTTTTCTTGATTCTTCTTCTGGCGTATATTCTCTTGTGTCGGTCTAACTTTTCTGCTAGCTCGTTGATTCAATCGTTATTTTATACACTCGCACTTCGTCGTAAAATCCGACTCCCACCTCGTGATTTCCGAGACCATTTTGGGTGTTTCTCGAGAGCTAAAATCGGATGAGAGGCGTGACGGAATTCAGTATATTCCGAACACGCTTGGCTTGTAAGTGATACCATAGCTAATTGAAAAAAATAGACCTCATCCGTTAACGATATTGCATAAGAAGAATATTTGTTTTGAAAATAAGAAGTTTTCTCAGGCGCTCTCCCGAAGGAGGTTCATTTGTAGTGCAAAGTGATTTCATCGGATATCTGAATACGCGCCTTCAGTATCAAAAAGTCGAGTATATCCTTGATAACTTGTGTAGGAGTGCCATTTGCTCATCTCTTTGTAATATGAGACTCTTGTTGTTTTTCGGATGTAGTCTCAAATCACAAAAGGAAAGAGTAATAAACGATCTGGTTAGTGAAACACCAAAAGCTAAGTGTAGTGTTTCATTGTCTTTACTATGATGCAAACATGAATTTGACCCTTTCAGCCTGACCATGTTGTAGTTTCGCTTAAGGTTAATTTCTTTAATAAATTGTCACTTGAAACACTTGTAATATAAAACAGTGGAGAGGGAAATTGAAAAAAAAAAAACTAGCTTGCCCGGGCAAACAAAGTCATAGTGCAATAAATTCAACCAAGCAACAAAATGTAACAGTGCGAGTCCCATGCAGTACGTGAATTTTGATTGATTTACAGTTATCGATTTTTACTGCAAAACTGCAATCGTTCTAGCAAAGGAAATGAGTCCGGGAATTTTGCTGAGAAAAGATGACGACAGTTGATTTCGCTGTGGGAAGTTAAAATATAGCAGCTAAGGTAAAAGGGGCATGATAAGAGCTCTACATAGGGTAGTGGGGTTTTTCCGACCTCCTCACGTTTTGAAACTGATCTTTTCTCCATTTTGTCACATTCCTGATATTTCCTTGTTCATTTATATTCAGTTTGCTTTTCTGGAAAAAGAAAACGCTTCAATAGTTACTTAGCTAGTGACCTAGATCTTAAGAAGGCATCGTTCTGCGCTGAGCCGCCCTATGTGCGGCATGATGGGCAGTAAGTAAGTAAGTAAGTTCTGCGCTGAGACGAATGGTCACGAATCACCGTAACCTCCCGACTAATTATGCTTTGTTATGACAATTTCATGAATTCAATCAGTACTTCCTAAATTTAACCGCAGATTACCTTAAAACGACTTAGTTTGCTGTTTGTTGCATTCTAAAATTCTATAACTTCACTAAATAAGCATTTTCTTTGAGTGATTGCGATCTTTTTGTCAGGATACAAACGTTATCGTTGAATTGATAATAAAGAAAAAAAACTTCGTCGATGACAATCGATTTGTAGTTTATTTTACATGTAGCAAAATTAGTACCCGTGTTTAAAATAGGACAAAATAAAACAACTATAAACTTATATAGATACGTCAATATGTTATTTTAGTCTCACTGAGATCGACATGAACCGGAAGGACTAGAGCATTTCTAAAAATCCCAGCGATTCGTAAAATGCGGAGAACTATTGTCTTCTGCTGTGACAGAGTTTTTACTGTTTATGGAAGTTTCCTGTGAGCGTGTTACACATCACAACTTTGTTTTGTACCATATATTTTCAAAAAGCACTTAATCTCTTCAGACGGACTGAAGCAGATGCATATTAAGGGATGCTTTTGAAGAAACGTGTACAGATATCGTAAAACTTAGTTTGTGGTCACAGTAGCGTTACATGAAAAAAAAAATCATTATAATAAGATTACATATTGATATAAAACTTCTATTAAAGAGGACAAATCAAGAAAATTTGAGACGTTGGCCTTCATTTACAAAACTACAAGTACTTGAAATAAGATACCAAAGTTCAAGTTTATCATTTGTTTGATTGTTTGGAAGAAATCTACGATCAAAATAAAATGTGATGACTAGCTATTTGATTTTTGGTATTTCCATGACGTTAGAGGTCACCACTTTTACGTCAACAGACGCTGCGTGTGTATTCATTGACACCGTTTTAAGATAGCCTCAGGGTCAAGTGGTTTCGCTTTCGTCGCGATCAAAAATAGACTTTGTTTATGAGACGTGACGTGCGAAGACTTAATGAATTACATGATTCAAACTCGAAAAATGCACGTGGCATCAAACATAAGCATATTGAAAACGTTTTTCAAGGAGGCCGCAAGTTGGGCAACATATAAAAGTATTCTTCAAATCTAAAATTTGTCTAATGTTTCAGTATCACGTTTATGCCTTTTTATTTCTTTTTGAATAACTCTCCATAGGTAATTTTGCTTGACTGTAATAGGGGTAGGTGAATGCGATTTCTTGCAAACGAGCTGTGAGTGTCAAAGTTGAGAAGTGTCAAGTCTGCCCTCAGCTAAGGAAGAATACACCCCAGAAGTTTAATGAGGGAAAGTTGTTTTGTTTTGTAATCAGTTGAAATGAGCTCATGCATCGTAAATGTCAATTGCTCTCTACCACATGTTTGAATTGGTATTAACTTCCTTGCGATGTTACGTGTTACGTTACGTGCGAGAAGGCGTTGTTGACGGCATCGTAGGTAGTTTTGGAGGCGTTATATTTTCAGTTGTAAACAGCACTTAGTTTATCTGATGGAACTCTTTCCAAAGCTGCACCCACCGTTCCGAATTCCCCTCGGAATATGATATCATGAACTTTATTCATGCTAACCTGAAATCTGACCGAATATTATGGAACACGGCAGAGTTAAGCAGAGAAAACGAAAGAAGAGAGATAGAACAAAACAACTGAAAAAAAGCAAAACAAAATCAGCCAAACTATTACACTGAAAAAAAAATGCTTTGAAATTTGCCAAGAAGAAGCAGTTAACCAGAATCCGGCGTAGACACAGATGGAAGTCGAATAAAAGCTTCTTTCATGAATAAATGACATAAGAAACAAGTACAGTATAGATCTTTTTAGTTTGAGTGATAATTTTCCCATTACGCACTACAGTGATACCCCGCGCAAGAGAATTGTTGCAAGCATTTAGCGTAGCAAGCGTTTCCGAAAGAAAGACCGAGCGACTGGATTTTCGGCTCCATTTTTTCGCGCGGCAATTCTTATCGTCCAAAGCTTGCTACGCAGGCTATTTGTTTAAAGTCGTTTCGATACAAGTCGGTTTCGTTGCAAAAGTAAACTCGAGAAAAAAATCCAATTAAATTGTTTTCGTCTTCGTAATAAGTTTTGTGGCTTCTTGTTCAAAAGTAATGCAATGTTGATATGATGACAGTGAGTCGACTGAGGAAGCTACTAGGACGTTAGAGTAAGAGAGCGCCTTCAGGAGTTTCCTTTTATTGCGAGCCTCGGCAAGGATCTTTCTCTGAAGGTCTCGGGACTTTCTTCGCTGAATATATCACTTCTCCGAAACGAGCTTAATTTCTCTTACTAACCAAAAACGTAAAACAGGTCTTACGTTTTGAAAAAATTCTGACCAACAACTAAGTATTAAAACTACCAGTAATTCGAATGTCTTTTATTTTTTTAGAAATAAGTTTTCCTTGTTAAGATCTAGGTTATCGAATAGACTTACTTTACGAGTCCATTTCCGTGGTGTATCGTTATTCACTTCTAGTTTAACACGACTTCGTCACTGATTATATAGAAGTCGACTTGTGGCAAGTCGGCTAATCGGTCGAAAGGCATGACTGTTCAGGTTCCTTTAAGGCAATTTACAACTTTACGTTACCTTAACGGAACTTTACATATACCGTATTGCCACAAAAATCTGCGGTTTACTCGTGCTGTGATCCATCTGAAAAGTATTTATTCATATACGAAATGACTGAGAAAAATCATATTTGTAAAAATCATTCATTTATACACACTAATAGAAAATGTGAAAGCACGAATTCTCAAGTGTCAACTAGGTATGAAAAGAGATGACAGCCTCTCCGTAGTATGGCACTAAATTTTTGCGGGAGTTTATTTTCAGTTGCGAATCGGCGTTCTTATTAATTTTGCGGGAACTTATTGTTTTGCGGTTGTGAAATACTGGTTTTAATTTTCTTGTATTAATTCTTGGGATTTTCACGAAGCAGCGTTTAATTGAAATTACAAGATTTTGGCATTGGTTAAACTGCCTGCAATTGACAAGTAAAACAACATATAGAGATGTAAAACACACTAATCCAGGAATCACTTTCACTTTATTACCATTGCACGTGCTCTTGTGTTGAATTGTAGACACTCTTCTCAATGGATTACCTTAAGACGATCCTCCCCTGCAAACTAACCTTTTTTTTACTGAACGTTCGTTTTGTTTCCCATTTCATCATCTTGTTTATGAACGAAAGGGGCGATGGAAATGAATGACACTAACACGATTCTACATGTAATGTGTGTATAATTTCGCATGTGGAGTAAATTTTTGCGGAAAAAACATTTGCGGGATATTTTTTTGCGGGAGATCGAGCGAAAAACCGCAAAAATCGCAAACATTATAACCCGAAAAAATTTAGCGCCACAAGGTAAGCTATAAAGGTTGAATGGCATGCAGAATTAAGCGCGGTTATCTTTAATGTTATTTCAGCGATTGGGTGTGATCATTAAGTAGGTTACATATAATCCTTTGGCAGATATTTAGATCCACTCGCACCGAGCCGTCAAGAAACTTTTTCGATTTTGTGTTATATTTTTTCATTGAGCTATGTCTTATTATTTTAACTCCTTGTCTCCTGGAGAGCGTCTATTTTGCTTCGTCTATTTAACCAACCAGTTTCAAAAGAGCCAGAAATGTTGGGGGAGCTGTCATCATAAAAGAATATAGCCATATTTTCATTTATCGAGACATTTATGACTTATTTTCAGTTGGTTTGTACTACAAAGCTTCGCTAATAGTGACTGAACACCCTGCAAACGGTCTCTTTTAACCATACTACTGTCAATTCACAGGAAGTTTCTGAATTCCTAAGAAACACCCCACGTGCTGTGCCACACATGTTGGTCTACGACTTTGTTGTAACTATTATGCGCACGCATGCCATGTGTGCCTGTTGTTGAATCGAACCGCCATGTTTTGGACATTCATGTTTGATCCCTTCCGCGAGACACAACACCACGTGTTCAAATGACTGACGAACAAAATATGATCTACGATGCGTTCTCTTTACATTATTGCCATAAGAACTATAGCTCACTTTAGGAACAAAGAGGCCAGTGAAAACGTTAAGAAAATATACATGAAACTGAACTGTTACTATCGAACGTGAAGTTTTAAAAATAATCTTGTTGAACAGTGTGGCAAGTGAATAACAGTTAAAATGGCTATTAATAAACTCCAAGAGACTCATAAAGCAGTGATCAGGAACGATTGAGGTCGTTTGAATG
>OMLO01000675.1_pt1 | contig 23518 bp, 21 predicted proteins | sample 1674811 | NCBI WGS metagenome assembly OMLO01 (sample SAMN06265003, study PRJEB25207) | coral metagenome | isolation source: Coral host | place: Mexico:La Bocana,Puerto Morelos, Mexico | collected 2008-11-13
CAGTTTTTGGGCTACTAGTTTGTGCAGTTATGAAAACTTATTTCATTGAAGCCTTTGGACAACACAAAGCATAAACGGAGTAATGTTATTTTTTGGTCTCTTCACAAAAGAACCCCTATTTTCAACGGACTTCAGCCCCATTTTATCAACTCCACTTGGTTTGGGTCTCCATTGCCCCCGATGGAAGGTACATGGCGCCACGCTACAGATGCTTGGCTTCGTACGCTAAGCACGGCGTGGAGGAAAGGCTGAACAGTCAACCTGGCCAGGTTGTTTGTAGGAATCATAGTGGCCGTTGACCGTGACCAAGTTGTTTTTTTTGTCGGGAGGTGAGAGTAGAATCAATCTTGTCAGTCTTTGACGATTACATGTGATGCTTTAGTTTCTCAAGCACTTTTCCCTGCGAGAGTGGTGTAGTCACCATGGTTGCCCAAACTTCTAGCTTCGTGATGCCTGAAAAGCTAGACCTTATGGTGCGTCGCTTAATATGGCTGGGAGCACCCAAGGTGCCTGGGCACGTTAAGAATTAGACTATAGATTAGGAATCTTTGAATGGATAATATCAGGGTCATTATGGACTTGAATTTGCTGAGATGGCTGTCTCATTTCAAAAACAAGGGGCCCCCCATTCAATCTTAGGTCTTCGTTCTCATTGTGCTTATGATTGGATTTTTGAAGCCCGTGGACTTGACCACGGGTGTCCATGAATATGAATTCCTTGAGTTCTATGCTGGTGCATCCCGGCTAGCGAGGTTGTCTAAGGCCATGGGTCACAGCACAACTGCTATGGATCGGGAATTTGACACACAGGGCGACAACAAAAGAAAAAATAATTCAATGGACTTCAACACGTCCGCAGGGTTCACGTCCCTTACCTGTAACCCATACATGCGCTTGTTTTTTTCCAGGATGTTATTTAACAGTTTAACCTATGTATGATCCGTCCCCCTTCCACCAGCTTTTTCTTCTGGCCTTGCCGTTACATCCAAGGTTGGCATGCATTTTGGTCCTGCAAAGCAAATTTGGTGGGTGTCTGTCGGTGATGGGCATAGCTTGTTCTACATGGGTAAGTATCTCAAGAGGAAGCACTTTCCGTAGCATTTTCCTTCCCATGGGACATCCCCATTCATTGGCGGTTTACAGAGCCAATAAATCCGTTGCAAGGACAGGTGTCAGCATGAGAAAGTTCTTTAAGGATTTTTTTGGATGTTGTGTGGGTTGTTTGGATCTCAAATCAGGTGGTCCCCCTCTTCAACAGTTGTTCCTTACGATGACCAGGACCATTCTACTTGTGATGATGATTATTTGCGCCGAAGGTGTTCCAGTAATTGAAAATCCAGGGAGCTCTATACTGGCATCGCATAAACGGTTTTATCACTTAGTGCAGCTTCTCCTTGCAAAAGGAATAAGCACTTTGGTTTTGATTAGACATCTAATTCTTTTTTTGTTTTCCCAAAAGATCCTAAATGATGATGATTAAAAATCTATTGCATTTCCTGTTTTTCCTCAGATTTGAAACCAACTAAAACTAAGATCTATTCCGTCAAGCTTTGTGGATGAAGCTTTATGGTCATGCTTGCTTGAAGCGGACTTTGTTGTGGAGTACTTCTCCCATGATCAGCGCCATGAATTTGGGAAAGATTACCAAGTGTAGACACAAGTCTCTAGTGGCAACGGCGAAAAAATACACCGACAAGGCAGGTCGAACAAGATATCAAGGAACACGGTCTTTGAAATCTACCCAGTTTCCAAGCTTCAAACTTATGATGGAAGTATTTATTTGTTTATTCAGGTTGTTTCCTTTGTAAGGTTGGGTTTCCTAGCCCTACGTTTCCACAGCCAGACCGCCGCCAAGGCTTTACCCTGTGAAGTTTGTTGGCAGGGTCCTCGAGTACAGCCCTGAACTTCTTGCAGCAGCCCCAAAGATTCCTGAGGTGCATCGGCTCTTGGTGGTGTTATTGCAGGCTACCGGCCCTTTAAGTTAGAAAAGTGGTTTGCGCCCTTTTTCCTTAATGGTTCCCTGAATCCCCTAATAAACTAGAGGTTGACATGAAGAAGCCCATCATTGAGCTGCTCAACGAAATGCCTACCAATGATCGTTGGGATGATGCGGAGCTTTGGACCACGTATGCTTATGTGAGGGGCTCCAAACTTTTAGCTATGCCTGAACCTTTGAAAGCAACTCTTTTCACCCATCCCTGTTAGATCGATTAGCTAACAAATGTTGGAGTTGCAAATTTGTAATTCAACTCAACTCTCCGATGTTTGCAGAAACATGCTCAGAGAAAATGTTTCATGCGTCCGTAACTTTGCAGGTCGCCAAGCTCACCCCAAAATATCTAGGAAAAAGATCAACACGTGATTCAGTTTTGGTCAACCTCAAATACAAGTCGGTCTGATTTTGGAAATGTTGTAAAATAATTCGGGCGAGAATTCGCGGGATTCGGGCGGGAATACACGGGACTCGGGCAAGAATTCGCGAGGAAGTGTTTTTTGACAAATTCAATTCGGTCTATTTTGTTTGAACTTTTGTGAATTTTGGAGTTTCATAGCTTTTCGAAATGTCATTTTCGGTCATATCCCATTTTTGGTGAGCATTTGTGGCTTTAGAGGGTTTGATAGTTGAACCATGGCTTTTCAAAGCAAAACCTTCTCGTCCGAAACCCTTCTCCGTGGGCTTGACCTTTCATATGACCTTTCTCGGTCCTCCTGCCTTTCGGTTGGAAGTGACGCAAGTCCTGACGAGCTGATGGCAGAGCTCAAGCGTTTGGAGGATTCTCAAACTGTTTCGGCATTTTTTCAGTGGTGTTTTTTTTGAGTTGGGTATAGTTGGGTATCTTGTGGATTTCAAAATGGTTCCATCTGGCTTTTTGATACAATAGTTTGTTTACAGCTAAGGCGATTAGAGATGAGTACCTCAATGCACATCCTGAAAAACGTGTCCCACACACGGAGGATGCGGACCTTGATAACATGGATGAGGATGAGTTGCAAGTTCTTTTTGTCCATCAGGTAAGGTGTTTGTTTTCTGAATGTTTTCTGAAAGATTACTTAGAAATCAGAAGGCGGAAATAAGCGCCTTATTTCCGGTCTTGCAAGATGGGAGATTTGATTTTATGAAGCTGGATGGTAGATTTACTTAGTCACTCGTGAATCACTTCAAGTCTAGTTCTTCTTCGTTTTATACTTGTCCCCATTAACTGTAGATTCTTCTACCGGCCAGGCCCAGAGAGACATCATGGCGAAGGCCGTGAAATTAGAGGTAAAGGAAGAAACTGTGGAAACGTATCCTGACATTGACATACCCGAACTGTTGCCAGACCGTATGCGGGGTGATTCCTTTGATCATAGTGAAGAACTTCCACAGGAAACTCCCAACCCAAAAGAAAACCATGACTTGATGGATGAACATGATCCTGATACCAGTAAGGAGAATGACATAGATGATACTTTGCGGGTGGATGGAACGGAAGAAACGCCGAACCATGACCAACCCGATACCGAAGAAACCGAAAAGGAACCAGCTTTCCCTTTTGATGATCCCTATGTCCAACAACCTGAACCCACCACTCCAACATCTCCAGAGAAACCTTCTGCCACTTCGGCCATTCAACCAGAGCAATTGGAATTGCCTGAAGATGCACACATCGAGATAGGCAGTGGCGGTGGCAAGGGTCGGGGGTCCAAAAGGACCATCCATCCCCAGTCTGCCGTTGAGTTTGCAGTTGCTTCAATTCCCCCTCCAGTTTTATTTGAGAAGGCCATAGATAGTCGTCTCAGGAGAATTTTCAAGATTAGGGCTGATGGAACCATGTTGGTGGATGAATCTTGGAAACAGCAATGGGATGATAAAGAAGGTCGTATCAAGGTTCTCGAAATGTTTGAGAAGGTTGGATACAATACGGACCGGGCTGAAAAAATGGGGCTTGGGAAGTGGTTCGCAAAAGAAAATCTTCGCCATTTATGGGTTGACATGGGAAATCAACATAAGTCAGGGGCTCTCCCCATTTTTTTCACGTTCCATTTAAAAAAAGGTAATGACCATGTAGAAGTCTAACATGTGTGGTTGTGCAATTCCTGTTGAAGCTTTCTTAACTCGTACAGCCAGAGTATGATCAACAAGAGGGAAACAAGTAGAGAAGCGGTCAATACTGTCTCTGGATGTCTTTGGAACTTTTGGACGCATTACCAGGATACGGTTTGAATCCAATGATTTCTAACAATAAGAACCACACAAACACAAAAACATAGGACACCCCTTGAATATTTTGTGCAGGATACGCATTGGAAGGAGTCAGAATAAATATAAAACAACTTTAAATGTTGCACCCCAAAAAAACACATTGGGCCAAACATGGAACCTTGTAGGAATTCAAGTACCTTGCTCACGTCAGCATTTGTGACATCCCGAGGACCAAGTGGTAAGGTTTTACTGGCTACATAGATCGGCCCTTACCCCAATCTAAATTTCGGCCCTTCTCCTATCAAGTCCAAATTAGTTTAGCCAGCCCTGCAGGACAAATTTGTGAAACGCTGCAAAGCCATCACCGAGAACATCACAGAGGAAGTCAGTGAGATTGAGGGCGAGTGGCTAACTGCGGAAGATATGAAGTCCTTGAACTATAGTACGTAACTCTGCTGAATACTTATACCCTAGCAGAACCCTTGTGTAGCAATCCACCCAACAAACCTATCAACATGTTAGGCAAGTTTAGCATAATATCGTAAAACCAATAGATTTTGATTTGTCCGAATCTTAATCATCATCATCATCATAATCATAATCATGAGGTCAAAGATTGCTGGTGTGATGCGCTACTGCCAAGCCCGGCCGCATTTGGTGAGGACCCATCGTGTCTATACACATCTTTGGTCCCCGGCTTTACTAAAGTCTCGCCCTTTTTGCCTGCAGGATGAGCAAATATGGTGCTGGGAAGATGTACTGGACTGAAGTCAAAATCAGGGGTAGCTTGAAGAATCTTGGCCCCAAACGTTTGATTGAACACAAGTTTGATAGCCACAATGATCCACATCATAAACTTGTGATTCCTTAGTTTACTTGGGTTGATTTTTCTAGATTGTCAAAATTAAGGAAAACCAAACGGCAGCGCCTGGAAGAAATGATTGAGTGGGATGAGCACAACGGCGGTGGCAATATCCCCAAGCAAAAACTTGACTGGTCCATGTTGGGCGATCAGAAGGAAAGTCACTTGATGGCTCTTAAAAAATTCCAGTGGAAATTCGTTTGATTGTTCTATTTTTCTGACTCTCCCCCAAGGTTTGCTCAGCTTGGATGATGCTGAGCCAGAGGAGAAAAAGGAAATCCCCCAGCATCCTGCCATCCCTAGTGACATGCAGGAGGAACTCACCAAAGCAGGGTTTCCTGAGGTGGAAGGGGATTTGGCCCCCTCGGCCATGGCCCCCAAGGCTTGTGGTTGCATCCAAAAGCACATAAGTAAGATCGATGCCTTGTATGCCAGCCTTTCTGCGGTGGAGCAGCCTTCACCTTTGCAGACCAGGATGTTGGTGATGTTTTTTTGGTGGGGAGGATTCCAAGAAGCGGGATTGAGAAAAAATAGTTCGTTAAACCCTGGACAGTCATTATTTTGGGGAAAAGTCTGAGCTTATGTAATGTAGGTGTAGTTTGGGAAACTACGACACTTTGTCAAACAATGTTCAAAGTAATAAGTAGTTTAAAATATAAAACTGTTGATGGAACAAATCCTGCACCGCTCATGAGCAAAATAAAAATATGTTTGTACCCCCTGAATTGCGTAGGATTGTTTCCATCCACATATTATTTATTACTTTGAACATTGTTTGACAAAGTTTGGCTTTATCCATTTTACATGGAAAAAACTGGTTGAAAAACGCACTCCGTTTTCCACTTGCAACTTTCTGGGGGTACTGGGTTTTTCGGCCGATGTAGGATGAAAGACAAAATGGCCAAAGTGAGTCGATCCATGGTGGAATGCTACGATGGGCTTATGGACATGCATGGCGAAGGAATCCTGGAAGGTTATACCTTCGAGTGACTTGACCACTTCATAACTAAGTAGACTAAGTAGATCATAGAGCATCAGCTGCACTCCTTGGATCTCAATATTAAAGTAAAAACTTCACAACACTTTCCAATACCCAGGTTGCAATCGAAGATTCAAGAAAAGTTGGATGAGTCACGCAGAAGGCCTGCTTTGTTTTTCCAGGTAATGCCTGTATCAGTCCTGTTTTCACGTGGTAGGAACCCACTTAGATTGACCCGCTTTTGTCAGGGTGACTGAAGCCCTTGGTATCATGAGCTTTGCAAAGCCCAGCCCCCAGAATTTGACGGAATGATCTTCGGAGAATCGTTTGGTATGACACACATTCGAAATTCAAACCCCCCAATTTACCAAATGAATTTCACATAGGCAAGCTTTTGTTCAGGGCCAGAAAAATTCTCCTGCAAACAACTCCTTTGAGTTACTTTGTGATCACCTCGCCTCCCACAATGGTCGACTATAACCTGCTTAGACCCACTTGTTCTCCCGGCCCCAGGTCGAACCTGCCCAAGACCTCGAAGGGCCAGCCGGGACCTGTCGCACCGGAAGCCAAACCCAAAGCTGCCACAAAAAGAAAGGGCAAAACGCCCAAGAAGTAGGAAGTTGCTCTGAAATGTTTTGGTGGAATTGGTAATTTACAGCCCGATTTCATCACTATTATAGCTGTTTTGTAACTTGTTTGAAAAAAATGTCTATCTCGTATCGCTGGTTGGATTTCACTGAGCTAAAGATCGTAGGGGGGCTGCTTTTTTTACAGCCTTAGATCTGTTTGATGGAACGAACAATTAAATAATTTGGAAAAGTTGGAAATACCAACTTCCAGTGTCCATGATGAAACTCAGATCTGTCAACTTTATGGCACGGCCGGAGTTGAAAAAGTGAATACTGCACCGCACCTACTTAAAAGTGTGATCCTAGCAAACTTGTGGGCCATCCAACAGCAACCTCTCAAAGGTGAGGGGTGTTTACCTTCAATCTGGATAAACAGCGTTGCCAGGTGATTCTGCGCCCTCACAACCGAATGCTCAAAGAGATGATCCTTTCTTGGGCTATCTTGCCGAAACTTTGGGTGATGGGGTCAGGGGCTTTCAACGCATGCAAAAACTCCAGTTGATGTATTACATCATCCCATAGGCCATTGTTGCAGGTATGTTGGGAATTGCACTTGAGATGTTCTTCTCAATTCTCACCCCTTGCTCCACAATCCACCGCTAAGGCCACAGCCCGCAGTGTGAAGCGTACCAGGCATGCTTCGGCTGGCAAGCCAGCTTTTGCACCTGAAGCGGCGCAGAATGCTCAAAGGGACTGTCAACGGCTTTTTGAAAGAGAAGGCCTGACAATCCCGATTCCAGTTCGATCACTGGATCATGCACTTCCCGATTCAAAGTTGATCACCAGTTATCACATCAAGCCCCAAGATTGGGTTAAACATTGGATGGATTGTTGTTCTGAACTTCTTTCTGGGTGGTCAGGGCAAGCTGGTGATAATTTTGAAAGTTTTTGGAAACTGTACCAGGTGGAACACCCCACACACCAAGTTTATTCAGTTCACAATGGCAACTTGCACAATGTTGTGCCTCTCCTCATCCATGGGGATGAGGGAAGGTCTATCAAGAAAACCAACTACTTAGTGGTCAGCATTGAATCTATCTTGGGATCGCAAGAGGATGCAAGAATTCGAGCTGGGTGCAATTGTGAATCCTTCATGGCATCACGGCCAGACTTGCCGATCTACGGTGGACCCAAACATACTGTTGAGAAGAAATTCATTGATACAGGAAGGAAGCAGGTAACGAACTTCAAGGGACATAGTTACCTGTCTCGGTGGCTGATTTTTGGCCTGGGTGGTTGGATATACAAGAAGCACCCGGAAGTTGTAAACGTTCTTCTTGAAGAGTTGGCCACCAATATGACAGATCTATTTGAGACTGGCGTTTTGGTCCAAAGTGGTCAAAAAGTTTATGGAGCCCTCATCGGTATCAAGGGTGACCTAGATTTTCACGAGAAGTATTTGAACCTGGTTCGCTCATACTCTCATGTCGGCGCAAAAAACAAGATAGAAATCTGTCATCTTTGTAGAGCCGGTCACCAGCACTTTCCTTTTGAAGATTTTGCTGAGACCCCGACGTGGTCATCGTCGATGTTTTTTGCACGGCCTTGGAATGCTCAGAACAGGCCGGCGTTGAGCACTATCCCATTTGACAGAAACCATCCTGAGAAAATGATTGCTCATGACTTGTTCCACATCGTCAAAGTTGGAGTTGCCAGGGATGTGATTGGGTCTGTGCTCATTTACCTTTTGAGAAGAGGCTTCTTTGACCATGATGGATGTTCAACTGACATAGAACAGAGGTTCAAACGAGCCCACAGTGTGTTCTCTCTTTGGTGCATTGCTGAACGAAAATCACCGGGACTACGGAGCTTCTCCAAACGGTTTTATAATATGAAAAATTTGATGTCCGCTCCTTGGGCTTCTTCGAAAGCCTCTGACTCTCGATTGCTCCTATCTTGGCTTGTGTGGTACCTCAAATTGAACCTTGTCACCCCTACAGTTGATGGGCACAACCAGACTTTGAGGCACATGTTGGAAGTATGTGAATCAACTTTGGAGATCAACATGTTGCACCACCATGGCCTATGGTTGCCTAGAGCATGCGCACAAAAACTGTACGCATCTATTCTCACAGCTTTGCGTGGCTACGCCTATTTGGGAAGGGCTGCCATTGGATATGGAATTCGGAGTTTCATTATCAAACCGAAACACCACGCTCTTCACCACGTGGCCTACCGATTGAAACTCCAGCTTTTTCAGGGGTCTGAACTTATCTTATCGCCTCAGGCATTTTCATGCGACGTGAACGAGGATTTTATAGGCAGAATATCCCGTTTGTCTAGGAGGGTATCAATAAAGCTTTGTGATCTTCGAGTTTGTCAACGGTACCATTTGAAAATAGCAGCCTTATTGAAAAGGCGGCCAGTTCAACCAGGGCAACCAGGGGTTGGGCTGCGAGCAAAGCTTGCATTTTCCAAACCCAAGCCTAGAAAGGGGGGAAAGAACTCCAAGTGAAGGTGACTTTGTACATGTGGTTTCCAATTTAGATACGACAGTTAAACAAACAAACAAACAAACAAACAAATAAACAAACAAACAAACAAACAATTTCTCCCCTGTGAAAAATACTTTCTATAGTAGAAATCGGGCATCATAAGCGGTGCAGGATTTTTTCCATCAACAGTATTAACAGATTGTTCATGGAAGAAATGGATTACTTGCCTCTAAAAAAGATTTTTGGTAGAATAGGTTTACTTTCCCCAAATTTTCACAGTAGAAAAAGTTCACTTCCCACAAACATCATAAATTTGTCTTACTTGCCATACAAAAGGGTCAATAGTTGTCGCCACATTTCCCCCAATTGCTGCTGGGAGCCAAGCTGGACAACGACCAGAGAAGCCAAACAGGTTGCATCGTGGCATTTCCGATGCGTGGATTGGGATGGGTGGATTTGGAATGGTTTTGCCACCATGTGTTTAAGGGATTTGACTAAAACATCACCACTAAATTCTTCAAATCAGGATCCCGCTATTCTGGTGTTTCTTCAATCGCTTCATAAAGCAGGATGCCATGACATTGTGACTTTGGCTTTAAGATTTGTTCTTGTTGGATGTATGTATGCTCATCTTACCAATTGTATCTCTGAAATTTAGGGAACTGGTGGATAGATTTTATCAATTGTTTTGGTGTAGTGTTGAAAGATTTGGGCCAACAGCTAAAAATCATCAAAAAAGGCCTCGGGCGAGAATTTTTGCCTCGGGCGAGAATTTCCCATTCGGTCTACTTTCTAGACTGAAATCATTCGGACCAAAATTGTAGACTGAAGATTCCCTAGGTATATATATACATGATTATTTTATATACAAAGATTCAACCCGGTGTTCAGGATGGTTGTTGTTTTTTACTTATAATACACATTAATATACTACCTGGACATCCAAACGTACTAGAAAAAAGTACCTCCCCCCCTTTTCGTACTACTTTTGAGCAAATCGAACAAAAATGACAAATTCGTATTGTTTTTTCACAGTTTTTTTAAAAACGTTCACTTTTTGCAAATCGTTGACTTTTTGGGCTCGGCTTGCTGCTCTTGTATGCATTTCAGGGGTCAATTCGATAAGCTACGGTACTGCGCAACAACTGTGCATTTGTTCGTCCACATTTTTGTTTCTGCATGTTTTTTACGCACAAATTTCACAAACATGCACAAAAACGATTGCGCAACTCGAGCGCAATTTTGCGCAACTCGAGCGCAATTTTGCGCAACTCGAGCGCAATTTCAAAAAGTGGTACGATACCATTCCAAGGACGCTGTCAGTCCGTACACAAATATGAAAAAGGTGTGCTACAGGTCTAGATGGTCCGGAATCTAGATTTTTGCAAGAACGATATTATCTACCTAGATGGTGTCGGTGAAATAACTCCTCCAAACGGCAACTTTTTAAAGCCTCGACTACTTTTTGAATATCCGTCTAGATTTTGATGAAACGTCAACAAATCAAAACGTAGCACTTTTTTCTAGTTGTTTTGGACGTCTAGGAAGTCAAACAATAATCAAAAAACACATATTTCATATTTCATATTTCTATGAATCTGTAATATATTATGATAATATAAGTATAAGTAGATTTCGTGGCATATATGGGTGCTATTTCAATATATTTGGGTCTTATGACTTATGGATCTCCCTGGTGAGTTCTGCAAGCACAGAAGAAGCATACTAAGACACCTTTTTTCACATCTATTGTTGGCTCCAAGCGTTTTTCGACATGAGAACATCCAATGCTTCACATTCTCCAGCTTCACATTCTCCAGTGTTCCACCGTCTCTGGCTGAAAAAAATAGAATTAAATTAGAATATATCATATCATTTCATATATCTTATCTTGAGTTTTTTTCGCGGTAGTGACAACACAGATCCAAAGCAAGCTTTCTAACTGAGCAATGAAAGGATTCGCACAGCTTCTGCACGGACTGGCTCATTATTATCAGAACTTCCACTGCTTGCAGCGGCTATGCCTTTCAATCTCTCAGTCGTCTCTCGTTGAAGCTCGTTCTTCTGGGAAATCTCCATCACACATGTTGAATGTACCCATGATGGTGGCCGAAGCTTGTTCCAATACCATTCAAACCGAACTGATTCCTTCTTGATGTATGTGTTGCAATTGCGGCATCTAGATCGACCTGACTTCGCGCAATCCCCATTGCCAAGTCCAAGCGTTGTGGAAAAGAACGACCCCTTCGTCTTGCCATAGTGGAAATCCTGGGCCAGGCTTTCTTTGGCCTGGTCTGCATCATCAATTTCTTTGTAAACCTCTTGCATGTCTGCCATCCCACGCTCGACCGTCTTTGACATCGGAACCACTGTAGCGCCTTGTGCCTCGTCATCTGGAGCACCTTCAAGATTGTCAACGTCACTGAGCTCATTGTTCTCTGCGTCAGAAGTAGCGCTTGTTTCCGAAGAGCTATCTTTGTCTGGATCGTCTGCGTTTGTTTCTCTGTCAATAGCATTGCTTCCTTTTGCAACTCCCTTGGATGATGCTGATCCCCTTTGTCTCTTTGACCCCTGCCCACGTTGCAATGGTTGTTTTCTTTTGCGGGAGGATCTGTTGCTCAATCCAAATGGTAAGCTGGCAGGCGGTTTTCTGGGTTTGGCAACAACATTGGCAGTGCTGATAGAAAAAGTTGTCTTCACCTCATCCACTGTCAGTAGCAATCTGGAATTGTCGTCAAGATGTGGTCTGTGAACCCATTGCTCCAAATCCAAGGTGGTCAGATCTGGTGAAGTAGCATGGAGGCATCTTGCAAAGAGATGATGCGTTGTCTCATTCTGTGCAAAACCGTCTCTGTCTTTGCGGAAAGAAATGCAATCGTCTTGGATATCTGCAAGCAACACTGTTTGCATGTATGGCCGTTTGAGAACCACACCCAGGAAGAAACACACACTGAAACCGAAGCCCTCTGCAGTCAAAACCAAAAACGAGCCGGTCCGAATGTCATTCTCTTCCAACGCTTTCTGAAATGAGCGTACAAACTTTATGGTTTGCGGCGACAATGAAGCTGGGTTATGTTTGCATGCTCCTGGCACACATGGTTCAACAACCTCCATGAGATCCTCAGTACCAGGGGCTGGCTCAACATCTCTATGTAAGGTCTTGGAGAGGAAATCTTCCACGTACTGATCAGGGCATGTGCAGTCAATGTTGGAAGCCTTGAGGGCGCCAAATCCTTGGCCGGGTGACAGTCTCACAAAAAGAAAAACCAAAACAATTAACATGTAATGTAACATAATAGTGCAGAGTGAAAAGTTTGAAGTTCAAAATGAACGATCGAATGAACAGTGCCATCGAACCAGCAATTTCAAACCTGATCATGTTTCATCTGTCCTTTTGAATCAAATCAAATCATTTCATGTTTTAATCTAGTAGTCGGTAGTCGTCTATTTCTCTATGTCCACCACGCGCGCTATCACCAAGGATTCCATTTGACAAGAAAACATAAAATGGCCCAAAAAGGCATCCATCTGCTTGGATGGTGGACAGAAACTTGCAACTAACAAACTTAAACAGACCAAAATTCCATCTCCAAGCTGGGTAATGCAGGACCACTGTGGGTGCTGTTGGAACATTTCTTCGTTGACAGAAAGTCGTTTGCATGAAACCTTCTTACACCCTTTCTCCCCAACTTCCAGCTCCAGTTCGGTTTTCCCAGAACCTTTGCTTGGAAGAGGTGTTGAAGAAAGCTCTTCCCTTTTTGCTTGTTCACTCAGTGCCTTGATTCTGAAAGGTTCTTTTTCACCCAAAGACATTGCAGCCCATGTGGCGGAGACCTCCTTCTGCTTTTGCTTCCACTGTTCTGGGTTCAATGATCCCGCCTGTGAAAGCTGTTCCCTGGAAAAAATGTTCCAGGCCGAAAGTTTTCTGGGTTTTTTTGCCACTGCTTTGCTGATCCGGAGCTGCTTCGCATGCGCTGACTCTAGAGGTTGTCTTTGCTTCTGGTCATCCTTCCAAGATAAAATGCAAGATTCTGGAAGATGATTTGATATATGATATGATTGATGATACAGTATACAAATATACCGAATGTAAAATAAGTTAAGGTAAAAAAAATACAGTATCAGTATCAGTATCAGTATTATATAGTTAGTTAAAAGTTAGTTATATTATATATTAATTATATAATTATATAATTATTTAAAATTATATAATACAGTAAAATAGTAATATAGTAATAGTAATACAGATGTATACAGTCAGTTTACACGAACCAAGGCAAGAAGGAATCAAGGATCGCCAGAATTGAATTTTTCTTACGAAGAGTTCGCCAGATTATGTTTTAAGATTGGATACAGTACTGACTATCCGTTATGTATTACGCATGGCCCGACTCAAAAGAACAACGCACCATTGCTTGATTGTATGAAATGCCACGTCACATGTCCAAATAATAGATTAGAAATAGAAAAGAAATCAAAACTGTCAAAACCTGGATTTTTACAATGCCTACAACGCAAACCCAAAAGTTTCGGATTCGTTTGAATGAATAAACAAACAAACACTCACTGCCTCACTGCAGAAACAATAACCCTTTCGCCGCCCTTTTAGTTTTAGTTTTAGACATTCAAACCTGTCCTTCTTGGAGTGCTGGTTCTTGCCCTTTATACCAAGCCTCTTTTTCACTGATGAACTTGTCAAACGGCTTGGCATTGTAGATGAGTAAACGTCTTCAAAAGCCACACCATGCAGTCGGATCGATGATTGCAAAAGGGACGATTCCTTGGCAGCCCGTTGCTTCTTGACAAACTGCGCGCCACGCTTTGAAACAACCCACTGCATTTGGCCATGTTTGACTTCCACGGAATCTGAATTTGTTGGTGTGTAGGAAGCAATATGTTTTAATAATTGCGTCACCTCTGCAAACACTTGCAATTGCTGTTGTCGCGGCTTGTCACCCAAAGGTTCTGGGTGCTCCATGGCAAGCACTGAAGAAAATGTAGCGTCCACACATCCAGAACAATATGACTTTGCTTGGAGCATTGCGTCCCACGAACGGACGAAATCTGCCAAAGTGAACCCATGGGAAATCCATGTAAACAAGTGATATGGATAGCCAGACATCTCATGAACCATCCGCCTCCAAATGTCTGTCGCTCCAGCCATGACAAGTTGAAAAAATAAAAGCAGTTGGTCTTGGCTTGCATCTAATCCCATTCGCACGTGCTGAGTGAGGCCGTCCTCCAAAAGGTAAAGGACTCGTTGGACCAAGTTTCTGCCCAATTTGCCACTCGCAATTTCCAAAAACATGTTCTTCGATTGTTGTGAAAGTTTGTCGTGTTCAGGATGGGCACTACCCAGTGCGACAATACGTGTCAACAGAGTGGTTCTTTTCAAGAAGAAATGCGTGCCATACTCCATGGCCCCAACAAGTGCGTCTACCATCATGGATCCCTGTGTGAACCCAGGCTTCGTCAGTTCTTGTGTAACCAAGCGTCTTCTGATACTGTTTTGCAGGCTGAAGCTCAAATCACTGTCCAGCAATTCAGAGAGTCTGGCTTGAAACTCCTGGGATGTTCGATAATTTGCAAGATCACCACCTTCTCCGTCACAAGACCTTTGGTTGTGCAAAAGGTCATCAACCATTCCTGACAAGGCTGATGCCGCATCACTTTGATTTTCTGCATTCTCTTGCATTTGCCTCATCACCCGAGGCAGCAGAGAGAAACAACAAGACGCTGTCTTGATAAAACTCGATGCAACAGCATAGTGCTTGAACCTGTGAAGCAACGGAACTGGATAGCCGCGACTGAAAAATGGCACAGCTGCACGAAGTACTTTATCCATGGCGTCCTCTTCCGTATTGCAGCATCCCTTGCAATAGTGCACGATGCGGTCACGTTTACTATCTGAATTGCACAATGTCAGAAAATCGGCCAATTGTTGTTTGAGAGTCTTGGATGCATCGCAAAGCCCAGCATTAATCCAATGAGCCCTTTCCTGCCAGATGGCCATTTCTTCTGGGTACTCTTGCACTGGCACTCCTTGGACTGCTTGAGCTTGAAGAAGAAAACCACAAATATGAAAAAAGGAAAAAAGACTGTCTAAGACTGTCCTGTCGACTGTATAAGGTACGGTACAACCCATGGCTTTGGCAATGCTACCTCTGTTGCGGTTACATTATTGATACCGTACCGTATGCCGTATACCGTATACCGTATAACGTAGTCCATAGTCATAGTCTACTGCTGCTGTCTGAGTCTTCAGCGCAAAAAAACTATAAGTTATAAGTTTTAGGTTATAGTCATGAGTCATGAGTCATAGTCGTTATAATATGTTTAAAAGTATGGTCCATTGGTTTGTTATACTGACCAAGGAGCAAGGACATGTTGGACAATATAGTCTGTAGTCTGTATGATTCTTTATGATTCGAATAAATATGAAAAAACTTAGGAGTTCAGAAGTTCCCCAAGGATAAGGCTAAAATTGCACTTTACAACTCAAAGCCCGTGACTGTCCAATGAAAAATCCAAACAAACTATCGGTAACTTACCTTAGAGTCTGTAGAGGGGTCATACGACAATGCAAACAATGTAAAAATATTAAAATATGTTTTTCAAGACCGAGCTTCTCTGAAAATTACCTGGAGCTTTGAGAACCTGGACCAATGCCAGGGCGAATTGCTTCTTGAAGGAATGTTGCTCGTAAAGATGTCCCAAGCGTACCAAAGTCGTCCAAAACTTGTCTACTGCCAAGACAATGGGCCGGCGCACAAGACACAATTGATGAAGCTGGCATCTCATTCTCAGTGACAACTGCCGGCGTTGCTTTCTAGTGGATGCGAGGGCGGTCTCCAAGCGGAACACGGCAGTGTTTGTTGGAAGGGCGTCCCCGATCATGACATGGCACTTCCACGCATCCATTGAAGAAGTAATGATACTATCCAGTGACCTTTGATGTTGAGTAGCTTCCTGCAGATGTTTGAGAGAACATCCAACTCCACGACTCGATAGCAACAACCCCGAACAGTAGGCACTGTGCAAATCCTCCGTCCTCTGTGAAGGCAAAGTCAGAAATGGGGTTGGAACACCAATGTTGTTACAAGACCCATTACCATATTGAATGTGGCATGTTTGCACCGTGTTCATCACAGTGTAAATAATCGGAACTGTGTCGCCTTGAGCGCGGATTCTGCACGAGCAATCATCCAGGACAACGCAATCCAAAATGCGCGAGACTGGATCGCTACTGGGCGTCAGCACATTCACCAGCAAATTGAAAACTTGAACCATCAGGCTCATTACTGCCCTTGCCCTTTCCACAAACCTACGCTGACGATCAGAGTCCTCGAAGGGAGAACTGCTACAAACGCCAGCATTCCCAGTCAACAAGTCCGGTGTGAAAAACATCTTCTGTATGTGGTCAGCCCAAACGTCCTTCTTCCCAAAACTGCTGTTGTCGCTGTCACATTGAGCCAGCCATTCTGCGGGCTCACGCCCCCTGTTGAGCAGTCTTTGCATTCGAGCCTTCGATGTTCGTTGTTGTCGTTGTGTTTTCTTGGCAGCACTGTCGGAATCATCGTCTCCACTGTTGCCACTGTCTGATTCAGAGCTGCTGCCATTGCACAAATCCGAAAGTGGCATTGGAGCTAAATGCAAAATCTGAAACACACTGTATTATTTTGATTTTCTTTCCAAGAACGCAACTTTCAACCTACACTCACTCTGCGATTATTTCCCAAACTCGCTGTCTAGAACGCAGAATGCAAACCAGGAAGCCCGGAGTTGGAAACGGATACAGTTTCTTCTGCTATCTTTTTCCATGCGTAACTGTCTTGCATCTGATGGTGATACCGTAGTGATACCGATGATGCTGATGTAACCTATGAATGAACTGAATAATTTCATTCTGTCACCCACAAAATCCCGTCCGATTCTCCAATTATTGGTGAGCTGCGGAGATGCGCCCAACCACTGGATTCACATGGCATGTTTAGTTGACCACCTTAAACCACTTTCAATTGCTTGGATTGCTTCACATAGACATTGGCAAAGGCTGCTAGTCTGCTAGTTTAATTATGTAACTATGTAAATGCATGTACGTACGGACCTGTGTGGACCATGGAACTCTAAGTTGAATATGGAATCCCACCTTCGCATGCTCAATTGTTGTTGACTTCTAAAAAAAATGGCGCTGGCTGCAGTTCTGTACTTATGACTCTAAAGCAATGGTATTTCTCCATGGATGAAAAAGCCAGCGCTGGCATTTCTTTTTTGAACATGCTGAACACGTGTCAGTTGTCCACCAAAAGTCCGGTCCCTTCATATTTGTTCACAACAAAACCAAAACAACACCTTGTTTCATCATTAAAAACAACTTAGCTTCTACTCTATTTACTGCACCCTACTCTGCAGACTCTACATTTTGATGAATGGCCATTCTTCTGACCCAGTCCTATCAAATCAAAGTGACATCAAATCGTATCATCTCATTTGATCTTTCATGGTTCATATTAGTTCATATCATCATTTATCATTGTCATTGTCATCATTTGACGAATCATTTCTTATCATATCACGTGATGGTTGCATCATTTCAACGCTTAAATACATGAATCTCTGGACAGGTCGCAAAATGTCACTCCCAAAAACTTCGTGCTGTGCATTCTACGTCCACTCCAACGCCTTGTACTGGTCGAAGAATTCTCCACGGCATTGTGGTGGAAAGGGCGTGCACACATCGGCAACCTTGGCTTGCGGTTCACCCCCTTTCTTGAGATTGTTTCCCAAACCGGCGGGGGGGTTGCCAAATCTTGTAACCACAATGAAATGAAATCATCAAGACATTGCAGACTGCATCTGAAGTTGCAACCAACCAAACTAATCGAAAGCCGTACTTACAAATTGGAAGTATCCACGTGGCAACGACTTTACATTTTGGCATTGAATGAGACGATCCATCATGAAAAAAAACAGGCAACCATCCAGTTCACATGTCGCAAACATGATGCCCCCCTCCCAAACCCAAATGTCAAATGTCGGAATGCTCCGAGAAACTTCTTCCATGATGGAAATCTTGGGCTTCTTCTGTCCTAAGCAGGCGCCACACCAGTTGGCAGCTGGAGCAACAACGTACAAACCAGGACAAACCTGTGTCACACCACCAACCACCTCAAGTGATGCTGGCAATGCCTCCCTTTTGTTTATTTCATTTCAAATGATATATTATATTTTATTTATACTTCTGCTACACAGGTATTCTCCTCCATACCCAAACTTGCGAGACCACGAGCAAGGCCCCAATTTTCCGTCTACCAAGATTCTGATCATCTTGCAACCTTGAATAAAGGGCTGCGAACGCTCGTCTTGAAATGGATGGTACTCGGGGTGCTTGCGTTTCACCGAAAGCTTGGAATACGGTGTGCAGGGAGGGCCCCACAAGTAGAAGTCAGCCTCAAGATGCACAGCAATAGAAAAGGGATGCAACTGTCCACTGTCAACTGCGAAGTGTCCATCCCCTAATCATAATCTTCTTCTCCAAATTCATTTTCCTAATCAACATCTACAGAAAAAAATTGGATGGATAAGTTAAATGGTGAAAAAAGATTGAAAAGGTAATGAAAGATATAAGATATTATTATTTATTTCATTTTTATTCTGGGTATATTTTCCAAAAACCACAGTTACTATTCCAATTTACATCTGAAACTATCTACGGATCTGCGTGTCTGAGCGCTGAAAGTGAATTCTGAAACTCAATGACTACTGAAATCCAAAAGTCTTTCAAATTTTCAACATGATGCTGCGATGGTAGAAGGCTTAATACAAATCAGATCTTTCCATGGTCTTTCCTAGTTCCTTCACAAAACGCAAATTAAAAGTCTATGTCTATGACTCTATGAGTTTTTTTTTAATCAAGAAGAAACAAATGGGAAAAGTTCCTCCTGGAACTAAGCCCTTTCACTGTTCACCTTTCTTTCTGGGAAATGAACACGGAGTGACATCGACTAGATCACGTCAAACGGACTGCCTGCCTCATCTACGCCAGAAGGGCAATTGTGGCCGTGATACTCACAGAATCCATCTGCCAATTGATCTTCCATCAAGTTGAACATGTGGTTGACTTGGTGCGTCAGAGAAAAAAGTCAACTTCATGGTGAGCTGCTGCTACTCAGTGGTAACGACTCGACTATATATTAACCTTTTGAACCTGTAACATTATCATTATCATGTATCACTCACCGACTAACTACGCCGCAAAAGTCTATAAGTTATAGGTTATAATAAGTTATAACTTTAAGTCCACCAGTCTATCAGTCTATCTATCATCCAAGAATTACCATCACGCTGCATCAAAAGGTGAACCAATGAGCACCCAACCATGAGTTACAGCTCATACTCATACCAATGCCACAACTCATGAGTCACAACTCGCAACTCGAAGCTTAATCCAGCAAAAAAGAAAAACTAGAAAAACACTGACATCACGCATCCGGAGTTCAAGAGAAGGGCTAGAGATCGAACCCCACCTTAACATTCTCATTTGTTGATTAGCGTGATCAGTAATGACGATCAAAATCAAATCCCAATCCCATCAAGGAATGGCCTGGCCATGTGACTAATCTGACAATGTCACAATGTGTCAAACATCATCCTGACCTCTTGGGCCAAGGCGCTGTCTCCCGGGTAGTTTTTCTTAATGAAGTGCTGTTTGTCCTTGTCCATTTCGCTCACGCTCAGAGTTCTAGTCATGAAGCCCTGAGTCTTCTTCATAGTCAAAGTCTTCATGGTCTCATCTTGCGCCTTGATCATCTGATATCTCCTGTCCTTCAATTTTCCTGCTGCATGCTTTACCGTACAGGCTTGAAATTGACATGTCAGTCTATTGTCTGTCTGCAGTGTCACTGATTCAACATGGGTAACACGAGGAACATAAGACCAGTTGCATCGCATAAGTTCCTGTCGCTGCTCCAGCACAAGCTTCGACAACGTTGATCCTGAGATTGGCTGGAGCAACAGCCAACCAAACCACAGTGTGTGACACAACTAGGGAAAGGGCTTTGAACAAGAACTCTGTTCTGGATGGGATCTTTTGTTGGTTCAAATCAAAACAGGACAAATCATTGATTCATTGACTCATTGGTTCATCGCCAGCTGAAACCTACTCACCGACAGAGTTAGAGTCAAGCGGCTTCACATTCCGAAGCCGCCCTTCAAATTCCTTCAAACCCAGCTTTGCCGCGAAATGAGAGGCCCACTCGAAAGTCTGTGGCTTCACTTCGTCCTGCATCCTTGGAGGCTCTTCATCTGACAAATCACTCCTTGGCCGCTGGCCCGGCAATGGCCAGTCAGTCATCAGGCAAATTTTTTTCTTGAAACAAAATTGAAAACATGTTTCCTGCCCATATTCCACACCCATTGACTTTACTGACTAGTGAAGAGTGACTCTATTACTATTACTATTACTCTTACTATCACTATTACTAGACTATTACTATACTATTAACTATTCACTTTTAACTTTTAACTATTAACCAAAAAGTTGCATGATGAATTCACAGTGACTGTGAGAGAGAACAAGTAAGGAATTATGATATTTTATCTATTGTCTACTGTCTAAAGTCATTGTCTATTGTCTATTACTACCTGTCACTATCAGTGATCAGTGATCAGTGCTCAGTATCAGCCTATCACATGCGAGTTTGTTGTCACCTTCCCTTCTTTGGTCCTAGACTCTGCTGCTCGTCTTTAAAAGACCCAAGAATGCCCTTCACAAAAGAACGCGACTCTGACTCTTGCTCTTCATCGCTGCTCATGGCTGCAAAGGGACGCCAAAACTGGTAATTGCCACAGCTTCACTTCCAACCAAAATGCTTTGGCATTGGTGGCATGCATTGAAATTGGGAGCCAAGAAACAAATGCTAGCTGGGGGTGAAGAAGCGGTCAGCCCAGGGTTGCAGTTACAGTCACAGTTACATAATTACATTGAATGTGTCCAGTATTTGCTTCACAACTCCCAAAAAATTTAACCTGGAGTGAGGAAGGGTTCTCTGGTTTTCCCTAGATTTGATCGGGTTGCCATATATGACTGGGGTTTCTGATTCTGCCCAATGGTTTGATTTAATTTGATATGATTCGTTTACTTACTTGTCAAAAACCGATTGAAACAGCTGGACTTGCTTCCTATCCACTTGAAAGGTATGCAATGTATTTGCTAAAACCATGCTAAAACCTTCCCAAATTTTGCAAATAGCTTCTACCTTTTTGTAAATAGTCCCTGGGGGTTTTGCAAATAGCTTCTACCTTTTAGGAAATGGTTCCTGATTTCAACAGACCACCTCTTGGAAAGAGGCTAACCCACACCCTAAAGTATAGATGTTAATTTAAGTAGACATGTACATGTATAATTCTTATATATTCTTATATAGATACATATATATATATATATTTTTGAAATTGAATCTTATATATCATTGTAGATCTTTATACCAATTCCAAAATATCAACAAATGTCTTTATTTACATATACTTGGGGGTATCCCCCACCCGCTAACACTGAAGCAATAGTAAACCTTCACAAACTCCACTGTTAGTGGGCCGGGGATACCCCGTAACATATCCCTTTCCGTAGATTTCCGCCCCAAGAGGTCCAAAACACAAATATCGCCTGCCATCAAAGTTGGCGAGATGTCTTCCATCGAATCGACCGTACCTCAAAAATGAATTTCAACTTCCATATAATTTTTGGGATCGGGAATATTTGACGAAGATCATTAACTTATTCATTTCGGAAAGATCAAACTTCATGCAAATGTATGGTAAATTTGAGGGATTGCTTCTAAAAGTGCATGGTTTGGGTTGGTCGTATAACGACTCCTGCAATAAATATCACAGAAACGAAGTTTCCGATCATACTTAAAAACTACTGCAGTGGAGCACATGTATATTTCCAGGTCATGTTTGAGGGATCAATTGCATATGACATGAAAGAAGCAATCAAAGTATGGAACAATTTACCCTTAGTGCTCCAAGACCCTTCTGAGAGTGTATTTTGGGCAGGTTTTTATGGTCTAAATACCTCCTGAATAGGTATTTGGCATTTGGAGCACTAGGGTACCATACATGCCATACATGTGAGTAGTTGCAGGTAAAGACACCACACATCATCATACATGTGAGTGTTTGGGCGTTACTAATGACAGATATTGTGAAGCAACCGTTGATTTTTCTGCCAAAAGGTTCACCTTCGAAATGGGATTTTGTTTGTTGTACTTATCCCATGGTGGTGTTGGAAGGTCTGGGGGGATCTTCTCGCCACATCTACGAAAAAAAACAGGCAATGCCATTTCTTTTCATGTGTTTCTTTTTTTGAAATTAGAATAAGGAACAAAAATAAGGTGTTCTTTTTTCCAACAAATATTCCTTATTTTTTCAAGCACCATGGCTGCAGTCTGGCTACAATGAGATCGAAGCTATTCGTCTTTGGAAATGTGGCGATGGAGATAAGGCGCAAAAAATGTTGGGATGATTCGTTGGGCTTTAAGTACCAGGTGATTTTAAAGAATTGACGAATAGATACCAAACGGCGGTTAAAATCTATGTATATTTACCTACATGAATGGTTGTTTTTTAATTGAAACATACCACGTGATTCAACTCGTGACCTTTTGATCCCTTAGATGGAGGTCACCAACACCTTTTGAATTGGTCACTTCACGATCCCCAAAAGGTCACTTAAAGAACTACCAGGAAAGTTTATTTTTGTTGGATAAACCCAACAACAACTGGCTTGATGAGACCCACACTTGGATTAGAGATATAGCAGTTATGACTCCATGTGTAAGTGAATTGACTGGCTGAAGTTGAAGAACTGTCAGATCATACATGTAGACGACCATATTGGAGCCATATGTCATTGAAACCTCTTGGAACTACCCCCCACCCAGTAACAGTCACCACCAGGACTGTTTAATTTTTAGTAGGGAATCCCTATAAACCTTTTATTTGTGACTTTTGCGGTGTGGGGGGGTAGCTCAAAAAAAAAAAAAAATATCTTACTTCATCTAGCTGCTGGTTTCAGTTTTTTTTTGTTATTTTCACCCTTACCTGTGGACATGATCCAATGTTTATTTGGCCCATATGTTTTCAATTGGTTCTGTTCCGGCACCAACTGTAGAAATTGCTGTTGTTTTTAGATATTGAAGCACTCATGAAGTGAAGCATTTTGGGACGAAGCTCACGGTGAATACAATCACATACTCTATGGAGGTGGAACATGGCTGTATTTGAAAGGTAACGATCCTAGGGGAGGGCCCATGTTTGACTTCCATGATTATGAGAGGAAGTGTTACAATCGCATACAATCTACGTTGATTTTTTTGTTATCTGCCATGAAAGTAAACTGGGAATGTATGACACCTATACCCGTTGTTC
>OMLO01000676.1_pt1 | contig 23517 bp, 9 predicted proteins | sample 1674811 | NCBI WGS metagenome assembly OMLO01 (sample SAMN06265003, study PRJEB25207) | coral metagenome | isolation source: Coral host | place: Mexico:La Bocana,Puerto Morelos, Mexico | collected 2008-11-13
GTTTCAGATTTAGGTTCCTTAACAGTGCGTTGATCAAAAAAGTGTTTAAGGGCCAGAAGACCTTCGCCATTAGGAATTACAGTATAAAGAGATGTGATGTCCATAGTAAAAATAAGTTTGTGTTGACCAAGGAAATTAAAGTCCCGAAAAATTTGAAGGGCGTGTTGGCTGTCTTTGATATATGACGGTATTTTCTATATGTACAAGTATCATGTATGTACTCAGCTACACAAAACAAGCAAATGTAAGAGTAGAGATTTCGCAAGTTAGCATTCTGGAACTCACGACGTTTAAAAAACTTTGTCTTGAGAGAAACACGAAGTATACAAAAAACGAATAGAAAAGTTTTCTTGTCCACAAGTCACGCAACTCATTATGTAGATTCAGATTCCCCAATTCATTCATGTGACCATGTTTTATCGTTTGTTGTTGTTAGCGGACATTCATAAAGTTACAGTTTTACCTGTGCGTACTGAAGTCTACTTGTTTTAATGTTAAACTTGAATCTTCGTCTTCAGGTGTCTTGGCCTGCACAGCGTTCAAAAAAAGAAACCGTGAGGTTAAAGCCGATAAACTCCTCGTACGTGGCATGAAACGACAAATTATAGACAAAAGATTATTGAACATCACGCATGGGCTGCATTCTCTATCGATCGGTAAGGCATGAAGAGCAATCTTCACATGAACACTCACCGTGACTCCAACAAATGCGAGTTTGTCCACCAGAGATGGTTCGATAGCAAGATGAAAATATCCCACGGACGAATCGCCTGCATTTTCGAGGGTAACGGAAGTGCTGACTTTAGCCAGCTGGGTGGAAAGGTCTATCTTTCGAGAAACCTCGCTTATAACCAGCTTAGAATTGAAATCATCTTTCCCTAAGGTGCAAGATGCAAGGAGCAAAGCAGCAACCGCCGCTAGGCGAAGAGAAAAACGATTCATCCTCGGATGGAAGAGGATTCTCAAGTATGGCTACGTGGAACCGCGACAGTGGGTTCAAAGGAAAGAGGGAAACGATTGAGCCGAAGTTCAGCTTCATTGGCGCAGCGGACTTCCGTTACAACAATTAGATACGTCATGTATGTGTACACCAGGACACCTGTAACAAGAAAGAGTGTGGAAAGTGATGTTTCTTCCGAAAACTCTAAAACTATCCCATAAAGTTTCAAACCTGACATCATCTTTTAAGGAAGAAAAGGGAAACGCTGCAGGTAAATAAAATAATAAACATACCAAACATTGCAACAGTAATATTTTTTTCTGGCCGTAAGGCGCTGAAAATGACAGACGGTGTCTTTCATTTTAATTGTAGCTTTTCAAAAGAAAAAACAGAAATAAATTTCCAAGTTTTGGATGGAATTCCATAAAAACTTCTACATAGGTTTATACAAACTCCTATTATATTCTTGAGTACGCCTGTGAGAAAACCTGTCACTCCCATATTACTCAGTCACACTTTGTTTCAAAACCCTTTTTGACCATCTTTTCACAGTGCAATCCTTTCGGTGAGTTTTTAAGTCTCCTACCCCTCTCCAAAATAAAATCCTCGTTTTTGATATTCAGTACTATATTCCTCCCGAGTGGCTGGTGTTGCCCCACATCCCTTTAAAGCGCATAAAGACCTAGAATAATGGTTTTTACCCGGGAAAACTTGTTTATTTTCATATGCTATGGCTTAAAGTGGAATGGCAGTGGAATCATGAATTCATCAAAGAGTTTATTGTTAGCATTCTTGCTGTCTGAAGAACAGGCATAAAGAGGCAGAGAAGCACGAATGCGGCGAACGTAGAACGGGGGACTCAAGCGACGAAAATCACTTAGCTCACTTTTGATTTTAGGGACATATATGCTGTCAAGTGACCTAAATCGTTCGTGTTTGTTGTAAAAATTACCCTGTCACGAACGTTCTATTTGAACACACAGTGTACCTGTTTTGGTTGGTTAAGATTATTCCTTGTTGATCATCCCGTAGACACAAGAACTTCCCCGTGCTAAAAGTGCCTTGTTTTATTATTCACCAGATTTTTTTTCAATAAACTCAGAACTTTCTAATTTTTCGATCGACAACTAAAGATTTTTTTTCGAGTGAAGAAGCCAATCGGAATCTTTCTGTGCCTCCACGTGACATCTTGTGCGTTTTTTGCCCAAATTTCGGCGGAAGTTTATTTTCATCACCAGAACTGACGTGATTCATTAGAATATTTATTGGCCTTTTTCGAAAGATATATAAAACTTGACGCTCAAACGACGTCAAAAGGAAAGAAACATTTCTATAATGATACTAGATTCTCACTTATAAATCTACTTAAGTTTCGGTCGACGGAACAGTTACATTAAATGTCCCACCACTGACAATGACTGCAGTTTGGAGCGGATCTCTTTGACTAACTGACGGTGACCTGCCGAGAACCAATAAGGTATGTTTTGTCTAAATACACAGTTATGTCTTCCTAAGAAACCAGCGCATTATTGATTGAAATAGATTTAACATGCCTGCTAGGAGATCACTGTTTTGTCTTTGATCTTATTTTGTGAGGTTTTCAAGAGTATTCTTTCTCAAGTAAATGGTTGATCTCATGTCGAGAATTAAACAGAGTGTAATTTGGCAGATGCTAGAAATATCGTTCACAGTGCATATCTTAGTCTCCAGACAATTCTGCTAAACCGTGAAAAGACGAAAAGAGGGCACCCTGTCAAATGAACCAAAACAATGATTTCTTGGACGCGATGTCTACCTGAACGGAGTTACTTTTAACCGTCTTGGTACCTGCTGCACCACCTGCTTATATCGTGCAGTCCACTCTACCATGAGGAAGATGTTTCTGTGTAAATCATAACTTTCTCCATCCTCCCTACTCCCCCCAACCCCAGCCATCCTATTGCTCAAGTAGATGGTGGACCTTATCCAGTGAACAGTTTTTCAACAGAAGATTGCCAAATGCCAAATTCCATCTCTTGATAGATTGATCTAAAAGGGAAAATCCAATTATTGTAGTTCCAATAACTACAGACGTCACTTTCTCTAAAGGAAACATTCATGCCAAATTTAACAGTGTGACTTTGTTCGCTTTTCGACTAAACCCTTTGACAAGACCAGCTAGTATTACTGATCAGTTTCTTTTGGCCTTTATTAATCAGTTATACTTTGTCGATCATTTTAAGAACCACTCCGTTACGAACTCCCCCTGTAATACGTCTAAAGACGCTTATATTAAAAGGGGTTCCACCGTGGCGTTTTATGTTCTTGTGTTAAATTCTAATAATCTCTATCTCCACAGAATCCATGGAGCTTGGTTAAGCATTACAATCTTGATGAATTATTCGCGCGTGCCGGCTCCAGCTAGGCAGCAATGGCGCCAACATAGCAAACGGCCTTTTTAAACAACTGAACAGCAATGGAAAAAGTCTCTCTTACCTGGCTTGCGTTACTAATAACGCTGAACGCTTTATTAACACTGAGTCCTGGAAGTAGCCTTTACATCGACAAACACGAAATTCCTACAAGAAAGTTTAAAAAAGGTTTGGAAGCGTCACCTCTAAGGACAAGCATTTTGGGTGTTCATCTGCACACACAGCAATCTGCACCAAAAAAGTGGACAATTAGTCCGGAAGATCGGACTAACGAGCAACGAAAAATTCATAATCAGGCTACTTTTAGTTCAAATTATAGAGGGTTTAAAATGATTCAAGAGAACTTTAACAGAGACCAAGGCACTAGAAGTTCAATAACGGGAAAGCATCGTGTTGGCTTCGCTGACCGAAAGCCAAGACCTCGTAATTCGCTTCATAACAAGGAAATCGAGCGTTTTAAGAAAGTGTTCCGAAAACGCATTAAAGTGAAACCACGTCAAGACATTGAATTCCTCGCGGACAATCAAGACCCTGGTGCAAAACAGGATGATTTTGAAAGCCCTCGTTACCAGGAGATCACTGCAAATGACAATTCTGATAATGGAGATCAAAACGGTTTCAGCAACAACTACGTAACCGTCATCGACAACATTGATGGGAAAGACACAGATTCGTACAATACCCTTAGTAGTGATGAAGCCAAAAATGAGTACACCAGTGTAGAAAATAGTATAAGCGAAGGTGCAAACGAAGAATCAGAGTTGCTGGGTAAAGAGGTGACTGATGTTCTTGGTGAGCTGACCAAGTCAGACTCCAGAATAAACCGGGTTGCAGATGCTAAGTTACCTCAAGCACAAGGTGGGTTACCCTTCAAGCAAACTCCATCGTCATACAGCGATAAAGGGGACGACGTTGACGTCGTGGATGAAGGAAGAAAAGACGGAAAATATAACGAGCAAAACGGTCCCCCTGGCGATATCACTGTCATTGAAGATAACGAAGACATCGGAACAAATGAAGACACGCGTCCGATTCTTAGTAAACCTGTTTGGGACGCTATCAAACAAGCTGAGAAAAACTATTCTCGTCAGCAGCAAATTGTTCAGAGCACTGTCGATACCCAAAGCGAAAAACCTAACAACACGACTAGAGCACCAACATACTTGGACTTGCTAGAACATTTACCAGGAAAGAAAAACATTACCAGTCCTGTTCATACTCTGAGTGATCTAGAAAACACATTGAAAATGTTTGCTGGTGGTACAAATACTCAATCAGATTACCAAAACATGACGACAAAGGAACCTGGGCGTATTAATACTAAGGGGGATGGAAAGAAACTGCTTCTGACCGGTAACGCCGAGGAGGGACCAGACCGAGAACCCATTGAAAATACTCACCCGTCGATCCAATCTTCACTTGGGCATCTCGACCATCTTCACAAAGAAAACGTCTCCAACGCCAACTTGTACTTGAATAATCAGAACAGGGTGTTTCCATCTAAAACAACAAGTAACAGTTCTTTTTCTTTCAACAGTCCAAGTAACAGGACCGTGTTTGAAACCCAACATGGGAATAGTAACGACTTGAATATTAAGCCATGGAGGTTAGATACCAATACGAGCAAAGACAATCAGAGCTATGAGGAGGATCAGGTAGGTGGAATGGCAGTGAACAGCAATAATGGCCACCCTGGAAGTATGGAGTTAGAAAGGCCAACTAACGAAATTGCCGGCGGTGAAGTCCATCCAAGCAGTCCCGATGCTGGAAAAGATGGCCCATCTACCATGAGTAGCTTGAACCCAGTCGCCTCTAATTTTCCCATTCAAAGAGTTCCTCAAGGCACAACTGTCACACAAGATGATGTAACGATAGTTGACACAGCACCGGTGTCTCTGGAACCATCCGGAAAAATCACTGACAGAAATAAGACGCTTCCGTTCCAGGAAGGACCTGCCTCTCAAGGTGCGCCACATGCTGAATCAGAATACACATCGGTAACTCAATCGAAGGAACGACTCGGCCAGCATAATAGCGAAACGCACTTTGGTAGCTTTCAACTAAAGCAGAGTAGTTCGATGTTTCCAGGGGAAATGGGTGTCACAGATGCTTATCCGTATCAGACAGACAACCCTGCGGCTCAAAAATACAATACGAAACTTCGAATACATTATTACAATAGGCATACAGGTCGTGCTAATCCTGCATATATCAATAGTCAAGTCAACGAGCAGAGTAAAGAACACCTTAAAGGCCTCAACTATGTGTCTGAACTAGGTGTCCCTTTGCGAGGGGTAACGGCAAGAAATAGATCTTTGGAGAACTGGTATGAAGAATATCAAAGTCTGATGGAAAAGCTTAGAGATCTATATGGGCAGGCACACGACAGCACCTCCCCAGGACAAAGTGCTGGCTACAGAAACAAGCCTGTATTTAACGATACCCAGCAGATGATGAAAGAAGTTTCTAGGTTTCATTCGTTGTTTGTTGACCGAGCCAACAATCAGAAGGGTATTGTCGGCAAAGGAATGCTCTTTAAGGACCTAAAGGGGAATGTGGAACCAGGAAATTGGACCAACTCAGATCGCATGAGCACAGAATACCTCCCCTATATACCGAACAAGGGTCATGGAAACGACAGGAGCATTTACAGTGGAAAATCGTCTGCTGTACGCTTCGCTAACAGTAAAGAGGAATTAGGTCAAATTAGAAGTATACAGGTTGGAAACCTGACTTCATTGAGGACTTTCAATTTAAGTACCTTGCTTAAAATGATGCCTAGCAACGATGATGATAATAAACCTCTTGATGAGAATAAAAAAAATGTTAGCTTTGTAAAACAAATACTGGCTTCTCGACCTCGGAGCAGTGATTCTGTACAAGGCGGATACACTACAGATTCATTATCTCCTAACCGGGGTGGTCCATCATCTCATCAAGTGCTAATGAGCTACTTTGGGAACGAAACCGACCTTCGCAAACGGCTGCATTCCAACAATAATGACAGTCAAAATGAGTTACAAGATGCTGGCGCTGCTCTGAAAAGTGAGGCTATTCAACTTAACAACAAAAAAACAAACACAGCTACAGAGACTGGCCGGATCAAGACGACACAATTCAATTTGATTCATCTCGCACCGGTTGATGCAAACCAAACCGATACTGGCCTACCGAAACAGAGCAAAAATGTTTCAAAAGATGAAAAAGAAGAGTCAGTCGCTAAATACTTGGAGGATTTTATTTCTTTGGTACGTTCTAACGCTGCGTCACAGTCTGATGCAATAAATGGAACTATAATAAATTCATCAGAAATTGAATCGAGTTCAAGTGTACTCAAGACGCCTCCAGGCAAGACGTTTGCATCCGAAGCCGCCAAAAAGGAAAACGTCACTACTCTAAAGGACAGAGTAATAATAGTGGTATCGCCAAAGTCGATAAGAGACCTTATGAGAAACCGTAGTAATTCTTCACAGCCGCTTGTACATAAGGGCATACCCATTATGGTGGGCAACGTAAACAGTTCTACTAAAAAGCTCAACACCAGTCCAAATAAGACAGTCCCTAACGATAGACTTGGACAATTTAACAATTCATCTAAAAATCAAACCGTCCACGACCCCGTCCAACACCAACAGTCCAATATAATCGAGAATGATTCCTCTCGCAAAGAAAACGTTACATCGAAGAGTGAAAATGACGACTTGAATGAAATATATAGGGACGAGCTAAAGTCTTTGGAAATATCACTATCTCGCGATTTTTTTAAAAGCTGGATTTACTACCAAAGATCGTTGGACGAAATAGGTATCACTCCGAACATGCTTCGTTCTGGAATAGCCAATCTTGGGTCACCCCAAAGGTTGAAGAAGGTCTTTAGAAAGGCTCTCGCTGGTACTGATCTCAATGTGCTTGTGGTTGGTGGATCCATTTCTGCTGGGGGTGGGCTTGAGAAGGACCGCGGAAATGTTGAAGGCGTTTACCACAAGGCCTTCAGTGACTGGTGGAATAACACGGTGACACCAATAACTACATCAGAGCTCAAGATCAACACTGTTGCTATAGGAGGTACCGATTCCGAATATTTCTCTTATTGCATCAAAAATTACATGAGGTCGCTTCCGGACATTGTCATATGGGAACTCGCAGCCAATGACTACAAGCGATACGAGAGAAGAGATTTCGCACCAGCGAAACCACTAGAGCAGTTGATAAGGATAATACTGGGTCTGAGATCGAGTCCGGCGCTGATACTTGCAAATTTCTTTCGGGGCAATTACTACAAGACTGCCGTTGGTCAGGACTGTCCTGATTCTGAGGATGAAGGAGGAAAGTCCATTGCGCAGTATTACAAATTAACGTCCTTGAGTTGGAGAAACGTTATATGCTCCCAAGAAGACGGAAAAGACTTAGATTTGAAAAAGCTTTTCAGCTCAGACGGTTATCATCCAAGCCTTCTCGGACATGCGCAGATGTCAGCTTTACTAATTTCATATTTTAAAGGCATCTTCGAGCAAACTATTTCGCAGGAGATGACCTTGTTAAGAAATCGCTCTCTGCAAAGGGAAGAAGATAATATTTTGCCTTCTTTGGCGGAACCAATGTTTGACGATCCTGTAACCCCTAAACCATTATGCTGGACACTTCTGACCCCAGATTACGGTCAAAAGCTTCGGAATACTCTCCCCGATCTCGAATTTACCGAGGCAGCAGGTTTTCAGTTTGCAAATGTCAGTCATTGGCCCATACGACGCGATCGGTTAAGATGCTTAAAGGCTATCCAAACAGGAGCGATGTTGAAAATGAGGTTTATCGTCCCACCTTCAGAAAATAGAAATGACAACAGTGGCAGCTCTAAGAGGGAGTTAGCTGTTACGACGCATAATTCTTTCGGTGGAATGGGCACCCTGTGGATTGATGGAGACCAGAATGCGGCGAAAATAATAAAAGAGCAAACCGGTCAAAGGAGGACGCAAGTTGATGTTCTGACACGGACGTTAACACCGGGTGTGCACACAGTAACAGTCTACGCATTGCAGCCGGGATTTTGTCTTTCTGCTGTTGCGGTGTTGTAATAAAGTAAGAACATTAAGCTGAAAGGTTTTTTTTACAAAACTGGTCACTCTTCATACACAAATGCAGTTTGCTTTGGTCGTCCCGACTCATCCAAAGGTTACTTCGAGAGCCAATCATTACTCCTGGTTACTTCTATGCTCCATGTAGGGCTATTTTTGAGGAAAGAGAGATTGGGTCGATCGAGAAAAGCTGATAAAAATAGGATCCAACAACATGCTCAATAGCTAGAGATTTCAAATATTATGTGGTTAGGGAGCCAGATCGTACGTGTTCAGAAAAGCACGCGCCACACACTGGAATGTAGGTGGTCCGGAACAACGTCAACCCGAACAATGCAAATTGATGTTTCAGTTTTACGTACAATTTCATCCGAATAGTCCCACAGTTATTTGATAACCAGATAGTTCCTCAAGGCAATTGTAAAGTACGTGCTATGAATATACATGCGAGTTATCGTGGTTAATGATGAAAATCCTCTGCACCGGATACGCGTCTGTCGACAACACAAAATGAGCAATAAAAACGCATTTTACTGAGATGATCGACGTTTGTTGTCTACGTTTCTCATTCTTTTTTCTAGCGAAGCCTTTCATAATTCTCAGAGGCTGTCATTGTCAAATTCAATCATAATTTTGCCTATTTACTGTGATTTGATTTGTTTGCGTTGCACTCGACAGCAACAAATTACTATTCCGCCGTTTACTGAATTTGAATTCGAAGTTCCTAGTTACCCGTAATATTATCCGTTCATGTGATGAAAACTTTTTGTTATACACTGAATGGCATGCTATTTTGGAGGCAAATTATTCCCTTCCTTTATAGTTTCCGATTTTGCCTCTGTGGTTCCCCCAGTTTCTAAACACACAAAAAAGAAAACTGTCTTTCTGTCTGTGGAAAGTGAATTATAAAGTACAATTGTCCGCAAATGTTAGTGACACCTGTTTGAAGTCCCACGTTTCAGTGCTATAAACACTGTGAACCCACGAACGTCTTGATAAATGTTACTAGAGGATAAGAACATTGCGGTGTGAAAATAAAGAGACAATCTTACCAGTCAGGTAGGCAAACTGCAATAGTAGCAAAATTCTGAGGGAAATTTAAATGGTTTATAAAAATTATTCCAGGGTGGGTATATCATTATTGAGAATCCAGCAGACCCATCTGAGGTAATGCATATTTTAATGCTGTCCTTTTGATAATATTCGACAAACGGGCACTACAGCTTCCGTGATAGAAGGAAAACTTTGAGCTCAAAGTGAGAGGAATTCAAGAATTTTGCATTGTCTCGTATTTGGCGGTATGTTCCTCAGATAGTCTGGTTAAAAAAAAAAAACTAAAAATACTACAAATTTCCATAAGAGATCTTAGAGAGATCTTTACGTGTGGTTATGCATGCAATAATCGTTTGAACATATTTTAACTATGGCTTGAAATTATTATGTTATCATCGCTTTTCATGTGACCGTGCAAAAGAACACGTGTTGAATAAATATATATGAAGAAACAGGAATTCAGCTCCTGTGGCGGCCATTAAAGAAGAAAAAGAAAAACTAATTTTAAGCTATGTGGTAGCCTCGACGATCTACCAATTCTAGCAACTAGTTTATACTAGAATCAGCGGGGTGGGACAACAACCGATCCAATATTTGAACTGCATAGAAAGATAGCCGGAACGATTTTTACCAGATGTACTTCTTTTCAACGGAAGTGAGAAAAGAGCTGGGTACACGAGATTGGCGTGCAAATGTTAATTTGACTTGATTGCCAGGCGAAAGGGTCGTTTGATCGAGGATGACGCATCTATAAATTATACCGAAGGCTACAAGAAAGTTCTGTCGAGCACCAAAAGTACGTTCGGATGCATTGCCAAAACAAAATGTGGAATAGTGAATCCTGACAAAAAAGCACCAGGCAATACATGTCGAACTCAGTCAGCCAACCCCTTCAGAAAAATGGTTTTACGATAAATAACATTTGCTACGTGATTCGGCAAGGCTATAGTCATGTTGAATTGATGGCGAAACCAAGTTCTGCAGGATTGTTGAAGGGTTGCAAGCTTCCTCAGGGATAAAAATCCTTGAGTCAGGCACGAAATTATTTTTTTTTTCGTGTTACTGAAGTCGGGACATTAGATAACCAGACTCCGCGATAATTACGATAGTATTTATAGCAATAGTAATAATGATAATAATAATAATAATAACAATAATAATATTAATAATGATAATAATAATAATAATAACAATAATAATATTAATAATGATAATAATAATAATAATAATTAGTTGGGGTTAGCTACTGTTTCACAAGTTCTATAACGAAATCTAACATCAATGTTGTCTTGTCTTAGATCTTCATGTACGTGCACGCGTGCAAAAATAGGTCCTTAGAAATGCGTACGTGTCAACTGTCCTAAAGCATATAGAAGCATAACTCTTACTATAAAAAATTAATCACTCACCGTTGACTTTTTATTATGCATGAGAGTGATAGCGATCAATTCTTATGCTTATTCGTTGGAAACCAATGTGCTCCTCAGTGTCACACAGCGTTTAATTAAGCAGTGTTTGGTAAAAATAAATTTATGTTTAATATCGGTTAAACCATGTCTTTCGCATAATTGTTTAATCCTATTTTTGGTGCTTGAGACTTGCGCTACTTTAAATAACTTTTCATCAAATAAGTCAAACGCAAATCTTCCAATTTCCACCCATAATGCAGATTGAAATTGGTATACTTTCTTATGGTATCTGATGGATTCTTTTTGATAAAAATAAACACAATTTGAGCTTCCATTCATCTGTAAAACAGTAAAAAGCAAAATATTGGCTTACGTTGTAAAATAGAGGAAGAAATATTTGTCTTAAGTGTAGTGGGTTCAATTTCCTTTTCAACTTTAACTGTCAGGTTCCTGTTCAATAATGCTTTGTCATTTAAATATATGCGGATATGTTTTATCTAAACAGCATTGAAAAGCTGGAAAAAAAACAATGCAGGTCTTTGTATGCTTCTTGTTAGAAAAGAACGTACCGATCATTTAAAAAGAAGAAGCGTATAATGGAAGCAGTTTAGAAGCACACCCTTCAAAATGTGACCACACATATATAGAGCTACATACAAATATATTTTTAGCGGGTTTATGTAACGCTTAATGTGAACTTTTCTTTATTATTAAAATTTGTTTTTTTTCCCACTTATGAAAAGTGTTAGCACGTTCTGATGCCAGCTCACGTAATCGGTATTTCTGTCTCGGCATAACACAAAGCCTGGCCATTATTAAGACTTCCCCGTTATTATAAAATTTAGGAATATGTAATAATCGATTGGTTGTCGGCCAGAAAGAGAGCTAAAATTAAGATCTTTTCGTATATTCACTTAAATTCAAATAAGCTGCACACTTTGTTAACAAAGGACATGTCTTCAAACATCAATAAGGTTTAATAGCAGGTGTATATCGATATTCCTCAATGCTTTTGTAATTCAAATCGATTCTACCTGTTAAACTAAGCGGCCGCACGAAACCTGAAATATCATCGAAGATGCTTATATTCACCAAGATAAATATTGCGAAACTGTGGCGTTTAAGAAGGTGCCTGCAACCAGCCATGGTTTCGAACGTTTGAGAGCCTATTCTAAGCCACAGAACAGTTTCCGCTTAAACATTCTCACGAAGAATCCTAGAAAATAAGCTAGCCAAAAGGTAAGTGAAACGAGTTTGTTTACACTTCGCCTTAATCAAGCTATTTGCAGATGTAGTGATTTGCGCCAGAATAAAGAGCACATATCGTGAAGGCAGCTACGATTTTATTGAACACGTAAAGAGCGATGAGTCGGCTTTATCTGATGGAGGTTCCGTCACATACCGCAAATGATTTTGAGCCGACAACTCTCATTTTAGCCAAACAAGACGACAAGATTTCCTGCAAATGTCTTTCGTTAACACAGAAGTTCGATTCGCGGCATATTATCGACCCAAAGACGAGATTAAACAGGGTATAAAAGCGTACAAGCAATAATTGAAAAATAGCCCCTATTCAAGGTGTCAAAGTATATTTTCTACACCATGGATATACAGTTTTTTTTTAGTTTGTCAGAAGAGCCAGCAATGTTTTAATTTTACTAAAACCGAAGAACACAGTTTCCTCTTTATGTAAATAAAAGGAGATCTAACATCGTCCGTTATCATATTTAGACCATTTCCCAAACAAACAACCAGAAGAGCCTGAAATAGCAATCGCAAATTGGCTGATCCAGATCTAGAATCTAAGGCAGCGTCAGGGCTTCGCCGGAGAACTTCGAAAAGGCAGCTTTGTTTCTCCGGTTAGGCTTGCCATCCACACTAATCCCACAGAACTGAGCTTTTCGAAAACGCTCTTACAACTGGAGGCATTTGAAAACATCATGTTTTCTTTTTTGTGTACACAGAAAATATTATGAAAACTGAGCTTTCAAAACCGGCGGTGTCACGAACGGTGTCACCATAATTGTGGGATTTACCTGACCAAGTTTTCCTCAGACAAAAACCAAAATGACCTGAAATTGTTTCGTTCTTAAACCCTCCGGTAACGGAAAAAAAATTGGTACATTTTCAGAGTGACGCCTCCGTTTTCAAATTCTTCAAAATAGTGTAGTTGTTTCTACTTGACCTACAAACACTATTCATTTTTTGAACCAAATCGAACACACCTATGCCTACAAGGCGATCAGGAGTGACTGAAATTTTCTAAAACGCAAGGCTCGTCAAACAACTTAATATTCTTCCGTTTGGTTTTAATTTCCTTAATTTGTTTAAACTACATACATTTTCATTCAGGCAAAACTAATCTTCAAGGTAGGGTAAGGTTGGAGGCAAATTACTAAAACTTTCACCGCCGGAATGAAAAAAGTGTGCAATAAAATGACCGATGAATGGATTTACACGGTGCGGCGGCCTCATGGATAATACACTCGTCTCCGGATCGAGCGGTCCATCTTCGTGGCCTAGCAGAGGTCGAGGAGATCTTCTTGTTTTCTTGGGCAAGACATCTTACTCTCACAGAACCCTACCCAGGTACCGGCGAACCTAATGCTGGTGGTATCCCTGTGATGGACTAGTATTCCATCCAGGGGGAGGAGAAATACTCCTAGTTGTTTGATAATCAGGATAAGCTCTGGCCTGATGGGCCACTTGGCTCGTATGCAGAAATAAAATAAAACAAAATCCACCTAACGGAATCCGGCTCGCATGGACATATTTTACATGAAGCTAATTTTTGAATTTTTGTTCTCCTCTTGAATGCAGTCAAGAATCCCGGCGATAGCACTTAAAATGACAACAAGCGAATTCGCTGGATCTGCATTAGGTGCTGGAGTTCGATCACAAGTTGCTTTTCAAAACTGCTCAAAAGTACTGTGAATTTAAGCATTTGACAACGATAGGGTCAAATATCGGGAAATGCAAATACTGGGAATATTTTGATTGCAACCAAGTCGCCCGAACTTTTAAAGTTTAATAAGGAATGCAATTTTGAAGTTTTGAACTTCACATTACAATTACTGTGTGGTAAAATATCACCTAACTTGGTAACGTTACTCATGTTACTTGATTTATAGTTTATCACGATCATTTTTGCAAAGAGGTTCACCTTATTAAATCAATAAGTAGCTTAAGTTAAATTAGTAATATTTTGTAAGAATCCAAACTGGTGGTAGATACCCAGTTGCCTATTTACACAACGCATTGGAGAAGTTAAACTCGGGACTTCTGAGAACAAATCCAGATAGCGGCAGGTTGGAGGATTTAAGCCAGGGACCTCCACATTTCAAATCCAACACCCTAAACTACTTGGTCACGCCGCCTCCACATAAATCGAATCAATTTCATACAATTTGTAAACTCGGGCTCAGAGCCTCATCTGGTTGGACTAATGTCGTTCGTTTTCTTCTAGGAACGCGCCAAAGAACAAGACTTATGCCATGAGTTCTAAAGTGCAACTGTTAAAGGACGCAATCGACGTTCATTCAACACTTCGCTACCTCCAGAGGAAATTTCACCTCCAGGGTTTTCATTACAGACGAATGTGTACTGACGGAGAGGATTTCGACACTCTATTGGAAGCAAAAACAGCGGGAAAGGTAAGGTTGGAAGCAAACAATGAAGTCTTCCATTTAGGTGAAATGGAACCACAACAAGAAAATATAATTCAACAAAACAATTTGGAACTCAAAGTTAAAGGATTCCGCAACGATGAAACCCAGGATCAGGCCTCTGGACGAGAACCAACCTACACAAAAACTATGCAGATGCTACAATTGGAATCAAAACCTAGAGGTTTCCTGGACAGCAATAGTTCCTGCCACGAACATTCAAATTCTTCTTTGGAAATCAGAGAACTTGCCAACACAGAAACAGTTCAGAAGGGAACATTGGAATTCAGGCCCAAGGGCTTTCTTTACAGCAACCTCTCTTGTCACGAATACTCGAATTCTGTTTCGGAACTTAGAATTCCAGCTCAGCAGCAGGTTTCGGAATTAAGGAATAAAGGTTCCTTTGAAATCAAACTTTCCCACACTGAACACTCGGAACTCTCTCCGGAATTCAGAAGTGAAGGCCGCGATCCTTTTGCGCAATTCAGAAGTGAATCAGACAAGACACAAATAGTCCAGAAGGAACGATCGGAATCCAAGCTTGAAGATTTCCTCCACAGCAAATCTTCTTGTGACGACAATCCGCACTTTCCTTCAGAATTCAGAAGACGACAACCCAGAGAAGCAAAACCAGTTCAGCCAAAAGACTTGATGGAATTCAAGACTAAAAGCATCCATATACATCGCACCAACGATTCTTCAAGCGGAAACCAAGATTCTATTTCAGATGTCCTACAACCACGACACCTGAAAACCATTCAACAAAACGGCTTGGAATTCAATCTTAAAAGCTTCCACACCAACAAAACCTCTTGCCATGAAAACAAGGATCCTTCTTTGGCAGTGAGTAAATCACCACATGCCGAGACAGTTCAACCAAAAAACCTGCAATCCAAGGCTGATGTTGTCCATTGCAGTAACATTTCAAGCAACGAGCACTCGAAGTTAAACTCTGGAAGAAAAACGCCACAAAACGTGAAAGCTCGTAAGAAGAAAAAAATGGAATCCAAATCTCAAGGTTTCCATTACAGCAAACTTTCTTGTCACGGCGACAAGGAGGTGAAAAAGGAGTCGCAGATAAAGAAACCAGTTCAACAGAAAGAATCTATTCCAGTTCATCAGGTGGTTTGCAAAGTCCCGAGCTGGCAGGACGATGAAAAAGTGAGAGCAAAGCTAACTCAGCGCCGCACTGCAGTATGCGACAAGATTGAAAGAGAATTACTGAATCAATATGGAATGAGCTTGCGAAAGTTGAGAAAATGTATTGTTGTTGAAGAGATCCTGAAGGAAGTTAACTTGCTGTGAACAGAAAATCAAACATGTACGACTGAAGACACCGATGCCATCTCAGATTTGCATAGAAAAAAAAATCCAGAAACATATGGAGTGATATCTTTAGAAGATGTCGAGTTTCCATGTGCTACGTAGAACCCAGAGAACGACTCAAGCTTAAGTTAAGTTTAGCGAAGCGAACAACCTTTCTTTCAAAAACAAGGAAGTATTGGTCGCGCTTAAGCCTGGGATGCCCAACATATATTTAGTATTGGAAGGGACAAGGCTTCGAGAGTTTATCCCCATTAGAATAGATGAAGGTCATTTAAATTTCTGCTGGGGCTGGCCTTTGTAGAGAACCAGAATTCCCTGAAGAGACGAAACTCTTGTGATGAATAAACACACATATTTTATCAAACTCGTGAACAAAACTAACAACAGCAAAAATGAAATGAAAAAGGAGTCTTTGAGGTTGCCTTTGTGCAAAAGAAAATCCAATGTGATTTGTTTGAAAGGCATCGACATTAACAAACGTATGCAGATATGCTTTTAATTCCTAAGAGAAATGAATATATTTATATATTTTGAAATTCTGTACCACTACACTGTAAAGAATACAGGTAATCAGAATGACGAAAAATATCAACAGGTGTCTTACGCAGCCATACTTCTGTTTCCTAAGACTCTCCTTACATTAAAACTACACTTGTGAAGCATACAGGAAATAAATAATGAAACTGCTATAAACCCTAAAATAGTATTATTCAATGCTTGCATATTCACCAATCAATCATGCTCTATAAACAGTCTCAAACCGAGTAAAATCTAAAACTCTACTCTCAAATGTTTAGGCTCTCAAGTGTCGTCCAAACCATGAGCGATTTGCCCGAAAAATCACATAATTTCCGTAGCTTGAGTAGCTGCAGCCCCTCTCGTCCTCCCAGATCGTACGCCTATGGGTCTCGAAACATTTTCCTCAAATTTCACTGGTCTCGCAGTTTCGTCAACTTTCAAGCAGTTATGTGCGTCTCGCGGTCTCGACGTTTTTCTCAAAGCTTTAATTTCCGGAGTCTCAATGTTCTGCAAGGCTGAGAAAGTCTCGAAGCATTGATATGTTTGTTTATTTTTATTAATGATGACCAAACGCCTTAGGCTTTGAACATACTTTGAAGACTCGGTATCGCACTTATTATTTAGATTCCCTTCATTAGCATGCGACATCGTTCGGAGGTATCATGCTACGTTCAAATCGACTCCAGACATTAAAAGAAAAACATATTAAATGAAGAATGAATTTAATATGGCTTAAAGCTGGCTAGTAAGTCATATCCTTCTCTCCTAGACATTTCGCATTTTCGGGTCAGTTTTGACTCTGTAACGTGCAGCTGTCTCAAGACTTTAGACAAGACACAAAGGCGCGGTCCTCTTGTGAAACAGAAACATCATCTGTTAAATGAATAAATTCGATGCATTTGAGCCACAAAGAATAATTTTTACAGTTAAATTCTGTTTCTACCGTTCGAGCTATTTCTAAAGCCAACAGATCGATAGAATAGCCACGGTACGATATTGGTGAAATTCGTAAGCAGAATCCAAATTCAATTTTGAACTTAGCGCCAGCTGATCCCTGAGGTTTTCGCTTAAATCGGCGTGTCATTGGAAGTCATTTGATAAATTTGCGGCGATAAGATCATATTCACATGCAAATTTTATTAGCAAAGTTAAAGCAACAATTTACGATGGTGTATTTAGCCGTAGACCACTTGTCTAGGAAAAGATCAACATTATACTAAGTGGTCTGAGTAAAACTCCGCTTTGTTTGTAAGTTATACTGGTAACATGAGAACTATTGGACTGGACGTCTGGATCAGACAGACCGGTGTTTTTAAAGATTTCCCATTCTCCAAAGCCAAAGAAATATTCTGAGGCAAAAGAAATACCATTTGGTAAAAGCTGTTTCCCTAGGGCATGAAAATGATTTTTAGTTTTGAAATTGTCTGTAGAACGGAAGCAAACAAAGTGGAAGCGTCGTTTCCGAAACCGAAGCGGTTACTATGGCAACTGTCAGAACTTAATTGCAGTAGTTCACCGGGTAACTTGGCTGAAATTGCGTAATATTTTTTATACTTTTTTTTTCTATTTGAAATTGTATGATGCTGATATTGCTTTTTGGAGTAATAAAATCTGTAAATTTCGCCACAGAGTTTCAAACCGTATCTTACATTTTCAAATTTGGATGCGTGCATCGAGCTTCTTGGAATTGACTAATTTCGAGAGGCTTCTTCGCAAAGTCAGGGTAAGGCATAGCTAGCTCGAACATACAGACATAGTTGAACCGAGTTCCATAACGGAACTGCCGACTTTCCAAGAAAAATTTTCTGCCATGCTCGTAGAACCTGGGGAATTTGAAACCGCTAATGTGTATGATTTAGAATTTTAGAACCTGTCAAGTTTTAAAAGCGGTTTTGGCCATTTGATATCATATGGGCGTTAATGTGAAATAGTTTGAAATCTAAAATGTGTTCATCAGGCCCAAAATGTCAACAATATTTAAAGCAGTTTGTTCTTGCATGCAGCGTCAAGATAATCAGGTTTTGCACTAGCAAAAGAAATCAAATCCGTTGAATTGTATTTTAATTTTTAAGGAGAACCGAATTTTTCTCAAAGAAAATTTAAACTGAGGGAATATAATTTTTGACGGCTGTTTGTGCAAACTGTAGGAGAAAACCCTTTTTATTTAAATGATATTCATTTTTAGCAGCAGGTGTGTCCATTGTTTTCTCCCTTTGTTTGATTACCATACAAACCTGTCAAATTTAATCGCCTTTTGAGATAAAAGGACGTCAGGAAAAAAGATACGGCGATCCTCCGAATTCAGTCTTTCTCCTGGGTTAGTAGCCAAAGCGCTTCGACTTCCTGATTCCGCTTGGAATAAAAGAGTTGCAAGCAGTTTCCGCTTGGCTTTTTTGCGCAGAGAGACACGATGAGAACCAGAGAAGCGGAGAATCGAAAATTACACGGCTACGTGTCGCGTCGGTTCAGTATGCGCTCGCGAAGATACAAAAAACTCGCCTCGCAAGAGGAATTCGACGAGTCGTGTGCCGCGTCGCCGAAATCTCGCGAAGAGAATTCGCGAACGATGGCGGAAGACTTCGACGAATTCGCCCTGAATCGCTGCAAAGCATTGCGAGGGGCCTCAAAGTATAATGCGGCAGCCGCTATCGAAGAAGATGACCAGCTTGACACAGAAAGGGAAGTATTACCTGTTCGTTGCAGAAGACACGCGATTTGCGAAGAGATGGAAAGGTACATTTTGAACGACGCTGGCATTAGTTTACGGGGATATCGTGAATTGCTCGTAACGCGACGTCTTCTCTTCGAGATGCACCTGCTGTAAAGAGGACGTCAAGCAAAAAACATTTGCAAGTCTGGTAAAGGCGAATTGTAAACAGCTCTTTAGCTAGTGAGAACGCTTCTGAACATTGCAGAACAACAGTAAAAGTAGTGAGGGACAAGAGTAATTGTGACTTCATCGGAGAAGCCGTATAAGCACATCAAGTCGACTGAAAAACTAACACACATCTCGGTGTAGCAGTTGTAATATTGATTAACCTGGTAGCGTTCGAATAGAATTAGAGTTGGAAATAGTAGGCGAATTTATAGGAAAGAAGCAAAACTATATATTTTAGATATTAGATTTTTGTTAAAATTTCAGTATTACAGAAGTCAACAAAGATAATATTCACAAATTCATCAACTATCGTATAGCAAAAATTGCGTTTTGTACTGTTTTCTTAAATTCACTAAATAAATAAATTGTAGACAAATTGTAATTACGTAACAAGACCTATTCGAGGTCGATGTAAGGAAGAAGATTGCTCATACATAAGTCTGCATAAAATAATTAAAATACAGGAAACCTATTGTTGCATGGCGATTTACGAAATTCGCGACAAATATGACCGCGATAATGCGTGCAAGGAGTCTGATATCGAATATGTATTTTCGCGCGATATTTTTTAGTCAAAAAAATACATATATTTACAGAAAGTAATTATATATTGTCGGAGTGTGAAGATAAAGCATGAAAAACAGTTCTGCAGTAGTGTTTGAAGGCCTTCAAGGCACGGAATAGATACAATCTTGATTGAGTAAATTTACGAAAACGCAGTTCGAAAAGGTATTTCTCCCACCTCATTTTAAGACTTTCTATTCGTGCAAAAGAACCGGAATTTTGGTGACAAAATTAGACATCATCGTTTTAGTACGTTGAAGGTTTTCCCTTCCTCTTGTGAGTCTCCATGTCTATGGGGGTAAAGTGACTATAAATCACGAATGTTCAACACAAAGTATGTGAATCGAAATCGTAATTTTCTACCCTAAGGTCTCTTAATGTTACCGGATGTATTTTTGTTTTACAATATACTACTTAGACCCGCAAATTAATTTCCAAGATTAAATTTACAAACAAATACAGGCCACCACCACCCAAACAAGAGTTGGCCGGCTGTTTATGCCACTTTAAGAGAAAATCATTTCGGTGGTGAAGCCTAGTGCTAAATGAAATTATATTATCTCCATTCGCAGTACAAATCTTAAATGCGACCTACTGCTATTATTAATGCACAAAAAAATAAACTAATAAAATCTCGCAATATTTAGATGTATTTACTTTATCTATAGCTGTGGCTAACTATTTCGAAGAGACGACAGTAAAAAAAAGGTTGAAATACGTGTAATGCAACTGAAAAGCCATTGTAATCATCGATCATAACGAGTCACCACTACAATCGTGGTTAGCTAATTAGGCTTTACAGCAGCTTAACGCTTAAGCTTTAGCATTCGCTGATGTGAAATGATATCTATAAAGACCCGGTTCACATCAGATCGGAGGACTTTGAAAAAGGAGCTGGTTTCTCTCTTAAAACGCATCAAATGTTTTCCAGAGGAAAATGAATTTCAAATTTCCTGGAGCAGTAAAGACGGGGCCTGAATTACTACTGAATTCAGCAGACGTCTCTATCAACCACTTTATTTGACACCGTGTTCCCGTTGCTCTCGGTGTTCCTGTTTTCACGCAGATTTAGCAACACAACATACAAGAGATGGCTAAAAATATCTGCATAGCGGAAATAATTCTCGTGTTCTGATTGGCTGGCGATGCGAAGTATTAAGCATATACACACGTGTGACTTGCTGTCTTGCAAGGTACACAAAATGAATTACGTTCTTTCTTCTTTCATGAACGCAATGAGATTTATAGAAAACTTAGAACCAACTTATGAATTACTATCCATCGCAATAAACTTTTAAAAATGATGCTTGTCACAATGATAACCACGTTGAAATATATATGACCAGTGACGTTCATGGAAAATTTAGTTTTAAATCAAGCTTTGCCTAGTCTGTTGCTGAATACAACTCATTTTTTTGGACGGACATTCCAAACTGATGAGTTTGTGATTCGTGACAAGATGGCAGTCATATTGGTTTATAGAATTGGCGCTCTAGGGCATTTTTTCTTTCCAGTGAGAGGCTAGAAGAGCCTGGGAATTAGAACTAATTAAAATGAAAGTTACCGTTCGGTTATGAAAACTTGATGCTCTTGGAGTTGTTAAAACAGGTAAACAATACAGCTATCTTAGTTATTTAGCGGTAGTTTTTGTGAATTTCCTTGAGAAAAAAGTAGAAGTTGCAGATTTTAATGTCAAGAAAAAAGCGGTAAAAGACATTCTTAATTGTCGATTTACTTAAAAGGCTTTTAGGGATAAGACAGCTACGTTGTTATTATAAAAAGGTCTGAAATGAAACTTTTAACTTCGATGAAAGGATATATATTCAATGATGAGAAAACATGTTTATAATAAAAATGATGTCTTAATATGCGAAACTGCGTAACAATTACGTCAGTAAAACGGAGATTTGCAAGGCGGTAAAACAAACAGGAATTCCATTGTGATCTAACGAAGTTGTTGGCATTATGAAAGAGAAAAACACTTGACAAGCACAATAAAGGTTCAAGAGGGAAAATGCAGTCATAAAATAATACAAATACAAGGAAGCTATAGATTAAAAACATTTTTACTTTTTGAAAAAAAAAAAACCACGTGAACGAAATTCTGGTACGAGGGTCCCAGTTACCCCTCTTAATTAACATACGACTTTAGGCAGACAGTGCCTGTGAAACTTAGTAATTGGTGAAATTCTGCCTCCTTGGGTGTAATATTTGAGGTAAAATTGTCCTTCAAAACTTCTGGGTGGCAAAAGCGCCAATGAGCCCATACGTACTTAGAAAAATAAATTTTGACTCAAATTCCTTGGCACAGTTAATCGTGTAATGCCGTTTCAATATTAAGAGCTTATAGTTGTGTAAACAGGAAATGAATCGCTTATGCTATCAGGGGAAGTTTATTTTAAAAAGTTGTCTTTTCAATCCTACAAAATGTCATCATCCCTAATGTTTTGAGCATTAAAACTATGACGTCATATCCAACGTGCGAAACCCACGATGAAGAATGTAACATGAAACTTCAAGTGAAGTAATTTTGCGTTTTCGAAAGGCCGAATCAGTTTTGCCTCTAACCGTTAGGCCACGGCGGCTTTCAAGAAAAAAATAAACAATGTTCTGGTAATAGAACTGAGTAGAGTGCAGTTTGGAATATTATCGTAGCAATGAGAAACAAAATCGTACAACCGCGCGACATTGAAGACCGATTTGTTTAATTATTTATCACGAGTATGATGAACGAGAGGAAGTCTTGTTACTGATCAATCATAATTATTAACAAAATCTAGAAAATAACAAAAGTCACTTAGAAACCGCTATTTCTGAGAAGCTTTGGGAATATGTAAGAAAACTCAGTGACAAGGAGAAACCTCTCTTCTTCCCGCCCCACCACAGGTCGCCCAAGCGTAATAGAAGACTTTGTACAGAGAACTGTCGTTGAAACATAAGCAGTGTTAACACCGTAGGAGCAAAAAAATAAAAATTCACTCAGATTTTACTCCAGAACGACAAAATGACCTCATTGAATGTTGAAGAGTCTTTTTTCAGCAATCTACTTACACATTGAATGATTTTATGTTGTTATGTTTCAACGACAGTTCTCTGTACAAAGTCTTATATTACGCTTGGGTGACCTGTGACCCCACTTCCAACTGCTGAAGTAAGAGGGAGACGGGAAGAAGAGACACTGGGAGCGAGGTTGCCAAATTGAGCGCGTGCCAGGCAATTTTTGTCATTGGAAAGCTTTCTTCTTGATGCTTCGTTATTGAACACTTACGTTTGCGAAAACTGTGCGACACAAATGGTTTCCTATGAATGAAACGAACAATTTGGAACAAGCTGCAAGGTATGCTCGGTTGACGCTCGGTTGAGCTCGTGCAAACATGATTTTTTTCGCCATTTTTCTGTTAAGAAAACAGGGCTTTCCCTCCCTGCTGAGCGGCTCTCTTGCTAATATTTTCAGTTGGTTGCTTGTATGGATGCAATATGTAAAAAGGTTGTTGAAAAATAAAGGGTTCGGAAACCGTCTTTACGTAAGGATTTTGTCCAAAAAAAATTGATTCCCTTCGAAGACAATACACCAGCTTTCTTAAGTGGCGTTAAAATGTTCCTGCTTACGGAGAAAACCGGAGAAACATGTAAAGTTTGTAACCCTTTTTGAGTAGTCGATCGACGAAATTCCCGCAAAG
>OMLO01000677.1_pt1 | contig 23489 bp, 24 predicted proteins | sample 1674811 | NCBI WGS metagenome assembly OMLO01 (sample SAMN06265003, study PRJEB25207) | coral metagenome | isolation source: Coral host | place: Mexico:La Bocana,Puerto Morelos, Mexico | collected 2008-11-13
GGTCCAATTTCAAAGGGTGACCGCCAGGGCGTGAAATAGGTGTGGGGCTTCCAATATAAACTTTGTTCGGTTAAACACCTTGATGTATACACCTTGCTGGTTGCCAACAGCGGGTGCATGATTTATGCCTTTTACTTAGGGAACCCGTTTTTACGGAATCCACTGTGAAGCAGTGTCTATGCACCAAGTATATACTCATCATCAATTAAGAGTGCCCATCAACCAACCCATGATACTGATGATCATCATTCTGCATACGTGAAAAACGCACCCCCAGATGACTACATGACACATATGACCCGACCCGTGTGGGTGGATATGTCAGGTGCAACAAGAAGAAAGTGCTTTGACTTGGTCCAAAGATGTGCGTTTTTATCGCATGACCAATCGCAGCACCGATGCTTGGCAGATCTTGGTGGGGTGGTGGAGCATGGGACGCATCTCAACCTCGATGGTGGTTTCAAATATTTTTTATGCTCACCCCTATTTGGGGAAGATTTCCAATTTGACTATTTTTCAGATGGGCTTTAAACCACCAACTAGCAACACTTTTTTTTTGCACAGATGGCTGGGATCCGAAGTTTTGTCCACAAAAAGTATGCGGAAAACAATTGCTGTGAACATTTCCCAAGAGACTCAAGTGTTTACACATTTTTTTTGGCTGTCTTAAATGAGAACGCTTACTTTAAGACGGCTTTGACAAAAGAGTTGTATCCAGTTCGGTCTAGTCGATTCAATTTCTAAGTGACGAACTGATCTTCCAAATCCTCGATATCACACTTCCTCCCAGCAACCCATGGTTCAGTGAAAAATGCGATATATCCCCACTGATATCAAGTTTTACTCCCCGAAACTAACATGACTAGCTGGAAAATCCACCATGAATGAAGATGTCATATTTCCCTGTTGAACATGGTGATTTTCCAGCCTGTCATGTTAGGGATCTCACAGGTGTAGCTTGGAAGAAATTCCCCCCCTCAACAGTTCCCCCGACTTGGTTATATGAGCCACGAAAAAAAAAAACGAAAAATACTTTCCATTGAATGCCGGTTGTTAAAAAAAACGGGATCCTTATATTGGTTTATGAAATACCCTAGGCATCCAAAACCATAATCACAATGGTCTTTGACAACTACCTTCTGAGCGTATGTTGGTGAACCTTTTTTTGGGAGGATGGTCTTGGGCCCCAAAACCCTTCTCAGGATGGTTTTGGCTCAGATTGGTACTAGTGACATCCATGTGTTGTTCAAACAGGATGGTTTTTCATGTTTTTTCTACAATTGACTTTGACACGCATCAGTTTTCCATAAACAATTTTGTTAGATGATAGATAATGTTGGATGATGCTGAAGGATTCAACACTGCAAAATCATGCAACACGCATTTCCACCCTTTTTTTATGCCATGATTGGCCATGGGTTTGCTCCGGAGAGCAGCCAACAAAGGTACGCCCACCTACCCCTTGCTTCATGGGAGCTGGCACTGGAAACACATACTTGAACTTGGTATGTAAATATATATATATATATAAAATGTGTTTTGAATCCAGCTAGCGTCACCAATGTGTGTCATCCCAACAAAACAAGTCCCTGCAGCTGCAAGCATTTTGCTCAGAGCTGTAGTGCCTTGGATTGTGGCGGCAATGGCTGATGGTGGGACTGGTGAGCGGATCATCACCCATCCAGTGAAGATGAAAATCTCAGTAACTCGGTGAGAGTTTGAAGTGTATATAAGACCAATCAGTGGCAAACTCCCAGAATATATATGTTTATAGTGATCACCTAACCCCTTGAATATCATAATGATTTTGTTTATATATGATTAGATAAATCTCAATCGGATGATCTGATCTTCAGCAACCCAACAATACTTCGAGGGTCAACTTGTTACATATAAGGTCATTGCCCAAGAGATCTTTGACACAATCAAGCCGGTGGTGGAAAGTGGCATGCCGGACATAATGGCCAATGATGTTTCTTGGCAAGTAATTGGTGCAGGTGATTGATATCAACCACAACTGTCATACATTGACTTGTTGGTTTCATGTTATTTCTCTCTCATCCCTAAGGACAATCCCATTGTGTTTTGGAATGATAGGGAGAGGCAACGAGTCTACGAAACTGATTTGACCTCTAACTACCTCTTGCTCAAAACCTACCTGCTGAAGTTTGGTGGCAAATCCCCTGTCCCAGAGTTGAGTCATCACGAGGCTCATCCAACAAATATCAATGATGTTGAGAAAAGTACTTCAGTGTATGGTTGCATCATCACATATCTATAAGTATCATGAAGCTTTATACTGATTGCACGCAGGCAGCCATGGTTTTGGTGTCTGCCACTTATAACATTCATGGTCCTCTATATGGTAAGAGAGGAGCTCGCGGGCAAATCCGAGTCCCTGGGCTAGAACCAGTGAAATTAATTGATCATCTATGCATTTAATTTGTGTTTTACCAATATGTATCATTTGAAATATATTTTCACATATAGTGGTATCTGTAGCTAAGGAATGGGCAAATGTGGAAGCTGTACGATTGCGATGTTTGGCTGCGCATGCTATGCATATCACACAAAGGTCAGTATACAGCAGGCAGTGGATCAAACATTTTAAATTTGTTGAGTTCTCCGCTGCTTGGTTGGTTGGTGGTTGATTCATTTTACTCTTTTGAAAGAAAACAATAAACAAAATAAACAAGTAAATCACCTATATACCACCAACCAACTAACCTTTCATTGAATGTATACATATTCTTTGTAATCATTTCTGTATGTTGATGGACAGGGATGAAAAAGTTCAAGTTCTCAAGAACATCATTGTGAAGCTTCATGATCGATATGGGAATCCCTTGAGAAAGCGAACCCGGTCGTTTACATCTTCTGAAGCTTGTCTTGACAATAGTTTCATCTAGGTACTTGGTTGATACCTGTCTCTTGGAAAATATCAGCCCCATGTATCAACCATCTTGGTCCCATAATGCCCAGGAAGTATCTGATGGTGTGGGTGATGGAGGAAACCTTGACGATTCCTACTCTGAGAATCCTGGTCAGATCTCAAAACTGGAGGTTGGGGTGATGTGTTTAATTTATTGTAAATCAACATTGCTAATGCCATGGTAATGTGCTTCAACAGGAGGATAACACATTGTAGCTTCATTCCGCACCTGAAGGATGCCAACACACCAGACATGCTGAAAGATCTTGAAAGGGTAGCTTGGCTTATCATGAACTATGAATACAAAATATCAATCACTGAATTAACAATGCCACTCCAGATTCCTTGTTTTTTTAGAGACCAAGGTGCAGAGTGTTCGCAAAATTTCCCAGCAACGTGGAAGTGCATCCAAGTTTGGTGTTAAAAGGACTCTGGATTTTACTGCTGCTGAAGATGAAGGCTTCTCAGTCCCTTTTCAAAATTTGTATACATACGTTTGATAGAATTAACACAGCTGGAAAAGTTCAGTTGATATAGCTAGTACAAAAAAATATTTCAAACCTTTTCCCTAGATAGTGTCACTATCCATTCATTGCCACCGTCTATCAGGTTGCAAAGCCCAGTCGCAAATCGAGCTTGGCTGAACGCATTGGCTTGGCTGCTCCTGGATTGATTTAAGGTGTTGGATTGGAAACCACGGGTCAAACAAAATGATCCGACAAAAACACATATGTTGGCATGTACAGTTGGGTTTAAACATGTAATATGTACTACGTATTTGTTTATAATGCAATATATGTATCAACTGAGGTGAAAGACCCTTCACCTATGGTCAAACAACCTCGTCAAATACCCAAACGTGTTGACAAGTCGGAGGGTGCGGAGCTTTTCTCTGAAACAGCGTTTGATGAGCTTTATGCTAGCCAAGCCAAGATGCGCAAAGAATTGGATGAGGTGGGGATAGCATAATATCTACATATATATGTAAACATATTTATACAGCTGTGAGCATGTGGATTTCATTGATTTGCTTCAATCTGTCATGTGGAGTTAGTTTGATGACCATCACATGTGACCATTGATAATATATTGTATAGCATTTGTTGCATAGGAGAAGACACGCCTGGAAGCAGATAAGAAAACAAAGAGGAGAGAAAAGAGAGAAAAGAAAGTCCCCAACAAAAAGGGGAAAGGAAGGGGCAGGGGCAGAGGAAAGGGAAGAGGAAAAGGAAAGGGCAAAGGCCGAGGAACGAAGGCTGCTCAGAAGAAGATTGATAGTGAGAAAAAAAAGATGAAAAGAAGAAAGATGATGAGAAGAAAAAAAAGAAAGATTTGTTGGAAGGGGCGGTGACTCCAGAGAAGCAGAGCAGTGCATGGCGTACCAGCCCGATGGCTTTCAAAGCCTACAAAGGTTTTGATAGGGTGGCTGCAGCTGAGAAAGGTCTCTTGGAACTTGAGTCCACGATGGATGCTAGTGTGGTGAAGTTTTTCTACTTGCCAGAAGCTGGCTTTGACAAAAAGCACCTTAGGCTAAGTTAATGTGTTGATATGGTATGTGTTTGCATGTCTATGGTTGTGTGCTTACAGGTCCATGCAATGCACAGATGGTTTGAGTTTGTGCTTCGGTGTGCAATGTGTTTAAATTTGTTATCACAATCAAAACTTAGGAGCTACACCATCAAATGCAGCATTCCGAAGAAGATCTCGATTGGTGTTGTCCTCTACCACCGATCCTTTTATGTTGGCAAGGTGGTGGACCCTTTTCCAGTGATTGCAACAGAATATGGTTTGAAGGTCCTTTGCTTGCTATATAAAACACAAGTTTAGCCGAATTTGAATGGTTGCATATTTGAGTTATCCACACATCAATGTGATGATAAATCGTTTTCCTCTTGTTGATCCGGCCACGGTTCAGCTAGATCTGAGGCGAACCGAAAGGGTGGTGTCACTGTGCCTTGAGGTGATTCTCCTGAGCATGCGCAACTTGGCAAACAATATATATATATATTATATATACATTTAAATAATTATGTATTATACATGTGTACTTGAACCTATATATATATATATACAACTGTTGAATGTTGAATTGTCAATTGAATATCCAACCAAAAAAACGATACACACATGGATTGAAATGAATCTCAGGTTTGATGTTGCAAAAGCACTTGCAGATTGGCCAAAGTAAACATTTGAGAGGACCTCATGTAAACGTTCAAAAAGAATGTGTGAGTCCACACTTGAATCATGAAGGCATATATAGTTAACTAATTTGATCTTCCATTACCCGCTTCTCCATTTATTGGCGCTTCACGTCAGGAGATTTATGAGCTATGGAGCTTTGATCGGAGTTTTGGTTATGAATTTTGGTCGCTACCTGACGGGTCAAAATGACCAAACATGGTGATGATATGTGTGAATGACTGGTTGCTATCTAGGGTACTTCATGATATGAGTTGAATCTGAGCACATGATGCATAGTCAACCATGTATATGGAAAAAAAAACATTGGAATGGAGCAACCGTCATGGTTCAGTTCTGTGATGTGCTGCTTTCAATCAACATCTCTTTATATATGAATGATATATATTATAATTAAGATTTGCATTTAAAAACAAAAGGATCTATATATGTCAAACACATTCATCAGTGAAAGATTGAAAGCATCACTCTCGGCTAATACAATGTGGAGCGACTAGAAGTAGGGATGCATTGGTGGCACAAGGCGGCCATACGATTACACTTATCTCGCGGTGAGCGAAGAAAACTTGACTGGGTGTTGTTGTCTCAGACCAAAAAAAAAAGGTTACCGGTGATAAGAAATTGAAGCAAACATTTTTGTGATCATATATCGTATTGTTTGTTTGTTGAGTTGATATGCTACTACTATATGACACGTTCAACAATCACATGATTATAGCATAGCTATATCATAATTATGTTTGTGTGTGTGACCATTGGTAATTGGTATTTGATAGTGCAATATATACCTGCTGGTACAAACTCGAGTGTAACATCTAGAATCTAGATCTGGATGATTCAGCATTGGATTGATCATTGGTCAACATGTTTCATCCCTTTGGCCCTTTGTCCTGCTACATCCCATACGCAGGTCAAACATCTCGAGCTTCTGATGTACAAGATCACCTCAGAACATCACAAGGTGCTTTCCCCTCTCGGTTTTGGTTGGCTGGAATGAAAGAATAAGGGAACAAACCCAACACTAAGCTTTTCAGAATTTCCGTCAACCATGAAGGGGGGTTGGATAACCATATGGTGATGACACATAAGGATTGTCAACGATTCACCAAATCTATAGTGAGGGAGTTGGATAAAAACATAGTGATGACACATAAGGATTCCCAAATATTTCCCAATCTATATTGAGGAGGTTGGATAAACATAGGGTGATGACACATAAGGATTGTCAAAGATTGCCCAAATCTATGTTGGTGGGTTAAAAAAAAACGACGATACAAAAGGAATGTCAATGATTCCCCGAATGTATACTGGTGGGTTGGATAAACACATGGTGATGACACCTCAGGATTCTCAAAGATTCTCCAAATGTATACTGGTGGGTTGGATAAACACATGGTGATGACACCCAATGAGTGTCAAAGATTCCCCAAATGTAATTATATGTATGTGTATGGATGTATATATATATATATGTCTATATATATATAATAATATATATATATATGTCTTTATTATATATATATATATGTATGATTACATACATATATATATAGCTAGTTGTCATGTGGAGGTTTAAGGCCAACCGGGCTTATCATTGCATCTGGGTTATTGCAAAACATCCGGATTTGAAACAGTTGTTGGGATTTGCTATAGCTCAGTTAGTGGCTGCCCAAATTATTTCGACCAGTATTAGGACTTTTGAGATGCCACGATATGTTGCTCGGTAGCCTTTTGGCTGAACATCACATCAGTGAGGGTGAAGCTAGTGCAATATATTTCCAACTGCTAGTTTTCATCATGCCGCTTCCGCAGCGGTCGTTGCGCTTATCATTGCTGCAAGCTACAGCGCTCTTGGCACTTGGGATTCCACCTATAGTGACTCTAGGCTGAAATTATGGGGTTGATACAACAAAACCACTACTTCAGTGGTACAAATATATAACTACAAAAAACAAGAAACTCATCAGCTGCAGGTGAACAAACCTTCTTTGGAGATTCTTAAGAATCTGTTGTGTGATCATAAGCCTCGAACTGTGTGGGGTTTAAACTTTGGATATATAATGATCACCACAAGTCGAATAAGCTAATTGTGCAACACTGATCTTGATGCAATCGGCCTAGGATCCATATGTGTGACTTCATTGCTGCGGTTGTTCCGAACTCGATGGATCAGGACTGATTGAGTACTGGGAATGTATCATCCAAAGCCACGTTGACCACATGGCTGCTCATTTCCTCCAATATCAAAAGGAATGGATCTACACTCAACATGTTGATTGGGGCTTGCAGCACGTAATTCTAGTACCTGCCGTTGCTACTAACCGTTGCCTCCAGGACCTGGTGTGCTTCGAGATCTTCTCTGGAGTGGAGACAATTGTCAATGCCTTTCGTGACTTGTTGGCACACTCATGTCGCACCAGGGAGATGTACCCATCAGTTTGAAAATGAATCAGATCTCCATCACCAGTCGATTGATCCTTGGCCCGTTCCAATGCAAATGACCCTGGGATCATCGATGTTCAAAGAGCTCCCTAATGTTCTCTTTTCGGGTGAAATACACCAATCTGATGCGTCGGCCGCCCTGAACTTGAAGGCCATGTGTGGGATGCTCCCATCAAAGTTTTGCCAAGGGCCAAAGTCGTAGATGCCAGTGTCCATTGATGTGCATTGTAGATCCACATATCAGTGATTAGTTTCAATGACAATTCACTCACTAAACATTCAACGTTGAAACATCAACCATTGTATTCAACTTTGGACCTTCCAACATTGAGGAGTAAAGAAATCAAACTGAAAACATTTGGAGTAGCATGTGTTTTTTTTTCAACCAGGTAATTGTTGATTCTCCTGGGGTCACACATGTATGGTTGAACATTAAATCAACCAACTGATTGTGAGTCTGAAACACTGACATAATGTTCATTCTGATGTATGTTTTTGTTCATATGACTTTGATGTCATTCATCTCAATATTGAAGATCTAGCTGATCAAAAATGGTCACCACATCAGCCTGAACCTGTTTGAGAAACCAAGGTGCTCGTGGATGTGCATCGTATCTTGATCTGCCAAGGGCGGTGGATGATGAGTGTTGTTGTTGTTATGGTTGTTGTTGTTGTTGCCACTGCTGCAAATGGTCAGTTGGTTGAAATCCCCCTTCATCAAACTAACAACAAGTTAGCCCCTTTGAAAATTGGTGGCAAACAAAAATCGATGGTTTCATGTCCTTTTGGAGCAAAAAGTTGCCTTTTGATCACCCATCATTTCAAGTGTATGTTGCAAAATTATTTATGTAATATTGGTCCCTTTAAAATTACATGTACTGAGGCAAGGCTTTGATCATGATAAAGATCCTGTGTTGTTCGACATTGAGCTGGCCACAGGGTTACTTACAGCGATCCGGAACTTGCTCAGGGTGAAATTGGATGGATTATTTTGGTTGGGGTTGCCATGTAACTCCCATAGCTTTATGTCGACGCCACAACATAAACGCAGCTGGACCAATCCATTTGGTGATGAATCTTTTGGTTTTGTTGCCCAGGGAAACCTTATAGCATATCGGAGTGCAATTTTGATAGCAATTGCATTAGTTCGCCGAATTGGTTGGTTTCTGGAAAACCCTGGTGGCTCACGGTGTGTATGTCTTCCTGTGATTCAACAGCTGATCAACCACAACCGTTTGGGTACGATGCAAATCCGATGGTGGGGGTCTCAATTGAAAAGGTTCACTAGTAATCCAACATGTCTTCATCTAAGCTACCCAAATCACTGATCAACCCATATATTGCTTCTATAAGGATGATTGGATGGTAGCTGTGATGGGACATTGAGGATTACTCTGATCTCACTGATGACCAACATATGTGTTTTCAATAAAGATACTGGATCTTGAAATTTGGATCATTCCCTGATTAAGGTGGATGGGTACATTTGGTGGCTGGTCTTGCAAACCACAGATTGGACTAGGCAATTTGTCGATGTCTTAGACTTTTTGTGATGCAAACAAACGTAAGAAGTCTGTTTGTAAGCAATTTAAACGAGTGTTTCCTTAAATGGTGACGCCTCCAAATCATCCATTTATATAGGGTTTTATAAACCAGCCATTTTGGGATACCCCTTTAAAAAAAGGAAACCATCATAACGCAAAATGATGTGCACCACTGCGAAGAGTTTGCGTATCCAATCATCTATCACCTCGTACGGAAGAGGTTTCCTCATCCTCGTCAGGAGTGCCCACTTCGTGTATTTGTAAGTGACTCGTCACATGCAACTGCAAGTGCACAGGCAAGTGATCCACTGTCACTTTCAGGTTGTCAGGCGAAGGAGTGCCAGTTGCTCCAGTTGCTTCATGAGAAGGCTATTCATCTCCTCATAGGGTTGTCTCAACGTAGCAACGCTCAAAGTATCATATGTCCGAGTAGAACTGGAACATGATAGGCAGATGTTTGCGTGCACCCAAAACCCATTTGGCAATCCTGGATGCCTCCTGCAGCGCACAACTCGACCCCACAACTGGTTGTGGATCTCGTATCCGGAGGGAACGTTTGGGAACATGTCATGGCGGACATTGGCCTCCGTCTTCTGTTTCTTTTTCGGCGATTCGGACTCCGGTTTCTCCGCCTTCTTGAAACTCAATGCCTCTGATGCTCAAACGATCTTCTGCCTTGAAGATCTATGGTGCGCCTAGCTCCACCATTGAGCTGCTTCAGGGATTTCTGATGCAAAGTTTTGAAGTTCCAAAGTTCATTATGTGTTCATCCATTATATATACACTTCATAAACTTTCATTGACCTAGGCCATGGATGACTTCACTACCAGAGACTTTGACCAAGGAGATCAAAACGGTTATCACTGCCAGACAAGATATATTACAAAAGACCATGGTGGTCAAAACGATTTCCAAGTCATCTGGGAAGAAACAAGTGCTTGAATCTTAGTGTGGTTTGTTCTGAAACATATTGGATGACTGTGTATGATTTGTGTATATGGGTGTTTCAAAAAAAATAGTGGTACACCAAAATGTATAGTTTATAATGGAAAACCCTTTTACCATGGATGATTTGAGGGTCCCACAATTTTTTGGGAACACCCATATATGTACATAATGTTAAATATAACTAATATCTATATGTGTAGACTCAGGTCAGGGGGCAAAGATCTTGTACCATCTGCTTCATACCCACGATTATTTGGTTCCCGTGTGGTGGATCTCCATCTAGCATGGGCTGTGTCTTGACTATGAGTCTTCAACCCAAAGTTTGATTTTTTTTCACATTCAGTTTCTGATGAGGAATGTTCTATACATTAAATGAGACAACACAGTAATTGTTCAGTATTTTTTTCCAATCAACCTCACAGTAATTGTTCATGTCTTTCCACCAAACACCGCCCAGGAATCAAGGGTCAGTGGTGGTAACCTCGTGGATCTGCGAGCGATCATTGATGCTGGCTTTTGTGAGCCTGGGCAACGTGTGGTGTGAGTGTGTGGCATCACCCAAACCGGAGTTGATAGCTATTCTTTGGTTCCAACTACTTTGTATGGCTCAAGTACTGTTCAGATTTTTCAGGCCAATTTCACATGTCACCTAGCATTCTTCCGTTCATTGTTCATCAATTTATAGTCCAAGTTATATCACTCCATATTATCATAAATATATATATATATATATTTAAATATATTCATATTTCATATATAGGGTTTCATCCACTTATCACTTGATATGTTGATTTTATCAAAATAACTGGTATATGTTTCAACTTGTCTATATATGTGTATATACATATAATTATATGTTCTCATGATTAACTGTCTCAGGACTTGGGTGGAGACTGGTCACGAGCCAATTTGGATGGAATGGTCACTATGATGAAACAAGCTCACTCCAATGGATTGTTTGAACCAGATCCCCTCATACCTTTTCAGGTGCAACCATGTCCACAAGTATTTCTTAATGTGAAAGCGGCACTGGATGCACAATAGTTGTTTATCATATGTCTCACAGTTCCAACTGCTTGAATCAATGTCATTGTCTCTATAATGATATCCAACCAACATAGAAATTACAAATGTTCCGAACCACTGGTGTTTCAAGTGTTGGTAAGTGAGCATATAATTGATAATGAGGTCTTACGGGACCTGGTTGATGCACAACCTCACCAATTAAGACCTGGACCATGACACGTGATGCTGTGTCAGTGGAAAACAGTGTGTTCTCTATCTGAGAGCCAACCATATGAATGAACATATATGTCAATGGCAACCATGTTGTGACGAAACCACACTATAATTTGAGATTTGGATTGCATGAGTACGTTTTGTTTGTATAAAATTGCTGAATTGGTGATTGCAACATTGGAAACCACAATTGATGAGTCACCATATTGCCACCTGCAGCACATTTTGGATGCTAGTGATCTTCGTCTCTACTGGGTTTAGAGAAGGCTGGGTGAAATAAATGTGCGTTAGAATTGCGTTAGATTTGCGTTAAAAACCATTCTCCTGGGGTTTTGAGCGTTAGATTCCGTTAGATTCCGTTAGATTCAGTTAGATTCAATTTACAAGGGGATCCAGGGCTAGGGATGCTGGAATCAGGACTAGGGTTGCTGGGTTTGTATATCCACACCTGATTAACAAAATGAATAGCCCCCTTGTGTCCTAGCATATAAATATAATGTTCACCCGGCACTGGATGGAGGTCTCATTTTGTGATGGCGCCGGGAAGAAAGACAAGTTCCACTGCAGCCAAAACGAAGGCCAAGGTGGCACTAACATTGTTATATATCTTGAGAAGGGAATGAATAAGTCTAATGACTGTTTGCCTGTGTATCAACATAGAGAAAAACACCAAATATGCATCATGGATCCACCTTTGACATGGTCACCTATGACATCCAACACATTCACCGGACCACCCCATATACCAAAGAGGCGAAATCGGCTCCAGCGGTGGCATCAACAGCTCAGTCCTCTGCTGATGACTTCAACATGGAGCTGGAGATGGCAGGTGTTGATGAACTGATTGGTGTCTTGATGGCAAATATATATATATATGTTGAATTCACACTGACTGTGCAATGACTAAATAGATGTGCGTGTGAAACACAACATAAAATCATAATTACTTCAACTATTGGTATTGATGCTGATAACAATGGTGGCTTCACAAAATGATGTTGGCATCAATATGTGTTGTGGATTCTTTATTAAGGTAAGACTGCTCCAGAAGTCCAATTGGTTGCTACTCCGCAGAAAACTTCTGTTGGTGGTGTGAAATCCCCACAGGTGTCCAAAGGGTTGGTGAGAAAAACAGCTGCCACCCCTGAACCAACCAATACACCTGTGAAGTCACCAGTCCCCAAGAAACCAAAGGGGGTTGAGACAGATGTGTCCTCACCAAAGATGTCAGTGGAAGCAGCTTGGTTGCACCTCAGCATGGTGGAGTGCGTGTCATATATATGATGATGTTTGAATGGTATGATCAATAAAATCAACTGTGATGGAATTTCAATCAAGGTAGCAACTGTTGGTGAGTCGCGGGAGCAAACTGAACAGCCAGTTGGTGATGGATCTGAAGGTGATCACTGTTGTGTCGATTTGAAAATTGTTTGTATTGTGGAAAGTGATTTCATTCAACATGCACCAAATAGCAATTTGAAAATCAAACAAAAAAACAATATATATTCAGGTTGATCTGAGACATATATACATATATAGAATTTATGTTGCACACAATAACTAATATATATATATATATATATCAATATATATATAGCGCCATCCCACTCCAGGACGCCCTGACTGTCGACATGTGGACTCCATGACGACACAGCCTGATGCTGGGCTGGAGTGCGATTTGTTGCAGAAAGTCATCAGGGATTCCACCCAACCAACAGATCAACTACACCAACAAGTTCTGGAATGGTTGGGGAAACGGCTATCATTCCCGGATCCAGGTTTTGGTCATTTGGGTCCCTTTCTGGAAGCGCGTTGCAATGCCATTCATATGCTTTTGAATCAGCAATCAACAACGTCGAACATGAAGGACTTATGTATGAAGCAACTCCCTGGGAAACTTGCTGAACTGGATCGAACCTATGATGTTTTGATTTCCAAAATTGGCATAGATGATGCCAGCAGGGGTACCAAAATCCAGAAATTGGATGAGTGGAAAGCGGGTAAGATGGTCCAGTTCCAACATGATCTCCAGGTAGCTGAAAAACAACTTGGAAATATTGAAATCGAAATTGCCAGACATGTTGATATGATGATTGACAATGTCAAAACGGGGCATGATAAAGACCCTGTTTTTTGCGATATTTCAAGTCTCCTTGAAGAAGCAGCTTTTATCTTGGATGAACAACCAATGGATGGTACGAACCTACCTCAAATTCTTCCTGAGAATCAACTTGGTGATGAGACTGTATGTTCTCCTCAAAATGGTCCTGATCAAGAAGAACCTTTACAATCGAAAGCTGTGGTCAAACGGTTGATTGTTCCTCCAGGGTGTGATGTCCCTATCAAACAACATATGGTTGACATATTTCACAAAACCAGGCAGCCTGTGATGAATGTCCCTGAAGTTGTACCGGTAACCCCTGCTGAAACACCAGTTGTTGGTTCATCGGTTGGGAATGGTTCAACTGAAGCATCAGTGGCTGATGCTATTGACGCACCATCGGTTGAAAATGGTTCAACTGAAAAACCAGCGGTTGAGAATGATGTTGAAACACCAATGGTTGACAATGGTTCAAATGATGGTACTTTAACAGCTCCATCCTGTGAAGAAACAGCTGCAAAGTATATCGCTCAATTGGAAGATGGCGCTACGAAACAAGCACTGTTATCCTTATGTGAGGCATCACTTTCCAAGGTGGGGTGAAGAACTATATATGATGTTAATTTATGTTGAGGTCGTGATGCAAATAAATCTGAAACTGGTGTGTACCACAACCCCTTTTTTTGTAAACCAACCTAGATATTCCCTGGCCTCACCACAATCGAACAGGCATTGCCAGGGTCTGGCCTTGGTGGGGATGGACATCAAAACTCGGTGATGGTAAAGGCTGCATTATCAAGAAAGGATACCACGCAACTTCAGGCGATATTATTTTTTTACTGCAAACTGTTCAAACATCAAATTCTTGATGCATATATTGTCAGTAAAACTGGTTGAAACCATTGGCCCTAGAATGTGCCTATATAAATATATATTGTACTATATGTTGTGGGTCTGACATAGGCGGCACATCATCAACAAGACCCTGATGCAGTGCTACAAGAAGACGGATCTTGGATGTATCGCAAAGGTAATGGTCAGTTGGAAACATGGGATGAACGTCAAAAGCGTTTAGCCCACAACATGAAAATGCAGTTCAACAGGTCCTTTGAAAGCAGTACCCTGGCTTGATTCATTTTGATTTTGGATTTTAGAGTAAAGGTCGGATTAACATCAATTGTTTTTTTCATTCCACTGGGACACAGTTTTCAATATATGATAAATTGTATGTACATGATATGCCACATCACAACTAACCACAGTAGCTCACCCCAATGTTACCTCACAAACCATATTAGTGAATCTCACCCCGAAGCAACTTCATGACATCAACACAGATCACATTACCACAGTGGAACAACAGAAAGATCATTCACAGCAAAGAAATTATTTGGGCATGGCGATGGTCATAATTATAGTTTTTTTCTTCTGAAACTTTTGCCACTGGCTCGTTTGGGAACTACTTGTATATACCAACTGTCATATTGTAAGTATCAGGTACATGTCCTGAAGAAGTGGTTCGAGCTGCAGCCAACAAACGGTACAGTGACTTGGATTGAACACATTGATGCAGCTGAATAACCAATACATATCATTCGAATGTGAAAGCAAATCATATATTATAATTATTTTGCTGGCATGTATTGATCACGTACTTATAAGGTCATCATCATCATCAAATGTTCCAGTAACTCCATATAATTAGTTATGATGAATGATCATATTGAAAAAAAACCATGATGCCCACATAATCTCCTACCTACACTGAGATCGCAACTTGATTGGGACGTTGTTCGAAGACTGGCTCCAATCTGGTAAGAATTGGTTGAGCAGCACGACCTATGCCAATGCCACCAGGACAACACAACAAAGGAAGAAAGGGGTTCACTTGATGAAACCACGGTCATGGTTGATGGAACGCTACAACAATGATGCTACTGTGGTTGATGGTATCATAGCATCCAAGCGTGAAGCCCAACACAATCGCAAGCCCAATGAACCCATCTATGTCATGAAAGATCCCAATGTTCCCAATGACCGCGAAACTTGACATATATACGTATATGCACTCACATCAGGGTGTAAGTTCAAGTTTGTTTCTGTATGTATATTGAAAATATGTATGGATAGATTTAAATTATATATAGAGAATACATAGTGTGATAATAAATGAAAACGACCAATGCCAACATGTTGCAATAATGCAAATTTATCTCAGTTGTCCACTAAGGAATTTGATTTGTTCCGCGTCTTTGACTCACTGTCCTTTGAAGATGAGGAGGAGGACAAAATGGAGTTTGGTTGGAAAGCTTCTGGGTCCATGAGTGAAGATCAAACCAAAGATCTCATGTAACTAGGCTTTATAAGTTAGCTTTCTATGTCGGCTAAATTCGCCAGTCCAGAAAGCTACACTGTTGTGTCAACAAATTCCCATCATAGCATAACCAACATCGTCTATATATATATATATCTATAATATAAATATGTGACACCAATGAGTACATTCATCAATAAACAAAATCAACTTAGGGTGATGATGTGCCTCATCCATGTTTGCAACAAATTCAAACTTTGATTCTATCAAATTTGCTCCACCAACCTATGATCAACCATCCAATTCCCAATCAACATGTTGCCTGCTTGGGAAACCAAACTTAGGCCAGTGATCCTGCAAGGTGACAAAGCGTTGGGAGCATCAATGAGTTACATGGGTGGCATGGGTGTCGGACCTACCAACCCTGCAAATGGTACACCCCACCAGAATGGTGGTGGTGGTGGTGAAGGTGGTGGTGGTGGTGAAAACAGAAATCGAAATAGGACACCCAAACCAAAAGGTTTGCAATCACAAATTGCACCCAAGATCAAGCAATGTTCATCGAAGCTTATGGATGTGAAGCGCTGGTTGAACAAAGTACAACAATCCAATTTGTAGCATGGCGTACTTGATTTGTTTTGTTTTGATTTAATGTTCACAGTTGTGGTACCAATGATGTTTGATTTGAAACAAATAAAAAAAAATAATGTGTAGGGGTGAGGACAGTTGGCCAGGTTTAAAAAAATATAGATATACATATATATATATATAGATACATATATATAAATATTTTATATAGTATTTACCGTTGATATCATCACATCATGTATGATTACCATGATGCCTAGGTCTGCTGGCATGAAAGCTGGCTATGAGGCAGAGCTCAATGACAAGAAAGGGAACTTGGAGTTGGGAAAGGAGACATTGGAGCAGTTGTACATGTTCCCTTCGACCGATGTTCAAATCAAAGAATCACCCGAGCTTACTTTGAAGTATGAACAAGCACTCAAGAATGCCGAGATGGCTTGCAATGCTCTTGGGAGCACAGTCAAAACAGTAAAATTGGCTGTAGAAACTTTGAACCACTTAGTGTGTGTTTGTAGCCTTTTTGATTTATATGTCCGATACATGTTTCAAATGATTGAAATTATATATATATGAAGCTACTTGGAATTTGTGTTGCTATGTTACCCATACAAGTTCCCATCACCACACACTGAGGAACCTCCCAAACCAAAGGCATCTGCGAAAGGGAAATCGAAGGCGAAGTCGGCGAAGCCCCTGGCAATTGCTGATGCCTCATGAGATGCAGTAGATTTTTGTTGCCCCACATGTGGTCCATAGGTGGTGCCCATAGATGCAATGTGATGCCCGCTACATTGACTGTATACATGTTTTTTTTGATGGTTTGAAGTGATCTTATATGAAAATGTTTAGATTCATGACGGATGTATACTTAACACAATCGATCCTTCAAATAGGAAAAGTTATGTGTAATTTAATTGATTCCTTTTTTTTCTAATAAGATGGGATCATTGTACAGGGCCTGACCTATGCTATCACCACATATTGGTGGGATGGGAGCGAGTTGAAACTTGCAACATTAGATCGATATCCAGCTGTGCAAACATGTGCTGGTGAAATCTGCAACATTGGCTATGGCCAGTGAGAACACCTGTTGATGGCAACAAAAAAGGATACAACAAAGTTGTCGGTGAAGCTGCTGGGAAACTTGTTCAAACCTTTATGTCCAATGAATTTGAAATCACGATGGTCCTCATGATGTAAGAAAAACTAGATGTGTTGTGTGAGAATCGATAGTTGAAATATATATATATAAAACTATTTTATATAATACAATATATATACATACATATATGTTCTATCATCTTTACATATCATTGCTGACAACTTGTCTGTTTGTAGTTCCCTGTGACCAGCTCACTTGGCATCCACGCCACGCAGGTGCTGGACTTGGATATGCAAAGACCTCGCCACTTTGTAGCTACTTGTTGAAAAACACCGGATTTGGAGATCTTTGACTGCAATTCATATGATCACTGATCATGGCCTGGTGAACAATGAATCATCCTATAGTGTTAAATTCAGAAAAATCTGATCAATCATTATATTATACACTATTGATACATGTACAGTTGATGTTTGTAAACCCACTTCGTAGGTATAAAGTAACCTCACATGATAGCTGTTCTTCAGCCTAGCTAAGGCAGCCTCTTTCAAACGTACGCAAGAATGCTTAGATGTGGTGGCTCGTGAGTTTACATTTCAGGGTCACACTATGAGTGGTCCCTGTTCGAAAGTTCATGCAGCTGGTCATTGCGGAAAACGTAAAGGCAATGTGGCAAGAGATATTCACAGGAAATTCATAAAAATGGCTGCTGATGAGGTACCTAGGCATATCCAAATATTTTTTTTGTTCCCCTGAGTGGACTGGGCTTCTTCAAAAAAACCTTCATATATACAGCATAGTGATCCGTCAACTGATGTTCAATCTCGATGGTCCGTGTTCTGGAAGGCAGTCTCTGAAAGGAAACTCTCAGTTTCATTCTCACAGTGAGCTGGTCACTAATGAGCCAGGATGTGCTCGTCGAAAGTACTTAAGGTGCAATAGCACCAAATACATCATCACCGGGCGCTTGACATAAACTGGTTGTTCTTGAAGCTTTTTGAAGTTCTTCAAACAACGCAGTCTGCGATTATCGGTCGAAATCAACTTTGTTTCCGCATGACCGCCTCGAATCCGGGAATCGTCAACCGGAATGTGTTGAATCAAATGGCCATAGAACCATTCAGCCGATGTCTCAGGTGCCACTTCATATGGTGGATGTACCAGTGCACAAAGAACGTGGTGTGAAAGGCACAGAATCAAGGTGGGCAGGGTACCAAGTGTTAAAAAAACAACATTATGTCGACTTGATATGAGTAAACACAAGTACTGTTGGATGTTGATAAAAAGGCTACTTCTAACTGTCCATTAAATGCAATGGATCTGTACATTGTGGTGGATTTTTTTTTGAAATACCACTATATATATAGGAAAACGCAATCACCCTATTTTGTGAAAGGCAATTTCCAGTAGTTCTACCACATGAATTGGTACCATGGTTACACAGAAATGATGCTTGGCCTCATGATATATCAGAAAGTGATCTCCGTGACTATTGGGGGAACTGCAAGAAACAACAACTTCCTTGGTCTGATGCAGCTACTGATTTGGAGGGCTCAATGCATCCTTTCTTTATCTGGGGTGACGATTGCCAGTACAATGAATCATATGAGAAGCTTATTGTGATTTGCATGGGGCATACTTTGGATCGGAGAACATTTTCCCTAGAATCCTGTTGGCCCATCATTGTTATCCGAGAAGTGTCTAGTCATATTTGCTCAGAAGCTTTTCTTTTTTCTTGAAGTGAATGGATTTTGTATTCTTCTCATAAAGAAAAAACTGGTTTTACTGATCAGGTGATCCAACATAGCAATTGACAATGGACTAATAACCCAAATGTGTTATAATAGTTCAAATTAAAAAGGTCCATTGTTCATTATAATATTGATATGTTAGATCACCTGTACTTCCAAGTTCAGGTATTGAGCATTGGATTCCCTACGATACATGCGCTGCTTGAACCGGTACCTTCTGTTAAACTTTATTGGAAAACTGTTTATGTGCATCATGTGTTGTAACCATCAGTGGCCTCATCCCTTTGGGAGCTTCTTTCCATTGATCATGTAACAAAGTTCCTGGGGCGGCCAAGGTAGTGGCATCTATGGCAAATCTGATCAGGGGTGCGCCGGTGGGTCAACACCTAACCTATGGAATGATCACTCAAATCAGAGGTGATTGGAAATGGCAACGTGAAACATGATTGTAAATTTAAATAAAACTTTATGTTTTTTTCTCACAAACTGGATGATTGTTTTTTTCCCCAGCTATACAATAACCTTGGATTTTGATTGGTGAGAGAACTGAATGTTTTTTTTGTTTTTTATTTTCGATCCTGGTTGTTCCAGCTAACATTATTGACTGAGGAATGGCTTAACCTTTCTGTTGGTTACAATTGTCTAAGGGTATGCCATCATTGCCGTGAGATGACTTCATCATGCCTCAAAACTCCTTCTGTTCTAAGAGGTCGTCCCTTGCATACAACCCAAACATTCCTTGATGAATGTCTGAAACCTGGAATCCGCAGTTCTTTGGTTTGATTATGTTTATGGTTTGAGTTTTTTTTGGTGTTGAAGTCCGATTAATTAGCTAATTATAAAGGTCATGAGTATCAGAAATCTTTCACTAACATCAAGTAATTTCAAATTGTATACCAATTTATTTATCAATTAACATATATATATTACATATAATACACTGCATCTCAAGATTGTTGGCTGATGACATCTAACTATAGGTGGGGTTACATCCAAAACCAACCCCAGGCCCATTATGTTCGCTTCCATCATTCTCCAATCTCATGGTGAAGTGGTGCTCAATGCACGTGGTTAATTTGGGTTTGGCAATGTGGATTTGCGGGTCAAGTTTGAAAATCATTGCTTCAGACTTTGATTATTGGGCTGTTCGGGCAACTACCTCATTGGACGATTTGTTAGCGATCGCATACGAAAACTTCCGGTCGTGGTCAAGACAAAGGAAGATCCCGCAAATTGGATTTGATAATTAATAGTTTTAAGTTTTTTCTTTCACTTAAAAAAAAACACAGTTGGAGGTGATTAATGGTCATTACATGGGTTCCTATCCATCTCACTGAGGCACTCACAACCAAAATTCAGTGCGAAGCGTTTGAGAAGTTTCAACCACCCGTTTCCCGAACTTCAGGCCAAGGCCTATAACGTATCTAGGCTTTTAACATGCTGTTCATCTTTGCAAATTGTTTAACTATAACATATATATATATATGTCATCTGGCTATAGATCTAAAATGTTTGGATATATATATATATAGTATATAAAATAATTAGTTAAATTGTTTTGCAAGATATAGATCTATAATGAAACACAAAAAATGCACCAAGGCTCGTGTGGTGACAGCGTGGCTATCTGACGAGCTAGTGGGTGTGATGGAAACATATCCCCAGGACCAGAATCTTGCATTGATGACAGAGTGTGTGTGGCTTGACTGCTTAAATTGTATGACATATTTTTTTCTGAAGAGTTTGAACTTCAAAATCCTGAAGACCCCATCCGGTGGCTGAACAATATTGGTTGTAACATTAGCTAGCCATATTTGGATGAATTCAGGAACATCAAGGTTCAGAATTATAATTGGTTTCATCCTTCTCACTAGTGATCAATTGCAAGGTACAATCTTGCACGATGGTTTGATCTTCATGAAACAGCTGGCCGATACTTGAATGATCACCAACTTCAACAATTTCGGAGATGCTGTGATTCTTTCTTCAAGTTAGCATGTTTTGCTCCTTAATGTTTTGTTTTAAAAAGGGTGATGAGATGAATATATAGTGTAAATTTAATTTGAACTGATGTAACCTAGGAATCATGCTGCAATGCTTATGCTGAACTGGCCCGTCGAGCCAGTGTTTCTGGACGTTTGCTTTGGCCAGCGAGACCCAAGATGCATGTGCCTTTCCTAAACATTGTTTGAAAGACTTGGATGTTGTTGGTGATACGTAACTATATACCAACAAAAAAAACTGGTATCATCTAGAAATCTAGACTGACTAGCATCAATCCCTTAGTAATTATGTGTTGGATATCTGCCGAATTCTAAGGGATGGTGTGAACTGATGGACCGTGAAGATCATGAGCGATGCTTGTACCGATTTGTGATTTTTTATTGATGATGTAAATCCCTTATTAGTATCTTTGGGAACTTCTGGGTATATATTTTGATGTGACCATATGTCGTTGTTTTTTTTCAAAGTCTATTGATCAAACAATTAAGGAGAGAACTGCAGATTCTATCATTCCTTCAAATCTGAAGACTTCGTTGGTAGAATGGCTACATTGGCAGCTCAATGCAACAAACACAAATTGGAGAAAGTCATTTTAAAGAGGTTCTTCATGGGGTTGCTTGGTTCCTCTTAAGTAGCAGGCTTTGGTGTTTAAAAATCTTTCAGGGATTTGCATGTTTACAATCTACTTCCAAAGTAAACATATATCTTTTTAGCTGAGGGTTGTAAATATAGGTTTGATTACTGTACACTGATGGTATATCCTCACCGCCACTCTCACTGGACCATAAGGTTAAGCCAACATGTAGCTCAAGGACGTGATGTGCAAACCTAATTTGATGTGATGTACAGATCGGAGTTGCAAAATTCGAAGAAAAAATGAGCCATGTGTGGAGGGTTAAGATATGGTTATTATCCCCTGTTGGCCCAAGCTGGCCCAAGTACTTCCTCAGAATGGTCTTGGGATATATCTTCTTGGGAGGATGGCTGTGAGGATTGGAGGACTCAATGAGGAGGTCCTCGGGAGGCCTAGGGAGGTATGGAAGGTATATAATAAGCATGCATTTATATGTGATATGCATTTTGTGTTTTAGATGGGGCGGCTTCAAGGAGTATACAGAATAGTAGCGCTTGTTGGTTAGCTCCCGCTTTTTTTTTGCGATAGATGTTGAGAAATTCAGTCAAGAGTAATTCAAGAGTAAGGGTGGCAAACGTTCTATAGTTGTATTTGTTGATAGTTGGAACTTGATTGAAGTGACTCCTCTCCAAAATGTAAGCTTGCCTTCTTTTTTTTGTTCATACTGAAACGTATGATGTCACTTAATTTGCATTCAAAGTAGTATTGGCCGGTATAGGCAGGTTTGACAGAAATATCTAGGGGGGAATGAGGTTGGCATCAGCCACTTTGATCTTGGACATTTGGTTGAAACCACATTCCTCCCGGACTCCCCCACCTCTTTAATTGGTGATTCATATTTTTCTGTTTTTTCTATGCAATCGCCAACTGAAAAGAGATTTTGACTTGGGTATTTTATGACTCCAAATACCTACCTCAGCCACCAGTCATTGGTCACATACCGTTTCAGTTGACCTCCCCTGAGGACGCCAACTTTGTGGCTTTGCATGAAAACTACAGCCACATGGCTTCATCATAAAGCACGGACTGGGGATGCTGCGGTTTTCGTTTTGCCTGGGAAAAATCATGGTAAATAGCAGGGTATCTAGAATGTTCAAAATGACAGGTAGAGAATATAGAAAGATATCTGGCCTTTTCAAAGTTTTTGCCTTTCCAAAACGGAACTATCGAATTCGTACAACAAAGACGTAGAAAGTCTCAACTTTGGCTTATCCCCATCCTATGATATTTCAGAATTCATACCTTATGTTCTTGTTTAGTAACTCGATACCTCATTGACTACCACTTTCTACAAACATTGTGGGACTGGCATCTCAACTATTCCCGAGGCAGGGTTTTGTCCTGTTACTTTATCTTGACAAGTCCCACCTTCCAGGCTCAATTTCAATCGAAAAGGGGGTGCCAGCACTGTCTTGTGTCTTGAGGCAACGTCAGCCGGGGCAAGCAGGCGTGCATAGTTGCCAGGAATGGTGACTGGCAGAAGTAGACCCAACCAATTTCTTGGAAAACAAAAGGTAACAAAGGTACCCATTCGAGGTGATTCTAAAGTCGTGACCTTTTTTATCCCCTCAGTTTGGAGGTCACAAACGATTTGCCATTTAGAGGCTGACAAATCACCAGGCCCAAAAAAAGGTCACCAAAAAGAACCTGCCAGGTTGAAGTAGTTTTCGGGACCCCTTGGAAGCTT
>OMLO01000678.1_pt1 | contig 23488 bp, 12 predicted proteins | sample 1674811 | NCBI WGS metagenome assembly OMLO01 (sample SAMN06265003, study PRJEB25207) | coral metagenome | isolation source: Coral host | place: Mexico:La Bocana,Puerto Morelos, Mexico | collected 2008-11-13
TCCGGTCTGGGGCTCGAACCCGAGACCTCCCGCACGGTAGTCCGACGCTCTACCAACTGAGCTAACCGGTCGGCGGTGTGCGGTCGATGTGCCAATTCACGACTAAAAAATATCCTTTCACCTGCTCGAATCGTATATCTTGTCTGATTTAGACTACTTCAACCACCTAACTGAAGACATTCATGTAAGTGTACATATGCTACATCATTGCAGTTCTTTCTTTCTCATTGATAGTGCTACAGTGTAGAGATGCAGTCCACATATTTGGCGTTATAGTTCACCACTAAACTTTCTCCGATTCTAATCTATCCGTTTAAATTGATCACGTGACGCGATAGTGTTCATCCGAGGAGAGAGACAGCCTGTAAAGCCCGTCGGAAGAAAATACCCGGATGGATAGTACTCGTTCATGAAATTTTTCTGTAAACTAACGAGCTTATAGAAAATAAACAATTGAAATTATATTTAGTAGGATTTGTCTGTTTTCTTTTTCAAATTTTACATTTGGCTGTCATGGCTCTCATGATTTTGAACTGGCGCGTGTAGGAAAATCTCGTGGTGAACAATAAAGACAACGTGTTTATGTCGCGAACTATCTGATAATGGGAAAAAAACTAGATGCAATGATGCAAGGGACCGCAAATGAAAATGCCGTCTGTATACGTAGGATCTGTAAAATAACTGATCAGCTTAGCCTTCTAAGTGCTTATTAGCCTTGCTTCATTGTTATGAAAAAACTAGCCATATGGGGTTTTAAATTTTGTTTTCGTAATTCTATGTGTCGTTCATTCATATCAGCAACTGCTATAAGAACTAAACTTTGACGCTGTCATTTTTACTTTCATACAAACCGGGAAAACGAAAAAAAAAATTAATGGTCGAAGTCTGCCTACAGGGGTACAAAATTCACACAGAGTGATAGGTTGGAAAAGAAAAGAAAAAAAGACGAAAAAAAGAAGAAGAAGAAAAAGAAAGAAACAAGAGCGGTATAATGAAACGTATTTTTAAAAATCCTCTCAGAATGATGACGATGTTTTTCTTAACGGATGTATTGAACCTGATAGCTACCCTATTTGCTTATTTTCATGGAATTTAGCCAGCATATTACCTTTCCAATTTTATTACGTCCATTTTTGACATATATATTTCTTCCACCCATAATACAATATCAAATACATCTTTGGCTGGACTTTTAACGTCGAGCATCATTCATGTAAACGATAAAAGAAAGGAAAGAATCACGGCCAAATTATTTACCCAAGAGACTATTTGTCACTTCCTCCCTCTCCCCCTTATTACGAAATGGTTGTTGAGCCCGCGTTCCCAGCCCAAAGTGAGGGAGAGGGAAGAGGAAATATGGCGTTAAGGGATCGTAAAAGCTCCTCTGAATCAGAGGCCAATTTAATAGGTGAAAACGAGCCAGATGATAATTTCGAAGACGAACCAGATCTCTGCCTAGACGAAGAAGAAGAAATAGAGCTCGCCCTTAGCGCACCATCAGACGATCAGTAAGTTTTGTTGTTATAAACCTGGCGGAAACTATGCCGCCAAGTTTTCAGTGTTTTTAGGTTTGTAATTCATTTTTCCAAGTTTCTACTTCCGAAATAGTATGTAAATAGCCGACAGAACTAAAATTTAGTAAGCGAAAAAGAGTTCTTGTACTTTTTTCGGCAGTTTGGGAGATCGAAATGTATTATTTATCGGTTGATTGCCATTGCAAGCAACCTTGCTGAAACTGCGGCGATATGATTGACAAGTGTGTAGAAATTAAATTAATAGCAGTGGTTCGTTTCCTAAAATGAAGAACAGTCATGCTATGTTTGCTTGCATTTTCAAAAGAAAAATGTACGAAAGGGTACAATTAATTCTCTTAAATGTTACGTGTTGATAAACGGTCTCACAATCCTCATAATCGAACCCTTGTATATGTAGACTGACTGATTGATTGATTGGGGGAAAGGTTGGTTCTATGCTAGACTAGGATATAAAATTACGTTGTGTTTTCGTTTGTCCAAGGACGGCAATTTTCTACAAGGAAATTTTACGTTTTGACAGTGCTTTTAGCAGCTAATGAGGCTTACTTTTTTCCTAAATTCTAAACTTTGGTGAGCATAATAGTTTATTGTGGAATTCTGGAGTAGAAGTTAAGTTCAAGCCACTCTATAACATACACATAGTATTTTCCTTGTCAAGAAAGTCACTGAATTCAGTTTTCATGGTCATGATTTGTGCTATGAGTTATGACATAGTACCATTGTTATAAACTGATTGAAAAGGTATGTGAAATTTGTGTTTGGATTTCATTGGTCTGTCGAAGTCTCTATTTGTATTTATGTTTGTACTATTCCCAGTATTATTTCAATAAACCAATGAGAGAAAGAGAATCATTGACCACAAAGTTTTTTTTTTTGATATGTGCTTCCCATCATGTAAGTAAACAAATTTCCTTTAAAACTATGTGATGTAAGCCGCATGCATTGAAACTTGATAAAAGAATGCTCATTTCATAGGCTGTGTGTTTTATCAAGTTGTGATGAACTTGTACTGACCTAGCCAGTGCAGGTCCTTGAACAATGATAAATAGATTAAAATAAATGCACAAATGAGCTGTACATAGAAATGAATAAATGAATGAATGTATAAAGACATTCAAATCTCTCCACAAAGCCACCTTGGGGACAAAGGAAAGTGGCCATTGTAGGGAGGTAGGGATGTAAAATGACCAGGCTTTCAGCCAGGATTTGAAAATTGGACATCCAAAATATGCTTTAGGGCATGCTCAAATGAACAAGCTATAAGGCAACATATGGAAAATAAAACAATATTCTTAAAAAAGTGGCTGTCCACAAAATACCTGGACGCCTATCAGACTGGCCAAAAGCCTGAATATGACACCTGATTTTTCAGAGGGAACAACAATTATTTTTTCAAAAAATAGAAATATCTAACACAATCAAAATATGTCAAAAACGAAAACCAAAGAGAAACTGAGACCAACGACAAATCAAGTTTTGTGACTGTTTACATGAGGTTTTGTACACACTCTTTTCAGTTATTGATTAACTGGCTGTTCAGGAGAGATTATTTTGGTAGTTTGGATAAGCGTTGATGGCCATTGCTGTTGTGGATAGGTGGCCATTTTAGAGAGGCTAAAATAAGAATGAACATCTGATGTGGACCATTTGCATGGATGAAAAAAAGTGGCTATTGTAAATAGTGTTGTGTTCATTATTAAAGGTTTGACTTTAGGTAAAATTTCATAAAATAATTCTTTACTTTGTTTGGGATTTTTAGATGGTACCATGGAAAGCTTGACAGAGCAGATGCTGAAAAGAGACTTATGGACAATGAAAAAGTGGGCTCATACCTTGTGCGTGAAAGTGACAGAAAGCCCGGCACATACTCTCTTTCTTATCTTGGTCGTAATGGAATCAGCCACTTTAGAGTGACAGCAGTGTGTGGGGATTACTATATTGGAGGACGACAGTTTGATTCTCTGAATGATCTGATAGGTTACTATACAAGCTGGTCTTGTTTACTAAAGGATGAACATCTTCTGCACCCTGTGGCTCCCCTTGAGCCAGTTGTTAGCAAGAAAAGGGTGCTGGCCAAGTATACTTACAACAAAGCCCCTGATTCAGAAGAACTGAGGTGAGTTGTGTTTCATTGGACAGGTATAACCGGTTACAGTATAACTTGTAGTTATTTATTACCATCATTCACTAGCTTGTAGAGGAATGTTTCTCTTATAAAGTAGTTCAGTTGAAAAACATTTTGCCTGCTTGCAAAACCAGTTGCCTTCCTGCCAAACCCTTGCTTATTTGAATTAAGGATGAAAGTTTCTAAAGAAACATTTTCAACCTAGTTGATAGAACCAATTTACATTTTCAACTTAGTTGATATAACCAAATTACCTTGCTTATTTGAGTTTGACTAATGTATTTCTTAGGATCTTGCCTTAATGGAACTGTTATCAATAAATTCATTCATAACTTATTCACATAATGAACATACCAGAACTTAGCATACGCAATTCCTTATAACACATTTTATAATCTCAAAACATGAGTTTGACAGGCACTGAATTAACTACCACCTTTTATGTCCCTAAAAATGTTAATTTTCGTTTGTGTTCAGTTTTTTCCAGGGAGATGTTTTTGTAGTTGACGATGTAATTGACAGTGATTGGCTCTGGGTGACAGCTCAAAAAAACAAGGAGAAGGGGCTTGTACCTGCAGCCCTTGTTGAAGATGCAGTGAGTATTATTAATTTTATGAAGATCTACAAAGTGTACATGTAAATTCTCGTTAACAGCCTGTATATGTTTTGTCTAGTTCAAGTTGGGAGACTTTGTTTAGAACTCGTAGCAGTTACTCTTTGGTGATCCCTTGCTCTTTAGCCAGATGGGCATCCCTTGGATGGCCACTTATTTAAAAAAATGTTTTATTTTACTGTCGATACCGTAGTAATACATGGTATTCCTAAAGCTGGATTTCATTGTATGTTGTCCTGATCAAGGCATTTCTGACCATTTTTTATGTTGATAAAATGTACATACCAGTACTTGTGGCAGTGTCAGAAATGTAATACTGTGTATCGGGAGATGGTTTCATTTGTAAAATAATGTAATTTTTTAACTTTCTTCTTCCCTTCCTACAGAAATCAGATCTTGATCCTTGTGCAGGAAAGCCGTAAGCATTTTTAGTTTTCTCCTTTTTATTCCTAAATTTATTGATCCTTTTCTCAGTTACGGGTAATTGTAATCTTTACTTCCTCATTTTATTGTCTTGTTAAACTCAAGGTGGTTCTTTGGTAATATTTCAAAACAAGAAGCACAGGAAATTCTCTCAAGAGGTATTTACAACATTCTTGGTGTTTTGTCTAGTATTAACAGTCGTTAACCCTTTACTCCCCAAGAGTGACTTTTAGTACTTGACTCTTAGTACTTTAGATTTTTATTCTGTCTAACGCCAGACGTTTGTACTCTGTCTAATGCGAGACGATTTTACTCTTCAAAGGGTGACATCTTGGGAGTTAATATATGTCATTTTTTTTATAGTTACCCTCACCCCCCGCAAAAAAAAGAACAACAAAAAAAGTACATCAAGTGCTCATGGCTAACATATCTTTAATGCAATTGGCATGATGTTGCTTCTTATTTAGGTTCTGCAAAAGATTTGACATTTATTAATTTAATTGTTTTAGTATAACATAATTTATCGCATCTTAAAATCACAGGCTTACACATTGCGCATGTGCTTAGAATCTGTTTGAACATCTACCAGAGGTATTCTATGGTGATTCACTCTTAGCTTTACCTAACATATATTGTAACCATGGATACCACTGTTGTTTCTATACCCTTCCCATTATAATGACCAATCAGAAGTCCAAATGCACTGTGGATAATTGTTGTTTGTCATGTTATTCTACAGATGGCATTGTGGGTAGTTTCCTTATTAGGCCAAGTGACAAGTCCCCTGGGGATTACTCACTCTCACTCAGGTATAAATATTAGATTGTAGTTTTTTCTTTTCTGGTTCAATCCTTGATGTTATTTTGCCATTTATGCCATTTTGTCGCACCACTACTGGCTTACTGTGCCTGGCATCTGTTAAGTCAGATTATTTTAGTTTGCAAATGGCTCTGTTTACAAGCTGCATCCTTTTGACTTTTTCACAGTACTTAACGTGAAACTACTCTAACCAAGGTGACTCAAGTCCATTCTTGGCAAATTGACCAATTGTGTTTGAGTGTTAAAACAATACAAATACAAATTGTCAAATCTGTTGTGTCTGTAGTGTACGGTGTGGTAAGATTGATAAATTGTTGGAAAGCTATTGTTGACATTGGAGCTTTAATTTCATCAGTTTACTAATAATTTTGTTTGGGGGGCTAAACATTTGGAAGGAGTAATTTGCACTTAACGCTGGGATTCACTAGCAACGGAGTCGTAGTCGGTGGCGTAATCAGAAGCGTAAAGCTAAGCGATCCAGTGATAATCAAATCGACGAAGTTGGAAGCAGAGCACTGATTACGTTAACGACTCCGTCACTTATGATCCAATGAAAACTAGATTGTCGGAGTCGGAAACAGAAGGGAAGAATGAACCAATCACGATGCTCGATTCGGAGCCTTGTGATTGGTTGGTTCTTCCCATTCTGCTTCCGACTCCGACAATCTAGTTTTCATTGGATCATAAGTGACGGAGTCGTAAACGGAATCGGAAGAAATGGAAACGTTGTGGTTCTTTCGACTCCGATTCCGTCGAGTTTATAACTCTGCATATAACTACGATTTTCGATTTTCACTCGGTCAGAATGCTCCTATGACTCCGTCTCTCTCGCTAGTGAAAACCAGCCTTAAAAGTACGTTTAATAACATGCCATCAAAGTTAAAAATAAGCCTGCCTTCTTTACAATAATGTTTTTGGGTATAACAGTGGCAATTTTTCTATTCACGTGAACTGTACTATTCCTGTTTTGTCTGAGGGTTATAAAGTAACTTGTTCATACGTACATACTCATGACCTTGTTTTCAAACGCAATATCCTGTTCGTAAAAGATCTTCCATCGAGCGCTCTATTTGTCTTGAGAAAACTTGAATGTAAAACTGTAAAAAGTCTGAATTTGAAGAGCAAAGAAAATTCTGTTGAATCGTGACCGTTATTACAATTTTTATTTTTGTGAAGTCGCGTTCTAAAAGATTCTGTGGGCTACATTAACAGTACAAGCTAGTTTGTTGTTTAGTATTATTTTGTTTTTAATCTTCCGTTTTTTTTCTTGACAAAGACTGCCGCAAAAAGATTACTGTTTAGTTGAAAATAACTAGACATGCAAACAAGAAACAAGAAGACGGCGTCTGTATATTACACTCCCGGCCGACGGGAAACAAGCTCTGTGTTTAGAACAAAAAAAAAGCAAAGATTAAAAATATTTTTTTGGAAATGTTAGGTAAACACTAGTTAAATTTAACGTTGTAAATAGTTTTATGTAACCTTTAATGTTGTCGAGAAGGATAGAAATATTTGGTGGCGCCATGGTTTACACAGGAAACAAAAACTGTTCTGAAGCAAATGCTCTCCGTCCGCACTAGGCCACAGAAGTTTGAAAACGGTATTCCACTCTGAAAACGCATCAATTTTTTTTTCCGTCCGCACAACGCCAGACAAGTTTGAAAACGAAAATCACCGGTCGTTTTGGATTTGTGTTTGAGGAAAACTCGCATGATCACCATCGTTTTCGAAAATCTCTGTTTTCAAAATGTTTTCCGCAAGCCGCTGTTTTCGAATTCCACAGGTTTGAAAAGCGTTTTTTTTTAATTTCGAGCCAAACATTTCATAACAGCTTCTCTAACAAGCTGTGTCCTTTCGCAATATAAACAGAGCCGTTCTTTGTCAGTCCAGCTGTTTGTAAGGCTTCTTGCAAAACCTTTCAAACACCGTGATAATTTTAAACTAAGGCCTCACCCACATTACTCCAGAGAAACTTGAAAACGCAGCTTTATTTTTTACGCTTAGGCCTGCCGTCCATACTAATCCGTCACGAAAACGCAGCTTTTCCAAACCTCTCTTCAAACCGGAGGAATTTGAGAACGCTGGCTTTTCGTTTAGTCTGGACAGAAAACATTTACGAAAACGGTGACGGTGACGTCACGTAATCATGTTATTTTCCGTGCCAGAGTTTTGTTTCACCACAAATCCAAGATGACGAGTGATTGCTGCGTTTCAAATTTCTCCGGCATAGTGTTTGGACGGAGACTAAATTACTCAGTGTATCGACTGTGCTCGGTTCCTGCCCCTCGGCTGCAATATCTTGTTTGTTATGTTGAACTTGTTGGGAAAAAAATTCAAATTTACCTACGACCTACAACTCCACTACTAATTATAGTTACGTGGTTGAAACGATGGAAAAACAGAGTTGCCGTGACATCTTTTGACTTAAGTTGGTCCAATGATGCTATGTCTCATTTTATCTGAAAATATCTTGTTTTCATGTTTTTTCCTTCGTGCATTTCATAGCTGCCGTCACAGATTTGTATGATAAACATTATATAGTATTTTATTTGTAAAAGCATTCTTATTATTAGGAATATTTCCGATACGGAATCATGCATCATCTGTTAATGAGTGGCAAGTGATGCTAGTCAGCCGAGAACTCAGGCTAACGCAAAACTAGCCAACAGCAGTGGAATCTCCACGCAACAACCTTTTAAGATAGGTTACGTAATGACGGATATGTATAAAACTCATCAGTGGCACCTTTTTTTGTTCTTACCACATTTTGACGTCATCTGTGATCTAGTATAGTTCATAGACGTTGGCTAGGCATCATCTTTTTCACTTACAGCCTATTTAGTCGTGTACCAAACACTCCATCAGGTAGGAATGTGATGATATTGTAGGGAAGAAACGTATTAGTCATTAAGAGAAACCAAAAACACTAAGCGTAAAGCAAATCAGCACAATTCACTCTATTTCTTTCAATTCATTAGTTAAAGTTCTTCATTAGTTTAAGGTTAAGCTCAATGACGTTTGAGTATTAGTGGAGCTAACGACGACGGTGACGCCGAGGTCAACGCCCAGTCAAAAATGGATTTATATTTTACCAATGAAATTTGCAACTGTCTTGACCTGTTCAGTGCGCCAGTGGCTCTAAAAACGTGTTAAGGCTAAATTTGCAATGACAGCGTTCAATTCTAATGGAAGTACGAAAACTTCGCCGTCGTCGTTTGCGTTCCTAAGACTACGCGGAACGTAGTCATTTCGGAGTTCTTGTTGTGCAGAGGAAGGTAAAGAAATGTACAAAGACTTGATCTCCTTATTGAACCTTTTGTTTGGCAACGTTTTTGTTGCCGTTGTCGTCGTAAGTACGTTCAGCAACTTTTTTAGACGTGTATTGCACGAAAAAGTGAAAATACATCCATCTGAGAAGGGGCGGTGATTGTGCTGGCAACACGACAACCGGAACAACCGCGCTCTATGATTTCCAGCCGTGCCTCTGTTTAACAATTATGCAACGGGTCCGAGTTTTCTACGAGCAGATTGTGTGTATACATACCGAGCAAATTCAAGTGACTCGAACGATATTTCACGGTATACAAATCGAAAGCATAGCATAACTAGTATATATCGGGCAAGTCAAACGTTGCGCGCGATGTTCACATTTGTGTGTGGAAAAAGAAATCACGAGAACAAGAAGAAAAATCACGCAGGAAAAAAGTCGGGAAAAAATTTAAACGTATTAAATGAGAATTTTTCTGCAGTCTTTGGATGTTTACTACTCTGACCGGGCCTATTATGTTAAGGTCATGTGTCAAAGTAAATGTGTGCTACATAAAAATACAAACAGGAAATCTTAAAAGAGTATAGCAGTACGTGACACGTCACAACAAAATATTTGGGTCATTTTCGTCACGCTCCACTCTTGCGCACTCTATCATTGTGGACACCAAATGACGGTGTGCGCTATATAGACAGAGTTGACCATGTGATGGTCGTAGTTTCCATAATCCACCATCAAGGAATCTATTAAACACGAGAGACGGTGTTTCATTGCGATACTCAAACACCGAGAAGGGAGTTGAAATACGACGAGCAGCGGAGTATTTTTGACGAAATTCGAGGTGTTTGGATAGCTGACTGATGAAGCACTGTCACGAGGGTTTGATTTGTCTTCTCGATCGATACAAAAACTAAGGAGTAACCTGACGAAGAAGTAAAATCGTTAAAATCTTTACTAACTAATACCGGGTATTCCAGCCTCCTTCGCGGTTGTGCTTTTCTTTATTTTAAACTGAGAATTCCAGTTCTCCAACCGGGAAATGGGACCATATATTTGGTTTAACTTGTTTTAAATTGCTGCTTTTTAAAATTAACAGCTTGTTCATACAAAGAAAGAACCTGAAAGAATGAAGTTAAGTGTATGATAAGTTACAATGATGCCAAAAGGTGTTAAAGCGCACAACCTATAGTAAAATTTGAATAATTTTCTCATTTTCTCCACTTAGTCTAAAAGTTACCTGGCATGGTATTCTTCAATGCCCTATTTGCCCTTCTTCAGGTCTAAGTCCACGCTAGAAAATAGTTTTTTTCTGGAAAAATCAAATGGATTAAATTATTGTTTTTATCAAATGACCTTTGACTTCTCCGCTATTTTTGGATAACGATTTAAAGTGATAAACAGAGTCTACGGAGTCAATACCGTTCACAACAACGCAAAACGCCGTATTAGTTTTTCAATGTTATGAGTAGAATGTAAACACTTCGAGCTACAAAGCTTCCGCACTTGAACTGTGATCGCGCGTATGGCTGTTTTCGTTTAGACAAGGCTACAGTAGCTGGACAATGGTAGCACTAAGTTATAAAACTCTGTCATTTCTCAATAGGAGACACCTTTCTTGTTTTCCGGCTACATCTGTCTGTTGTTTGTTGTAAGAGAGATAGATGGGCGTTTTCCAGTGTGCCCCAGCTGAAACGTAACTGAGACTGCGCCGCCAGTGTGAATATGCCGCAAGTCTCGCCCGTTATAAGGAAATGCACAGATAAAGGCTTATTCTATCTTTAAATAGATCAAGTTGTATTCACCAATAGTATTGGCAAGATAAAAAGCGTGTACGCTATTCAGCAGTTCTGATTTGACGAAGACAAAACACATGCCTAAATATTTCTTAAAATCTCGTTGACTTCCTGCGCTCTTTCAAGAAAACTGAGTGACTCTAAGCTTTTGGACACTGTTCTCGTTCATAAACATGTTAACAGTATGTTTCTGCGGGTAAAGGCGTTGTAGCAGATTGACGGTTTTCTACACTGATTTTTATAAACGTTAAATTGTCTTTTCTCAAGTTTGACAAATGCAAGCAGTAAGAAATTTCCATTTTAATTCGAAAAACCGTGTATTACTTTTGCAGAGCACCAGAGGGTATCACGCGCTTTCTTATCCGAAAACAGGGAATGCAGTATTCGTTGGGTGGCAGAATGTTTGACAGGTAAGATTGCAATAATAACATATTAACCGAGATCTTGCCGTGTTTACCGAGCGAGAGATGTCATATCTTCCATTAAGGACTGAACGTTCGATGTCTTTGCAGGCTGAGCATTACGGAGGAAGAATGCTCTAGAATTAGGCAATCAAAGCGCACGTTATACCGACTACAAACACAAGCCAACACAATGTTCTTTACTGATCACTATGCCTGTCTTACATCTGAGAATTTTATTGGCTGTCGTGACAGTTTTTCCTGATACTCGCTTTCTTTTCACAGCATACTTGTTTATGCCTTAAATATAAGCTCTCGCCAACTAAACGTGTCTTCTTAACACTACCAAATGTTATCGACGTGGACGACTTTTCGAAAATCTGTTGCCAATGCTTCCACACATCTGACATGTGCAGGGCAGTTGTAGCTTAAGGGCCAACGTTTGTCAAACCTCTTCCTTATTTTACATTGCGCATCCTTTGTCTTTGCTGTGCACATTCACAACATTGTGAAAAACTTGAAGTTAAAAACTCTACTTAACAATCGCGCTCGTCAACCATCACGCATGGAAATTGAGAGCGAATAATCTTATTTTAGTACAAATCTGCTAGTCATTCAAACTTTATCTAATTCCTTATCTCAGACACTTCTAAAACGCAAAAAGGGGCAGCCGTTTTTTTTTTTGTCAAGCGCACATTACTAGGGTACTTAAATATCTACCGAACAGAATCGATAATGAATATCGTAGCCAATAAGAGAACTACAGTCGTGATAGAACACTAGTAGATTTAAACTAAAAGTAGATAGCAAACGGTAATGTAGCGAATAAATTCACGGATTTACCACAGACTTCGGTAAATTTATAGTTATATAAGATATTGTATATTTGAATGTTGTTAAGGTGACGTCTTTGACGTCTTGTGCATGCAGTGAATTTATTAATAATTTAATAATTCCTTTTCAAATAAAATAGTTTATAATATTAAAGTTTCTAGTGAAGATCTCGTGAGTCGTATTGTTACTACAGTGGTCATCCAGTTTATCGCGCAAACAAGAGCAAGACGCTTGTTATTTATTGTATTTTTGTAGGATAACTAACCTAATGCTATTTGTTTGGTTTAGTGTGGATGCTGTTGTAGCAAGGTATAAACATGAACACATTGTCGAGGGCCTTTCTCTGAGGGAGCCAGTATCGAGGGTGAGTGAGCTTTCTTTGATTCTTTGTTGTTCAATCTTTACAGAAAATCAAGTCAAATGTTTTGGTGAGAAGCTTGGGGAGAGTACGTTAGGCAACAGTTAAGTCTGTTTGAGGTTCTTTTACGAAGCGGTTTTTATCAATATATTCGCTTCAGGAACTCCGAGTTCTGTCTTTGTGTCGTTTTTTTTTTGGCGCACTTGGTGCTTTGTAAGACAAAGCACTGGCATATGTTTCCTTGAATATTCAACAAACTCTCTAAGCAACTGATAGAGATTCAATTTTCACTGGCAGTCCAAGCAATATTCATATGACATATTCGTTTGTCCGTGACCGATATCGTGGTGACTCCGTGGCCATATCGTTTAATCGAATGCCCTAAGTACAAGACTTCTACTGCGTGCTATTCCTGCCAGTCTTGCTGTAGAAACATTTATGCCAAACGGACTGAAGGACGGAACGAAAGTTTGTTTGATTTCTTTTTCTTCAAAGAAGCTCAATCACGCTGCTCGGGTACTTGGAGTTATTTTGACTACGTACAAAATTACCGTAGAATTGAAGGAAACCTGAAAAACTCGTTTACTAAGAGAGAAAAGCACCAAAGAGATAATCATAGATGATAAAGGAACAAGGATGGTTTAGGATGGAGAAGATTAACACGGATTACAAACGACGATCTTGAAAAATTTAGGCTAAACTATTCAAGATGCGAAAACCGTGACGTAGCTATTTTAGTTACGGAAACGAGATTGGTAGAGAAAGAGGCAACATTCATGGATTCATGCGTATATTTTCAGTCGCAAACTCTATCGTGGCCTTTTGATTTTTGATTTTGCTTAAGTTTCGAAAAAAGTCAATGTATGGTACCGTTGTGTTGGGTAAGACTGTTTTTTTTTTCTCTATTGCGTCCCAGGCTCAGGATTGGGACCTTCCTCACAGGCCAATGACACCGAGTAGGAAACTGGAGCAACAAGATGGCTCGTCGTTTATGTTCAACCGATCTAGAGCCCCAGGGCCAGCTATTCTAAATAGAAGTCAACCGGCATTCAAGAGAGGCTATTTAGTAAAGAAAGGTGACTTTGGTGTACCGTTCTTGTCGATCGTTCAGTTAGAGCGGTTTTCAATTGAGTGTCATAAAACCAAAACTAAAGTAGTCATTTTAGCCAATCACAAAGGACGCCAACAATACTGTGAACCAATCAAAACTGTGAAGTAATTACAACCTGTAGCTGACACAAAGCGCGGGAAAACGAGTGCTAACGCGTAAGGATTGGTTTATGGTTTTACTTCTTTTGGATGAAATAGCGTAGCGTAGTGATGCAAAACCAATTACCTTTCGACTCTTAAATGGAACCCGCTCATATTCTCATGATTATATTGTTTTCATGTTGCTTTTGTTAAAGTTAAAAATCCAGTTGTTGTTCTTTTTTGTGATTTCCGCTTGTGATTTTTTCCCTTTAACAGGACACCGTAATAAATGGAAAAGAATGTTCTTCGTTCTAGATGGGTTTGAGCAGCATTTATACTTCTTCGAAAATGAGAAGGTAAAGCAGAAGTTTATATTTCTGATAGAATAAGGAGAAGAAAGTAAATCAAACTGTACGATGCCTTCATACAATGGCGAGCCGCCGGAAAATTGTCTGGTGCTATGGGATGAACAATACTTTTGAACTTTCGATTCCACAATTGTTTTTTTCGTGAGGTTCAGTTGCTTAGCAACATTTTTGACAGACGTCTCATTTCATCATTTCTTAGCTAGCCCGTCCCTAACTCTCTTCTCCTTTTCCGCAGAGAACTAAACCAAAGGGTATGATGGATCTTAGCTTCTCTATGGTTTACGAAGTCCATCAGAGTTTTTTCGGCAGGTAAGATATAGTTACTACTCAACACAACAAAATTACTTGTTCCTAATGGTAATGTTGTCGTTTTATGGTGTGTAGTAGTGTTATGTAATCTGTAATCAAACTCTGCGCGAGGAATAATTAGAGTTTCCTATCATTTTCCATTACTCTTTCGATTGACCCTCATCGTCCTCATTTTCCGATGGTCTGCACTCTCTATATAAAAATATTTTGCCAATGAGTTTATATTGATTTCGTAACTACTTGCTCCCTTTTTCTTCCTTTGTAAGACCAAACTGTTTTCAAGTGGTGGTGCGGGCGTTTAACGAGTCCCGGATGTTCTACCTTTGTGCCGACACACAGGATCTTGCTAACGTGAGGAGTTTGTTGAGTTTGAGATGAAACCTTGGGCGAGCCTCAGTCACCTCGCGGTTGCTACGGGGATCGTTACTAGAAACCAGTTGGCTTGTCATATTTTGTTTCGTCCCCAGTATTAGGGAGCTTAATGCCCAGTCCACACCGCGCCGGAGGAATTTGAAAACGAAGCAATTATCCGCCATTTTGGATTTGTGATTGAGGAAACCTCGGGCGGAGGAAAGTTCCGTATTCAAAGTGTTTTCCGTCCACACTCAAATGTAAAGCCGGATTTTTCAAATTCCTTCGCGTTGAAGAGTGTTTTGGAAAAGTTCTGTTCTCGTGACGGATTAGTGTCTGGATTGGGCCTAAGTGAACCACGTCAGAAATGGTAACGAGAACGTCACCAAACAAAAGGTTAAAACAGCAGAATAATGGCTATACACGTGCCTTATAAATGATGGTACATTTCAAAACCATTAACTGAACGATCTAGACAATTCTGAAATTCCTTAGTAAAATATAAATTCATTATTTCTTCGGCGTCGCCGTCGTCATAGAACGACTCCGCTAATGTGTTTATACCAATGTTGCCACCCAATTCAGGTCATGCGGTGATTCATTTGGGAGGTAAAAATTGTTCTGTTTGCACGTACTTCCATGCAAGCTTTTGCTTGTAGCAAATTGCGCGATTGTAACCTTACAAATGAATCATCACGTGATCTGAGTTTGGTGGGCAACAAAGCTGTAAACACGTTAGCCGAATCCGTCTATCACCCAGAAGCAACTGCCAGATGAGACTCGCCCGAGATTTCTTTTGTTGCTTAGGTTGCGAATTTCCGAAGGTGAAGCAATTCGGTAGTTCTGAATTGAAGATTTTTCTCCGCGCTGTTGATAATGCAATCAGCTAAAACATTTTGTTGAAGTTCTTGGATCGAAGTAATTTTTCTATGTGTTTGTCGTACCCGGGACGAACCAGTCTTAGAGCAGCCTGCCTTTATTATCGATTAGATTACATTTCTCATGAGAAAATCAATCTCCCTTGTTTGCAACGTTTAGACATATTTTTTTCTGTAATATTACAGGAATGGATGGAGGCCATCAAAAAGTTCTGCGGCAAACCAGTGAACACAAACCTTGGCGAGCGTGACGTTAAACAACTTAGGAGTTTGGAAGTGATAATTGTTGAGGCGCACAAGCTGAGTTCCAATAAAGTCTCTCATCCTTACTGTATGATCTCTTTGAACGAAGTCAAAACGTGTAGAACGAAGACACAAGAAGGTCATTCGCCGATATGGAACGAGGAGTTTAAATTCAAGTAAGCGGCAAATAGTGGAATTGTGAAAAGAAATGTCGGTGTCGAAATGAAGTCACGACTCCACCCCGCATGTGTTGTTTCGCTTGAAAAAAATAACTAGATTCATTTAGTCTTGTTTTATTCTGATCGCTGTACAAAAATTTGAACTGTCAAATTGATAACACGTGTAACCATTTGTGAAAACGACCTCGGCTGTAGAGTCAGCGCAGAGTGGGTATTGCGCAACTATCTTAAGAAAATGTCAATTTGTCGATATAATCTTGCGTAATTCTCTTTTTCCGCTTGTTGTTAATTTGAAAGCTTTGCCATTAACGGTTTCTGCATTTGGTTTCTTTGTCTGTTTTTAGAGTGTGGTTATTTTTCTGCTTTTTGCTGGATGCTGAGCTTACGGATGTACCATGCGACGTTAGCGTTAATTACCTCTAAGTTATTAACCGTTTGTTGATGATAAGTACCGCTAATTGAGCTATTGCCTATATTTGCTTTTAAGGAGTTCAAATATGGGGATATGATGTAACGTTAAGATATACAGCAATCCTACTGTGTAGTAATTTGTGTTTTTTTTTCTTGTAGTGACCTACCCTCCGATGTATCGTATTACTCGGTTGATCTTTACAATCGTAACAAACGTTCCAAAGATGTTCTAGTAGGTATGTGTGAATGCTATGCAATGTTTAATTTATCAATCAGTTCTGCGTTCTTTCACCTGTGCTCTTTGGGTTCCATCCACACTACGTCGGAGGAATTTAAAAACGGCGTGTTCACTCACATGAGATGTTTTCCGTTCACACTACAAACGCAACAATCACTGGTCGTTTTGGATTTGTGTTCGAGGAAACGGTTGTGACTAGAATGGATACCTTAAAATCAGGTTGGACACATTATGTTTATTACACAACACATCTGTTTTCCTCTGTTTTCTGTCTTATCTTATGACTCCTATCATGTATTTTGAGTGAAGTTGACAACCCTATTTGGAGTATCCATTCTAGTCACAACCTATCCGGAATACTCTAAGGAAACCTTGTTGTGTAATACACATAATGTGTCCAACCTGATTTTAAGTTATCCATTCTCGTCACAACCTTGAGGAAACCTCTGGCAGGAAATCTCATGATTATCGTCACTTAATTGTTTTCGCGTATTTTCGTTATCAAAATGTTTTCCTTGAAGAATTACGCGCAAAGCCAGCGTTTTCAAATTCCAAATTGAAGAGCGTTTTCGAAAAGTTCCATTTTCGTGACAGATTAGTGTGGACGGTACGCCTAACCGAAGAAATAACGCGTCTCCGGCGTAGAGTGGATGGACTTGACTTATGGCCATAACCCCAGGTGGATATAGGGCCGGTGAGTGGATAGGCTCGATTTCCGCCGCTCTCTCGTGTCTGGTCCGCGTCCCTCCCCGAGAAGAACCTTCGAGATCGGAAGAGCACACGTCTGAACTCCAGTCACCCCCCCGGAAAGAACCTTGGGGGGGGGGGGGGGGGGGGGAGCGCGGGCTCCTTTCCCGAACAGCGGCTGGTGATCGAGCCTAATGAGTGGATGGACGGGCCTTAAATTGCACATGACTGATTCTATTTACATTCACATCGCGAGAAGATTAATCTACTAGTGAATGCTATACATTGAAGCAGTTCTGTGGTAAGGACTCACGTTTAGAACCTATATAAACAAAGCTGTGTTCCTTTGAACAAAAGGTTCAACATTCAACGAAAATATAATTGTAAACATGAACCTGTGGGCTTTGGTTTGGCCCTGTAAAAGATAAAACAGTTTATTTCAGTTGCTTTGTGTTGGCTATACGGCTTGAAACCCAAGTAATTGATAGCTGCCTCGCAAACGAATTGTTGCTTTGTCTTGTCGTCAACAGGAAGTGCTATGGTTCCATTGAACCATTTACCAAAAGGAAACGTATTAGATGAATGGCACCCAATCTTTTCCCTCTCTCACTCCAAAATGGAGGTCGGTAGCATTCGCGTCAGGAGTAAATTCACGGTAAGACAAACTGACAGCAATACCTAAAGCGGGTTTTACTTGAATGCTGAAAGTAATTCCCTGTTGATTTGGTTTTTCGTTACCACGCCAAGCAATGGGCTAAGTACAACGCGCCATTTTGCCATCTAATCAGAAGTATACTGAACCATAACTAATGATGACTCGTTCGCATTCAATTTCCCGCGCTTTGCGTCGGCTACAGGTCTTTTCCTTGAGTTTTGATTGGTTCATTGGATTGTCTGTTCCCTTTTCTGTTGGTCAGAGTGGCTACTTTGGTTTTAGTTCTAGAACACTCAGTTGAGAACCGCTCTACGTCATTCAGAAAGTAACAATAGTCTCTCTGGAATGTTCAGTTATTGTCGACTAGACAATAACTGAACATTTCAGAGAGACTGTGGAACCTGGATTGAATAACGACTGTTTAGGTATTTGCGCAGGATCTGTTTCGATTGACAAAGGAAAAAACTATTATTGTGTTTCGCAGCATGAAATCATAATGCCTGTTGAAGAATATAATTCATTAAAAGAGGTATGTATGTATTCATGTCATGCTTGAACTGAACCAAAGCTAGAGGGACGTCGCTAAGAGGTTATTAGGGAGCTTTAGCAAACCTGGACGACGACGTGAACGAGAACGTCACCAAACAAAAGTTTTAATAACTACCCAGTAACATTAGGTGATACCGTGAATTTAAATTATACCAAAGGGTCATTAAGTCGCTAACGGGCACTTGTTTGGTCTTGGCGGACTGTTCATACATTCAATCTTATTTTGACTTCTCTACAACCCCCACATCTCCACAACGTCAACGACACTAAAACGCGCCCCAGCTGGCAAAATACCCTCAGTAACGGTCAGTTAATCAACGACAGACGAAGAATGTATTCAAAGCTACATTTCTTATTGTTAAATATTACGTAAATTAATCCATACTGTACGTCTTTGGTCTCTTGATATATTTTGATTGTGTTGTGTATTTACATGCTACTATAAGCATTTTATTTGGATAAAAATGGTGCACCCCCGAAAACACATACTCACCGATGTTTTCCGCATAATAGCCACCTCTTTACAGTGGCCACTTCCCAATGTCCCAAAGGTTGCGGTTGTGGAAAGGTTCGACTGTAATTTGAAATTGCGTTCACTCGGAACCACTTATATCTGTAACTGTTCTACAATTTCTGTTAGATTCTTCTGGACAGAGATCTTCAAGCTGTAAAGAGTCTTGGTCAAGTGTGTAAAGATCGAGTCACACTGGCATCGACGCTACTAAAAATCTTTCGTCATGAAAGAGAAGAAATCTTCCTATTAAAAGCTATGAACTCATTAGAAATAGAGAAGCAAGGTGAGGTTAAGGTGTTAATAGGCCATATATGTATTCCCGGTATAGGACTGGAACTAGCTTGCAACCGAGGCTAATGCAGGGAGTCTTTTCAAATGCAAATAACATTCATACCTGGGTATCCCCCACGTGAGACTTCACTGCAAGTTCCAGTCCTATTAACATGCTAAGATTTTAAAGTCGTGTGAAAATGTCAAAATAGTGTGTGAAAATTTATTCATTGTTTTAAGCCCCCAGTGCGCCGGGAAATTTGAAAACGCAGCTTTATTTCTACGGTAGGCCTATCGTCCACACTAATTCTTTCGCAAAGCTGAGCTTTTCGAAAACGCTATTCAAATCGGCGGAATTTCAAAAGGCCGGCATTGAGTTGTATTGTGAACATTTTGAAAACGGAGCTGTTCGAAAACGCGTCACTATAAGCATGTTATTCCCTTCTCGAGTTTTCCTCAGACACACATCCAAATTGACTGCTGAATGTTGCGTTTTGTGTGTACGGAATACATTTGATTCGTTTTCAGAGAACAACCGTCGTCTTCAAATTCCCCCGGCGTGTTGTGGCAGGTCGAAAGACAAAAGGACCTAAGTCGTCTATGAGGCTTGACTATCTAACCCCTTACCGGCGGCATTAAGAGCACATAATGTTGTATGGACGAGGAAGTGAATTGGGGATTGCAGGGTTCGCCGGGGACGTTCCCCGCGTGCTTCTATTATTCCCTCTCCCCAGCCTCCGAATTACCGGCCTACACGGTCAAGGTAGCACGAAAGAGGCCTCTGCTGAGGAGAGAGGACCTTGTCCGCAGTGAAGTCGAATTGAAAATGCCTCAACGGAACAGAACCGTTTGTTATTTATTTTTTGTGTCGATCACGAACTCTCATTCTTGACGTTACTACTGTTCGCGGTTAGACTATGGGTAAGTCCCCCTTATCGCTTACTCCGTCGTGCGTCACGCGAAAGAGAACCGCAATAAAAAATGACAGCGTCAAATCTTGGAGGCAAGAAGCGCGTGAGAGGATTTCGCGCAGCCATTTTTTTCTCGAGGTTCATTTACAGTCACGCTCAAAGAACTAAGCGCCAGAGGGACCACTCGTAGTCTAGTTCATAATTGTAACACAGCTTTTGTGTGCACCTTAATTTGCAGAAGAAGTATCCACGTTGTTTCGAGGAACTTCATTAACCACTACACTTATGGACCAGTATATGAAAATGGTCGCCATTCCTTATCTACAGAAAACCATTGGTGATGTCGTAGCAAAAATTTTGGAATGTAAGCAGTCATGTGAGGTATGAATATCGGCTGTTATTGCTATTTTCCCTTTTATAGTGATAGAAAATACAGTCTCATTATTATTATAATTGAAGTAGAACAAAGATGCAGCATTCACACCTACTTAACTAGTTTAACTAAATTAGTTTAACTAAACTAGTTTAACTAAATTAGTTTTAAGTTCTTCCAATATGTCGACTTTCCAGGCCTCTTTGGACGTCAAATTTCTAACCACGTTGCTAACGTTCCTTTATCCTAGAACTTGCAAGATGACTTACTTGGGTTAAAATAACTCATTGTCTCCAATTGTCATTACGTTGCAGTTAAATCCAGCTAAACTAGAAAAGGGTGCTGATACTGTAGTGAACCTTAAGCAGCTGCTAGAATTCTTATTCGAAGGAGTTGATGCTATTGTTAAGTCGCCTGAGAGCTGCCCGAGGTAAGGCAGGCTTCATCTAACCTAAGTAGGTAGTCTATGAACTGACCGCAGCTGGAATGGTCGGGATGGAACTGGAAAATGGTGAATTGGCCGAGGGGGTTGGGGTGGGGGTATGGGGCGGCGGAGCTCTCCTCTCTTCTCTTCTCTTACTTCCTGCTTAAGCTTTCCTTTCGCCCAATCATCGCCCGTTGTTAGTTCTCTTCCCTGCTTTGAGGTTTTTTTTCATTTCTTTTGTGAATTTTTTTCCCCTGGTTTTTTCTCCTGAGTTTTTCTCCAGGGTTTTCCATTTTGTTCCTTGGGTTCTCCGGTTTCCCTCCCTCCGAACATAGTCAATAGTTATTGGTTTTGTATTACTACGCTACACGATTGGCTTAAAGAACTGGTGTCTTTTTTTTATCCAATCAGAAGTAAAAACCAGAAACCAATTGTTACTATCCTTCACAAGTTTTCCCGCGCTTAGCATTAGCTATATACATTTAGTTGGAGTTTTGATTGGTTCATTGGGTTGTCTGCGTCCTTGTGATTGGCTAGAATGATTTCTTTGGTTTTAGTTTCAAATGAAAATCGCTCTCTCACGCAGTTCATCTTTTTCACTTATTACTGCACATTTTATTATTAGTAAAATATTTTGAGCCACTGAATTTTTTCAGTGGCTCAGAATTACCAGTGCAGCAAATATCCTAAATTAAATTCGCAGAATACTCAACAACTGTTTGAAATCGTTGCAGTACTTTGCGGTATCTATTTTGCTGCTTGCAGCAAAATGTGAAGGATAGATGGTCGGACAATGAGATAGTTAGAAGCCGTGTCGTCAGGTGAGTCACTGCATGGTTTTATTGCATAGCCTTCATTGGTTGTTACAATTGGTTACAATTGGTTACACGCACGAGTAGTTATATTTTTTCTTGTGGCTGTCATTTAGCGCAAATTACGTATAGTTTTAACAGCTTTTTACACAATGTCTTTTTTATTTGCGTCTGTGATTCATTAAATAGGGACCTTAAGCAATGCCGACAGCAACGCCAAGGATGACGTCTATTAAAAAATAGTTTTATATTTCACCTTCGAATTTTCGCAGCTGTATAGATTTGTTCATTGCGCCTATCTCTCTCTCAGAACATACTCAAGCGAAATGTGCGATAGTGTAGCAGCTCTCGTAAGCTTGTAATTCTATTTGTCGTCATTGCAGCGTCTTAGAGCTAGAGGTTATTGTTTCTTTTGTTTGTTTTATTGTCCTCTCAAAGGGTTGCAAGCCATTCATGTGACACGTTACGAGAGCTGCAACATGACCGAAATGTGTAATGCCAGCTTTGAATTCCAAACGAAAAGTTAGCTGCCGCCGTTCGCGTTCTCCAAAATACGCAAAATACACACAACTTTTACGTTGTTGTGTGGAGAAGACGGCTACGAGATATACAAAGATTTATAATGCACGTGCACAGCTATTGTTTGCTCATTACACCTTTTCTTTAGTTGTGTTCTCGTTTCCATTACCGTCGTGGTTTGCTTAAGGTCCCAATTCTCGGTAAACGCGCACGCGAGAGGTAAACTTTTAATTACGTTTGTCACGTCGCTTTTGCGGTGAAGCGAAAAGCCACATAAATTGCTATAACGGCCTAGATACCTCACGGTTAACAAGGAAAAATACGGTAAGGTAGGCAAGGCATGGTAGCGCTCTTTCTATTCATACCCATTCGAAGACGCCTTTCTTTTCATAACATTTCGAACACTCCGCAGTCTGGGTGCTAACGTTATATATAGAGAAGCTCATTTGCGAGCTTTGCTCCTTCTGTGCTGAGAGCGGTGTACCAAGAGAACAGCATGGGTGCTGTCGAAAGTATTGAAGATAGACTCCTGTTCTTCTTTGATCTGAAATAATTGCGCTAAAATTTTTCAAAACAGATATTTAGTCGCCCTCACTAGTAATTTAGTCGTCTCAAGCGAGCAGGCGCTTGTTAGGCAAGAGCCTTGACTTATTCCAGCCAAATCAATTGGTAATCGAAAGATAATCAATTGATTAGTATTGATTATTGTCGATGATCAATGAGCAATCGATGACTAATCGATGGGCCACAAAATTTTTGGTCATCGATTAGTTATCGATTGCATCGATTAATCATTGATTGCATTGATTAGTCATTGATTTCATCCATTACTTATCGATATCATGTGGCTGCAAACGTATTTGGCGAAGAAAATCAAAATTAAAGCAACTTAAATGTAAACAGATGTTTCCAGATTTATTCTTTTCAGCTTAAGTAGTACATGGAAATTAGTAATCTTAGAAGGCTCTCCAGTATCATCGTCAACAGGAACTTCAGATACAAGGAAAAATGCGTCTAAGACAGATAAAAGAATCACAAACGAAAAAAAATGGTGCAAGAAAAGTGTGTTTCGTGCGCGTTAAATTTTCATTTTCATTTTTTTAAAAGAGAAATCGAAAAATGTTCATTTTCATTTTTATAAAAAAATGAAAAATGAATTTTGAAAGATGGGTTGCTGAAGTCGTTTTCAATTTTCAGCAGAAATGAAAATTGAAATGAACTAAAATTTTCCAAATTCTCAGAAAAATGTATTGGCACTCGGGTACACGCATTGAAGTTCTATTGGCTGCGCCGTTATGTGAAGGTCAGAAGAGTTACAAAGAATGTTTGTAAGCTTCATACGAAGAGACTAATATTTTATTAAAGTTGCACAACATGAGAAGAAGTATTTGTTGAATTGTTCTGTGAGGATATATCAAAGGATAATTAAATTGAAGT
>OMLO01000679.1_pt1 | contig 23485 bp, 15 predicted proteins | sample 1674811 | NCBI WGS metagenome assembly OMLO01 (sample SAMN06265003, study PRJEB25207) | coral metagenome | isolation source: Coral host | place: Mexico:La Bocana,Puerto Morelos, Mexico | collected 2008-11-13
TCCCACTCTTCTGTTCCCGACCCCATGTACTGCCCTCTTATGAGAGTTGTACAAAAGATCGACAACAGAATCGACAGAAAACAATCGATTGAAAATGGAAGGAGATAGCGTCACCTAAGTTTATTACACTGTTCCACTCTTCTGTTCTCGGGCGGACTGTCCTATGAGAATATATACATAAGAACGAGGACAGAATTGGTAAGAATACTAGGCGAAAAATGACTAGTCGATATGAATTCCATCGCATGGTTAGCATTTTCAGAACAAGTCTTTCCTATCAACGCTGGGCTTGATCAGCCATGAGATGGAACGAATGCCGCTAACACGAAAATACTAGTGTAAATTAGGCCCTAATATTTAAATTTTATAGTCTTGAGGCTTTGAGTACATTTAATTGTAGGTAAAAGGTTAGGGTTTAGTTTTCTTTTGTGTGCTGTTTTGTTTTTTGTTCAGAAGAGGACAAGAAAGCGAAAGAACATAGAGCCCCCAGAATACTGTGGAGAATTCAAAATTCAACGCAAGGAAGTGCAAGCTCATTGGATCGATAATTTGTCGAATTGCACTGAGGTTAAAGTCCTTGGAGAAGGAAGCTTTGGAAAAGTAAGAAAATTTAAAATAAGGATAACTATTCTTCATGAACTCCAATCTTTGGCTACTCTTTAGTGCACAAATTTCAAAATTTGTTGCGTTTATTCGTAAAGTCTTCGGAGAAGCCTCGCTTCTGAAAGTTCTAATCTAGTTTCTAGTGAAAATCAGACATTTCAGAGAACAAGTATTGTTTGTGTGGGTTGGTGTTGTAAGCAGCTCAAAGGTGGCGATACAGTAACGCATTGCTCTTGTTGTTTAGGTGTCTTTATATTGTCACAACGATACAAAAATGAATTTCGCGGTAAAGCAAATCAACGCGTTTGATCAAGAAAGTTACGAGATGGAGAGAAAAATCTTGGCCCTCGGCCGGTCCACTCGGAATCATTTCCTGTCAGCACTGTGGGGAGAGTTCTTTGATGAGGTCTGTGAAAATCGAATACCACTTGATTAATCAGCTTAGAGATTCCTAGGGTTCTAACTACCCCAGCGTTATAAGACGAGCAAAACAGTAATGGAACGAGTAAGTTAGGCTTAAAACTTGCCTAGTGCATACGAAATCCCCCGCTTCCTTCGCCTGCCCCCCAGTCTGGAGTTATGTCTGCAATTTGCCCCGGTCCTTTCTCTCTTACTACCACGCGACGTGAACATAACCAAGGAGAGTTATGTTACCACGACGTGGTATAACGATAATAAACGTTCCTAACGGAAAAAAACCCTTAGCTTTGTTTGAAAACCTGATGATCATCCCACGATCTTGCAGCGAATTTTTTTTGCTGTTGTCTAAAATCCTCCGGTTATCCTTAACATATTTTTTCAGTACGTGATTGGTCTAAATACGTCACGTGACGTATCTAGAATTGGGGGTGGTATCCAAGGACATTATTCTGCTAGCAAAATCCCTAGCGCACTAAAAGCGGCCTTAATAACTGTAACAATAACAGTGGCCTTGTTCTATCTCCTCGGACTTTGTCTAAATCTTATCGACTTTCTTCTAATTTATTCATATTTTAGGACTGCTTTTATTTGGTATTGGAATTTATGTTTGCGGGAGATCTGGAGACGATCTTTAGGTTCCACGCCAAAATTTTCAGCGAAATGCAAGCAAGGTAGGATGAATATTGAAAATGTAACACGTTTGTGGCCGTGCGGTCATCGAGTAATCAATATATAATTGCATGTCTAGAGTTCACGGGCCGGCAATGAAAATGTGCAGAGAGAAAGGCTATTGCTTATCATAGGCTTCCAATATGTGCTTAGTTCCTTGCCCCCGAGTGGGGGATAGGGCCCAATATGTGCAGATGGCTAAATTAGTTCAATTTAAAACGTGTAGTCTTTCTGGCATAAAGTAAGAGCGAAATCATGTATTTAAAACAAAAGTCTCATTATTGTGATATTTTAATTCCTTGTGATTTTAGATTTTATATTTCGGAGGTGATTTGCGGCTTGCAGTATCTACATAGCCAGTTAGTGGTTCATAGGTAAGATGAAATTTGCTTCATTTTACAGCACTTTTTTCATCAGTTACAAGACACTTGCAACAAGTACAATACTGCGACATAGAATGTTTACCAATTAGTGACTCGTGTTACTCCGAAAAAGAAATCAGCGTTTTTTACAGGAATGGAAAGTATGACCTTCTTGTCGCCGATCATTTTTGGGGTTATAAAACCTCTGTGAAATGTCTAAAATGGGCATGGATATAGTAGGCTTGAAAGATTGACAAAAATTTAGAGACTCTGTATGGATTAATTAGATAGGTAATTTGTATCAGCTCAGCTAAATTTTACAAATAAGTCATTTTGCTATTTTTCAGCTCAAATTATCAAAGATGATATAGATTTAGATGACTTGTACTGATTCCCGCTCTCGTGCTTTGAGCTTTGGTATTGGGGAACTAGTTTGTATGAAGTCACCTCAAAAGGATAATTATTGTAGCTGTTTCTATCTTTCATGTCATTACAACAGAGACTTGAAACTTGCAAACGTCCTTATGGATGAGGAGGGACACGTCAAACTCGCCGACTTTGGTGTGGCAGTCGATAATATGTGGCCTGGAGAAAAAATCCAAGAAGATTCTGAAACCGGGACACCTTCCTACCTTGCTCCCGAAGTATGTCTAATTTCAAGCCCTCTAAAATGACAAATTATTATTATTAGAAATTAGAGTATCTAGCTCAGGTTATCGGTGACAGGAGCTAACTGCCTTGAACAAGAGCATACCAGCACTTGAACTTGAGCAAACGAACAACTGAGTACGGAAGCTCGTAAACAAGCTAGCACCCGAGATGATTTTCGTGCGAGACTTTTCTGGTGCAATCGGGCAGGTGATCAACAAACAGCTTTACGTTTGTCTATGCTTTCCGTTTTAATCTTTCTGATCCTGGCTGATCCCGTCAAGTGTCGCTCGGCATGATCTTTATACTTTGTTACAGTAAAATCGATGATACAACCGTGGCAACGTCTTGATTCTCATTGAGAGTGTTTTTTTTTAGGTGATTGAACACCAGCCTTATGATTCCGGTTGCGACTGGTGGTCGCTTGGAGTGATGTTGTACTACATGCTCACATCTATGGTTTGTAACAGAAGTTGTGATTATCAAGTCGATCCTCTCGTACTATACTTTTCAGAAACTCGAGAGAAGAACTTCAATGCTGTTAGGATAATTGGTAATTTCCAATCCCCTGAGGAACGAAGGAGGCCTGGGCTCACTTGTGCAGACGCGTGTAACTTTCACAACGGAGTCAAAAGAAAAATGCATTACATGAGTAGCAACTAGTTTTAGATAAAAAATGCATGCATTTTTTCTTCGTTTATTTTACTTTTAAAAAGTATAATGTTCACAATGTCCTTTGAAGTCCTGATGAATAAGCGCCATTATTTTTCACACTCCAGTGGTCACGAAGGACTGGGAATAGGATACTATGTAAAGTCAACAACAATGAATCAAGGCTTTTAATTCCATGCCCGGTTTTTTTATTGAATAGTTGCCATTCCGGAAAACAGTCCATAAAGAACTCTACGAGTGCATCTGTATGGATGAGTTGGAATATAAGCCTAAATTGTCCGACATTGCTTGGAGTCTTCTAACACAGGTAGGAACACACAGTGCAGAATAAAATTTCTTTTCTAGTCCAAAAGTAACGATTACATATATTCAGCAAGAGCTTAGTACAATGCATGTAGTAAGTTTACGACCGCTGTTCTGACATGCATTTTCCTTGTTCAGTTATATAAAGACAACTTCGTTTTACTAATTGTGTATTTTTAAATAAACGCCGGTTTCAGTTGCAGCGTAGAAAAGATAACTTCTCAAACTCATTAATAATTCATCAAGTTAAAACAAAGGAAATCACAACCGTGAAGGAGGTTTGGACACCAGGTCTTAATTAGCATAGATTTTAACGATTTTACTTCTCCGTTTACTCCTTAGTTTTTGTTTCGACTGACAAGATATATCAAATACTCGAGACCGTGTTTCATCAGCTATCCAAACACCTCGAATTTCGTCAAAAATACTCCGCTGCACGTCGTATTTTCAACTATCTTGTCGGTGTTTGGATATCCCGATGAAACACTGTCACTTGTGTTTGATATATTACTTCAAACACCGACGGCTTTTTCCAGCTACCACAATTCCAGATATTTTAAATATTCGCGCTTATCACATACAACTCGTTATTCTATACATATGCCTCTTAGAATTAAAATATTTTAACCTTGGTTTGCTCTCTCTAGCTCTTGGAAAAGAACCCCTTGAGAAGAATTGGCTATATGTATGGATCAAACCCGCATGTCAGAGAGCACGAGTTCTTCCAGTCCTTGAACTGGCACCAACTTGGACAACGAAACATCAAGCCGCCCTGGAATCCAAGAGAAGCGATTTTTCTCGAGTAAGGATTCTCTTAACACAAACGAACTTACATACATACCTACTGTAAAATATGCAATGTGTATGATTCGAAATAAGATATAGCCAGTCATTCTGTCACACTTGTAAAAGTGTCATTTAGCTAGGTTTCCTTGACAGCGAAAACGAGTGTTTTGTAGACAAGTGCTATATGTTTGTTTCTTTAATTAAGTCATGATATATCTTTGCAGGTGTGAGAAAAAAATGCTGCAACAACAAGCGAAGTCCTCTCCTGCCTGTGAGAGTTCCTCTGAGAGTGGCGATAAGACTCCACGTGCTTCCATTTCTAGCTCTGACTTAGGTGTTTCCGCTGCTGCAGTCATTAAGGATGGAGATTTATCTGGTTCCACTTCATCGACGGAGAAAACTTTAACTCCATAAAAAGTTGAAATCATTGAACAACCAAATCAAGAGGAAAAGAAAATAATTCATCAAAGGAACATTGAAAATATCGATATTTAGTCAGTAGAATTACTTGATCGAGTTGAATGCGTCATGTGAACAGAGTGCATTTAATTATTGCGAGTAGTAGATTATTTGCGAGCCTGTACAGATCTCTTTTCGTTCGCTGCTCGTTTGCTCGCAATTATTATTTCGAGGACTCACGAGTCCCAGGATCGCCAACTGAACAGCTAGCTACGTTGGGTTTCTATAACAGGTTTCAGAGAACCCAACAATACAAGCACTTTGAGTAGCTCTAATTTACTAGAGGCTGCTGTTCAATATTTCTTGGCTTTTCTCAATCGTAATTGGTCGTGGATTCGTTTCACTCCTATCCGTACGGATACACCAAAGTTCATCTGGATGTTGTGGACATGCAGAACGTCGAGAATTTTATAAATTTGTAAATATGTATGTGGTCTTCCCCTGCTGACCGGCGCGTCTTCGGACGGATCACCTTCTGGTGGGACAGGGTCAGTAGGGGTGACATGCAGAACGTCGACAATTTTTTAAATTTGTACTGAAATATGTACGTAGTTTTCCCCTGCTGACCGGCGCGTCTTTGGACGGATCACCTTTGGGTGGGACAGGGTCAGTAGGGGTGATATGCGGAACGTCGACAATTTGTTAAATTTGTAAATATGTACATAGTTTTCCCCTGCTGGCCGGCGCGTCTTCTGACGGATCACCCTCGGGTGGGACAGGGTCAGTAGGGGTACAAAAATATTGGTCATATTGTACTTTAAAAATTTTTTGGGGCGTCCTCCATGAGGGAGAGACAAATGTCCCCTTTGTAAATTTCTAATTAAATGGCTTGTTGAAATTTCTTCTACGTCTCGACCAGTATCCATAACTGAGAAGAACCCTGTGAGTATCTAGAACACACGGCTCGAGGACGTATATACAAATTTAAATTGCGAATTTTAGTCAAAGAGCGCACGCTTAAACTGATAATTATTTATTGCAAATCTTGCTTGCCTTTAACCTTCGTTTTTCGTTCGCTTTTATGTCTTCAAAGAAGAAAAAAGCTTTACTGCCAAAACCTTGTAAAACAGAAGACAGTTGTAAGTAAAAAAAGGAAATGTTTAAACGAGATTTTTGGATAATGGGACCGTAACAAGAGATATGTCCAGAGGAAATTGACACAAAGGTAAGATACACGAGGTTAATTCTGGAGTAAAGCTACAATACTTCTTTGAACATATAGATTTCAATTTCAAAGTCTTCATACGATGTTTCATTGGGTTAGAAACTTGATCGCAACATCCTCAGCAATGACTGGGCAGATTTTTGATACCATGAGTTTGGCGTCAACCCACATTCTATGAAAGTGAAAGATCACTACCGAGCAAAGAGGCAAAAGAGGGCAGCCACAGTACTTTTTAATGCTGTTCTCTTCCAGTTTTCAAAAGAGTTCTGACTAACTTGGAGTACGACTCGCTCTGTTGACGCTTCTTTGTGTACTGACAGCGTGATTTGGTTTGAACGAGTGACACATGCTCTTGGTATGATAAGCAACACATGGAGACTTGTATCACGCGCAATAGTCGAAGCAAAGTGAGGAAGCGATACACTCGAAACATAAACTTCACTTATACTCTACAGCAGTTAATTTAACTTTATTAACTATAGGTTGAGTTCACTGCGCATAGAATCAACAGTTTCGTTATTTTTACAGTTGTATTAGACGAGGTTCACTTATAAAGTAACGTTTTAACAAGTTTACAATATTTGTTTGCTTATTTCAGTGTTCCTAATTAGTACAACAGTACTAAACACTTATAAATATAATCCCAGTTATAATCATGAGAAGTTGTAGTTAACACTGCTAAAGAGTACTCAATACACAGAAATCTGCCTGATGAGTGCATAAGCACAAAACTCAGAGTTGCAGTGAATCATGTGTGTTTTCATTTAGTAACCCAATTCTAATCCCAGTTATATAATTTTTAAATTCTAAAATATTCAAGGGCGGGTTCTAAATTGAACACTTTGCTGGACTTTAATTGCTGGACACACCTTAAATTTTGCCATAATTATAGTGTGTAATGACCATCAAATATAGATTTGCACTGATTTTCACTATGCCATGTAATAATACTCCCAAGGCACAATTAATTACTAATTAAAGATTGTAAGTTTTGTTATAATCTATTAATTGCATAATGAGTAGTGATTATAATGCAGAAATGGTGTTTTCAATAAATGTGAGACACCACGCATTCTCTGATCAGAAAATGTAAAAATAACATATTATGTTATCATAATAATATTATTGTATCATAATAATCGTTTAGTGTTTGTGATGCGTTTCAGTTTCAGTATTACCGAAGCCTGAGAAGGGCTATTATATTCATCATAAGCCAAATACAGTGTTTGAAAAAAGTGCCTTCTGGTCCATCCAGGACAAGTAGATTTTCCTGCCAGGCAAGTAACTTCCCATTCTGAACCAGGATCTTTGGATTTAATTTCAACAGCAATCATGTTGCAGTCTTCAATTCCTCTCAACGGGAAGAAACTGTCTTGTGTTTTGTTGCTGATCAGGCCTTGTTAATTGGTTATCAACACTGTTCTGAAAGACTCTGACGTGCTGTCTACTGGTTTTTGATCATACCTTGATCACGCATATGCACTTCAGAATCCAAGAGTTTTTTTATCAAACCTTTAGATTCTGTAAATCATCTTGAGTCAATGCAGTAAGATCAAATCCTTTCACCTCAGGTAATCCTAGAAAGGAAGCATGAATACATCAGAACATCAGTAAAATATTTAAACAACCTTGAACTATTCTTTGAAGTACAAATTTAACCTGTTATTTTGGTGAATGACTAAGCCAGGGATGGTATAGCCTGCAGTGAAAGAGTTATTTTGGAAAACAATGCTCGGTTACCAGTCATCTCACCACCAGGGAGTCTCGCCACCAAGAGACCATCTCGCCACCAACCAAGAACAAATGTTCTTGTTTCAAGACTTTCAAACCTCTTGGGAGATAAAATTTTATTTTAAACATTTTATACAGATCTATTTTTACTTTTTGGGAAAAAAACTGGGGGGGGGGGCACGGGCCCCCCGGCCCCTCCCCTTGCTACGGCACTTCACAAGTGTTATCGAGGAAACTTGAATTCGAAAACAGTGTGTGCGCGTCAAAGTTCGTGTAATTTAAACGGTTCTAATATGATTCATGACTCCCAACAGCTTTTTTCTGGTTCTGTTGCTATTGCTGAATTCGCTGTTTCATTTCGAGTTACGTAAGTATTTCAGAAGCCTTTATTAGCGTCGTTGAAATGAACAATGTATTGTTCGAGTCGTTTATGAGACAAAACTTTAGCATCGTTGAAATGGAGAACGCAGTGTTCGAGTCGTTTATGAGACAAGACCAAGCTATTATAAAAAGTAGCCTGATATGTTATAGCCACACGTCGTTCAACATAACACAAACAACGAATTAGTCTGTTCGGCTTGTGGTTTACTGTTATAAGATTATTGGTGGTGCATAGACGTTGGTTGGTGGCGAAACTCCCTGGTGGCGAGATGACCAGATACCCAATGCTCAATAAACCAGGTTTTGATGCCAGCATCTTGGATTGTAATTGAATGCTTCACCGGGTGGAGGTTTGGGGAAGAGTAGGGCTTCACAACTTCTCCATTGTCAAGTTTTCCTCGCCCCATTCCTCCACAAGTTATCAAATCCAAGATACTGGTCTAATATGCAAAAAATGCGTCTGCACTGCAGGCTAGGGAGGGTACTCAAACGTATATTGAAATAGTGTTTGTGCATAATTGAAAAACTTTGAGCAGATGTACATGTAACTGGGATGGATTAAAGAAAAATAGCAGCAAACATGTCGTAACCCAGTCCATGGGGCTAAAACAAAATGGTACAAAGGCAAAGTTCTATTAATATTTCGTTGACAAATGTTGATAGCCTAGATGCTTTGAAGTTAGCTTGCTTGTAGGCTAAGCATGTGATAGTGAACTAACCTTCAAGCTCATGAAGTTTTGATACTTTTGGTTTCAGGTCTTTTCTCAGTCTGCTTATTTCCTCATCTAAGTTCTTTTGGTCTTAAAGAAAAAGTCAACATGTGAGAGGTTGTACATGGTCCTGATAAGAAATAATATTTGGCCAACCAAAATTACACCTGTCATCTATGGATGTTCATGCCAAGTGTGTGTGCATCCTTACACTGTTACAATGTATGCAATTCACACACCATATCATGAGTACATGTGCACTAAACTTAATGGACAAGAAAAGTGCTGTGGCCATTGCAGTGCTACAGCTTTCCGTGGATTTAACAATCTTGGACTTTCTGGGGCCCCATGTTTGTATCAATAGATCATGGGTAACACTGATTACCCTTTTTGTATGTTTTGTGAATTCAAAAAATTGAAAAAATCTCAGCATTTCCCCCATAGACCATAAAATTCTTAACCTTTGAGCTTTTTGTTTAGCTGCATGTTGGTTTCAAATGCTTCTTTAAAGGTTATGTTACAAAGAAATGATGATGGCATCAAAGTGAATGAAATGAATGCTACAGACCCACATACCAGTACACATGACAGAGATAGTTTGCGTCGACTGACTTATAAAACATAATTTCTGACAAAAAATCCTACAGATATTTCAAAATCAAGGTATTTTTTATGTGCTTTATCTCTTTAATGAATTTGGTGACTCCAATTGTTTTGCATTGTTGACAGAAGTAACATGTTATTTAATCTCAGTCTGAAATAATTTGATTTCTTACAACTGGATCATTAGATTATGCAACTTGAGAGTTTTCTATGGCTTAAGCCATCATGGGTTATAAGCCACTATACTATGCTCTTCAAATATGCCAAGCATATGTGTGATTTTTTGGGGAGTTATTATAATTTTTATTTTAGTTTCCATGATTATAGCCAACTCGGTACTACGGGGCTTATTAACTATCTACCATTTCATATCCAATGAATGATTGAGGAATAATTGTTTGGTAAGTTAATAGAAGATATCTGCGAAAGTCCTCTGTGAAAGTTTTCTTGATTTATCTTCACATACCTTGTTGTAGCATGGTCTGTACATTAGAGCTTGGAAGCTTTAGGAACATGTTTCCAAAACACACCCATGACTTGGAAGCTGAAAGAGGAGAATAAAAGAAAAATATCACCATTAATAGAAAAACAAAATAGCTTTATTCAAGTGTTGTGTTTAGCACTGCTGAATAATAAACAAATATGGCAAATAGAACAGAAACTTGTTAATAATCCCAAAAGGCTGTTACCAGTGGGTTTATCATAAAGCATGGAGGACAATTGTTCTGTACTATCAAACACAAGTCCAGCCATTGGTAGTGGGCGAGGATTTGAATCCCAGATCTCTGGATAACAGACCACCACAATTTAGCCATGCCACCTTCATAATGGACAATCTTGTCGATTTCCCTGATTAGCTAAGGACGCCAAAATGTAGTCGATCAATCATCGACAATTGATGACAAATTAATAATAAGGAGCCTGAAACCTCTATCAATTTATTGGTAGATAAGTTTAGTTCTGCTAGACATCATGTATGCATCTGGTTACTTTTTCCCCTAAAAAACATGCAAATCAATGACAAGCAGTGACAGTTGAAGCTTATCCGCAGTAATTAAAAAAAACAAAACACTTTTGGCCATCAATCAGTCATCGATTTGTGATATCAATAGATTGTTATTACTGACTGCCATTGATTGTTGTCAGTTATTTTTTTCACCATTGATCATTTCAGCTAAGGATGATTGCATATATCTATGAATGGGTGTGCCAAATAGTGGATTCTAGGAGAAGACCATCTGAGAAAGCAAGAAACAAGGCAGGCTGAACGAGCTGGGAAGTAGCCAAAGCATTGGCACGGAACAGGGAGTGTTCGTCAGTTAGCTTTGCAGCCTTATGCACCTGCTGGCGTGATGAGACATGATGCTGATGATAATGAAATAGTGGATTCTTAGTCTGTGAAAAGAAGAAATTTCATTGACTGACCAAACATACTCTGCTTACTTTTTACTCCAGTTGTATCTTTTGTCTTTAGAGCCCGCAGAGCCTCCCTGTTAGTATTTCTCTTTTTATCAAGTTCTATAATCTGTCAAAAGAATGAAGAGGAATTTAAATGTGAAGGTGACTTGAACATGTTGTAATCAAAATACTATATTGAGAGTATTTGAGATCCAGGCTAATCAGAAAGCTTGGTCATTGGGTTTGAGCTGGTTTCAGAAAACTTAGCTCATTAATTTTTCCCAGGGGTACTAGAATAAAGAAATGATGAGAAACGGTTACCGGTCATCTCGCCACCAGGGAGTTTCGCCACCAACCAACTCGCCACCAAGAGACCATCTCGCCACCAACTACCTCACCACCAATCAAAGTCTACTCGCCACCAAACACAAATAAAATGTCGAGGTGAATTGGCTGTTCAAACAAAGGTTTTTTACTTGTCTGTACGCAAATTACGATGTCAACATGTTGTCGGTGAAGTGATATCATAAGTGATCCATTATCAAGGAAACTTGAATTCGAAAGCACTGTGCGCGAGTCAAAGTTCGTATAACAGTTCTAATATGATTGACGACTCCCACCACCTTTTTCTGGTTGTATTGCTATTGCTGACTTCACAGTTTCATTTCGATTTACGTAAGTGTTTCAGAAGGCTTTAGCGTCGTTGAAATGAACAACACAGTGTTTGAGTCATTTATGAGACAAAACCAAGCTATTATACGAAGTAGCCTGATATGTCATAGCCACACGTTGTTCAACATAACACAAACAACGAATTAGTCTGTTCGGCTTGTGGTTTACTGTTATAAGATTATTGGTGGCGAGTAGACTTTGTTTGGTGGCGAGATGGTCTCTTGGTGGCGAGATGACCGGATACCTGAGAAACAGCACAGGTCTGCGTGTAACATGTCATTTGCAACGACAATTTGGTAACTACAAAGTTGGATAACAATCACAGTTGAAAATTTCACTAGTCTCCTCAGCAGCTGGGTCGTCACGCAACCAAGTCAAGGCTGCGCAGGAGACTAAAATTTCAATTCACCGAGGTAACTGCTTTTTTTTGCTCGAAGTCTCAGAAGATGCTATTAAAAGTCAAATGACATTTTTTGCTATCAGACATGATAGAGAACAGAGTTTTTACCTGGTGCTTGTCTTCCATTATCTCTTGAGCGAGTTCCTCTAGTTCGGAAAACCTTTGAAGCACCTGTGAAGCAAGACTGCCATCCGCCATTTTGAACTTAGTTGTGCCCAGTTTTCGATCGTCAATCAAGCAGAGAGGGCCTGGGAGAAACAGCTATTGCAAGGGCGCGACATTTTGTATTACGAGCCGTACCACACGAATCGAACGGAACATTTTACACCAGAAAAAGGTAAATCTAAATATACTTCGCTACCCTCTGTCAGGCCAGGAGTTCGAAAGATAAAAGTAGGTAGTCACATTAGTTGAGATCGGTTGCGGGTAGACTCTCTGTTGCGTAAATTCTGTACGCCGCCATGGTTTCTTTTTGAGTCTCTCGATCACAACCTTTAAATCGGTAATATCGTTAAATTAAATATTGTTTAATCGGAATTCTGGTTCATACAATTTACTACAACTTTAACCGGAATATGGAATGTCAATTGTTAAATTGGGAATATTTGTCAATTCGACGATCGTAAAATCGGGGTACCACTGCAAAAATAAAAGACAAAAACAATGCTCGTACTGTAGTGTGTCGATGCGTAGTTCTGTTGGCCGACGCGACGGTAGTGTGTTGGCTGACGTATCGATAGTATGTCGGCCGACTAGTGGTCACTTGTATATGGTGTGTCGGCCGACACGCTACCAACGCCTTGTTTGGATCGGATTCTTTACCTTACCCGTATTTTGAATCCATCAAAACACATATCCCGTCCACAATGAAGAGAACAATTATTAACATCATTCCCTGCATGCCTATCTCATAGAGGAATTGTCCATTATTCATCTCCCCACGGAAGCTTCCTACTAATACTTTTTAAAAAATTCTGTGTTTGTGACACTTTATCACCTCGGAATTTCTAGTGAAGGCTACGAATCTGAACCCAGTACTGATGCAGCCACTGGGAGTTTGGAGGAGTCTTGTTAATTGACCTACAGGATGTACATTGTACTGTAGCTTGACATAACTGAACACTGGGCAGGTACTGGTTAGCCACATGTTACAAAACACGAGCAATGGAAGTTGTAGTACATACATCCTTGGAATCTGTGTCCTCAAAGAAGTCAATAGTTCTTAAACCAGAACATCGGGGTGATGGGAAGGTAGTCTTGGTGAAACACCATCTCCCATTGTCTGGCGAAAAAGAAAAGGAACTTAAAGCAACCTATTCTAGGGCAGATGCCCTGCCTAAAACTTGCAAGAGAAAGAGCTTTGAAATGGCAGGTACAGAGGAGAAAAATGAACTACAGTTCTTTGTTAAAAGTAGGCGATCAGTGCCACTCACAGGAACAATGACACCCTCAGTTGCATTGGTTCAGGATTTAGTACAACATCACAACTCCAGTTTTGAAATGGGCAGAAGTATTTATCCCATGCAACAAAGTGGTGGTGATAAAACACCATCAAAGAAAGACTACCAACAGACAGCAGAAGTGTTACATGTACCATCAACATGCATAAATGAAGGTTTGGATTTTCAAAAGGATGACCAAGAACATGATGAACTTGTGAATGAGTTACAGGATTGTAATTTGCTACCAAATTGGTTGGACAACAGAAAAAGGGAAAGCTTGGTGGACCCAAGCACAGCAAGAAGGGACTGGCATAAATCCCTGTTTTCTTTGTATGACCTGGATTTACCACATGTTGAAAACAATACAAAATACAAGTCTTTCTTTGAGACATGTCACCTAAATAAAGTGAATAAGTCAATTGTTGACGAGGTGTGAAACTATTCAGTCTCCAAATAGCCTTTTATTCTAAATGCTATTTACATGTCTGCATAAGTTTGATGATACTTGTTTATAATTGAATATACAAAGTAGTAGTGCATTTTTTTATTAGATTTGTTTTATTATTTTTTATTTAATTTTATTGTAAACATAATATTTTTATATAAGCAAACAAAATTGCAAGCATAATGAGGTGACTTACTACATTCCAAAACATATATTGAAGTCCTTTGTGGCTACAAACATCAATCCGCATGACTGTTTCCATTTGCCAAACCACTTCTTTTTAAAAACCCAAAGTTTTGGGTCTTCCTTTCTTATTTGAGCAAAATTCAATCAGGAAAAAAGATTGCTTTTTGAAACTTACCTTAACTAAAACAGAAACGAGCGAACACCCTATGTAACAATAAAAATGTCTAGTCAGTCACCAGACTTATTTAGCCAGTGTTTCAAACAGGAATTTACTGATACTGTCTGTAATGAGGCTACAGGCTGTAAGCCTGCCACTAACTTATTAATTTTGTGAGTTTAAATATACATCAAGGTTCGTACTCTATTATAGTATCTATCTAAGAAATCCATCATCCTGCCTTCAGAGGTGTTTAGCTTTTGAACCAAATTACGACCAATGCTTAATTTATCATTGAACTGGCAAATTATGAAACTGTACTTGTCTGTTTTGCCATTATTATCTTAAGTTAGGCCATTTGACTACATCAAGACATTCTAAACTGAAGGTATAAAAATAATTTAAAGTGCATGTATGTATGACATGTAATATATAATGGCATATTTATATTAAAAGCTGTGCTTCTACTGGATTGTCTGATATCGCACACCCTTGGATTCATCAAGTTTCATGCCAGCCTTTTTCTTGTAGTCCTCTTGTTGTCTTTCTCTCATAATTCTCTGCATTTCAAGCAAATCATTCTTGCTCATTCCTGTAAGAAGCCACCCAAAATAATTAGAAGACATGATTCATCATCGCAGTAATACACACAACTTAAGAAGTGGTGAAATTAAAGCCTGTAACAAACACAAACAAGCTTGAACAGGATACTACATGTAGTGAGGTTACACAAATGTGCTCTTGTCACTGGTATTGCGGTAACACTGCCAGGAGATATTAAATTGTTCCTTAGCTCTGTGCTGGGAAATGATGAAAAGAAAAGATTTGCACTAATAAAACAAGGTGAATTATGATTGAAAATTAATAAAAACTTATAATAAAACTATGGTCCTGGCAACTTTAACAATCAAATTGCATCAAATAAAGCTTACCAGGTCTTGTTGGTCCGGAATGTAGGGATTTATGTCGGAGTTCATCATTTTCAATGGAGAAGTGCTGCTCTTGTGCTTTTTTAAGAGCCTTTAGCCTTCCCTTTTTTCTCTGTTTGGCCTCCCACTTTTCTAGGTCATAAAATCTATAACAAGTACATGTAATTCCACACTGTTAATAATGGTTTTTCTGGAAAACAGGTTCAGATAAGGTCTCTGTTACCGGTACTGGATTTAAGTGAGATCAATCAGATCATGGTGGGCCATGGTGTTTTGAAATGTGGTCAGACACATGAAAAAGAGAGGGTTCAACCACATTTCAAAACACCGAGAAGATAGTTCAAAATAAGATGGGTAGAGTAGTATTTTGACAAACTTGGATCTAATTGGAAATATGACCTCAAACATGGTCTTGGAATGTTTGATCAATATATCTTCTCAAATGAAACTAAAAATAAGGAGAAAAGTAAAAGAAAAGTATAAAACTATTATATGTTAATTTGGTTCACTCAGATATCCAAACACTGCCATAGTCATGATTACCTTTGTCTGAATTTGAAGAATGATAAATGAGCTTGAGAAGTAAGTATAAAACGCTGAGGACTCTGTTTGCCAGTTTAAAGTACATTGTAACATACTTGGTAATGTGCGACAAACTGTGTTAAATCCAAAATGATTATTTACCTCCCAAACTAAGATAGGAAAATGTTGGCTTTCCCATGACTCTGACACCTGATTAAGGCCATGAAAATGGTTTGCTGCTAGGCATATGTACAACACATTGCAAGCATAAACAACACAAGATCAACACATTTTCTTTACTTTTTATGTGGCAATGTAACAGTGTTGTAGTCCTCTGCAAAGGTCTCAAACATTTTCTTCATCTCAAATCTGGGGAAAACTTCTGGATTTATTTTCTTCACTTCTTGTAGCCACAGGTAAAATTCTTGTTGTTTGTTGAAAATGTCACTATCCACCAAGATTCCATATTTGCCATACTTTTTTTGGTTCACAGCTAATTTAGAATTCTTTTCTTTGTTTCTTCTGTCTTTCTTTTTTCTCCTCTTCTTATCCTGCAATACAAAGAGTGTGCAATGATTTCTGAAAGGTCAAGACAAGGATTTTGTGGAAAGTCAGAGAATCCACTGGATGGCTTAAATTGGAAGGCTGCCGAGTGACAAGAAGAAGAATGGGCAATACTAGTCTTGATAAATCAAAGTAATAATATTATTGAGACTTTCAAGAGACTTATATCTTTATGAGAAATGATAGTCTCATCATAATGGTAAAAGCACAAATTTATTAGAGGCTTTCAAATCTCATGGTTCCAAACTTCAAGTAATATGCTTATGGTATGTGATTTTTATTACACGTATTTTGGCAGAGCTTGGGCAATGGTGGGGCTTGACCTTAACTTTTGTTGCCAGTGGACTTATGGCTATTAAGTAAAATGATAGTTTTCACTAGTCAAAGAGCTCTTTCTACTTGCCTTAAAAAATTTTCCTACTAAAACAGCAAAGAAAACACTATTTCGTGAGAAATTTTTAACCTTCAAGCATTCCAACCTACTTTAGGTGAAGAGCCTGGAAACTACAATCATGGACAAAAGTCCTTGGGACACTTCTGAAATGTAACAAATTATCTGTGTTTTTTATGACTGAAGCAAAAACGCATTGCCATCCCCCCTCTCCACCCAATACAATGTTAAAAATCAGATGAAAGTGCAGGTACTAGTTTTCAACATTGTATGTGGGGTGTGGGCGAGGTTAGGAAGCTGAAGTTGTCTTTGCATCTGCCATGTACACAAATCGCAAAAAGTGCAAATTTGTTCCAAGACTTTTTGTCCACGATTGTGGACTAAAATCCTTGGGACAATTTTTGTAATGTAACAAATTATTTGCATTTTACAACTGAAATTTTATAAAGGCACAGCTATCCTTTTAAAAATGGGTTCAACCCATTTTTAAAAGGATAGCTGTGCCTTGTTGCCGTTCCCTATCTCCGCACAATACAATGTTGAAAATCAGATGAAATTGCAGGTACTATTTTTTAATATATGAGGTGGGGACAGGGTTAGGTAGGTGAAGTTGTCTTTGGGTCTGCCAAAAGTGCAAATTTGTCCATGATCTTGTGTCACATATGCCTGTCATGTTTGAACTCAGTTAAATGACCTTGCTCTCCATGAGTTCTCATACACTGTAGCTCAGTGGATAAAGTGCCCACCTGGTGTTCAGGAGGTCATGGGTTTGATTCATGTCAGGGATTTTGTCTTTGTCCCACGCTTGTGACATGTTGATAAATTCACTTTTCACATTTCATTACCAAGCTTAAAAAATTCACCATCTTTATTCACTTATCACTAGTACATACTGTACCTGATGTTTTTTCTTTTCTTCTTTCTCCTTAGATTTCTTGTATGTTTTCTTGTTTGTTTCCGAGTCAGAAGAATCATAACTGCTACTATTTTCTGTGGATGAAGGTCTCTTAGATCTCCTCTTTTTGGATTTAGAGGTTCTTGATTTTTTCCTGTAATTTAAAAGAATTAAATATTATGTCTCTGTCTCTGCTAGCAATGTACAAGATATGTACAGGATATGAACAGATGAAAGACTTTAGCTAGTACACTGTACACTTCTGAAAGTAACCACTCCACAAAAGTAACATCAAATAATTTGTGGCTGCTAACAAATTCTGAGAGTAGTGATCCCTTTAAAAGAAGGAAGCCCATCCTCAACCCCCCTTGCCCTAAAATAGTGAGACCCTGGTTCACTAGGATAATTATTCTTCCAATCGATAGTCAAAGTTACGTACTATGATAACAAGGGAAGGTATCAATGTATGTACAACTGTGATGATCAGCCATACATTCATATCTTTCTCCACAGTTCAAATATACATGTATGATCTTCCATGTATATATATTCATTTACAAGGGAATGTATCGCTTATGTTACTGCAGTACAGTAAATAATATATCAGTAGAGATCACCATTTCACTTAGTAACTTGTGCTTCCTTGCTAGTTGTCATGTTTTCGTATCACAAGTACTGTGATTCATCTAGTTCAAGTTAATCTGTGCAATCCTTTAGTCATCCGCCTCGGTTAGGCAAAGTTGTTATTTCGGGAATAAAGTGGTCCCTGTGGATAACAACGGTGTTTATTTTTGTTGGTTCAAACTCCTCCAAGCGAACAAGTGCAACACTCAGGGGCAGACACATCTTATGTCACGAAGTGTTGTGAAATGTCAGTTTGTACAACATCAGTTCCACACGGTAAAACAAAACCTGTATAATTTTCATCAAGTAAAGCACTATAGGAAACTTTGATTCAAATTAATACCATTTTCAACAGGAGCATATTATGAAGTACTATAAGGTAGATTTCTTCAAATTTACATTGAACTTGACCATCACACTGAGATATTGCTACAGCAGACTACATTTACCAGTAATGTACATGTAGCAATATGTCACGAAGAAGAAAGAAGAAGGTATCTAAAAAGCTCTCTCTCATGTGGCACCCATGTGGCAGAAACATACACACTGTAGATTTAAACTAGAATGAAGAATTGTATCTCATGTTTTAATAACTGTTTTATGAATTTCTGTCTTTTATTTCCTAAAAAGAGCTCAGTCCTTGATAACCTTTGTATAACGAGAGAGACTTGTAACAGAGTTACCTTACTGGGCTAGTGCTACTAGAACTGCTTGATGTTCTTGAACTTCCTGAGCTTCTTTCAAAACTTTGACTACGCTTTCTTGATTTTCTTTTCTCCTACGAAGAACACACATGCTAATTGCAATAAAAATTACAGGTATTAATAGATTGGGAGGCAGCCAAATGGGTGATTCCAGAAAATACCCATACCACAGACAGCATGAACATTTTTAATTAACTTTTTTTAAACATTTTTCTCCACCTCCAATGCCCTCCAGTTTCAAAAATTATTAACCCCTGAACTCCTTCTCTCTGGAATTTCCAATTTATTTTGAGACCCTTTGGATTCCTGTTTCACTACTTAAAATTAATAAAAATAAATAATAAATGCAAAACGTGCGCTTTTTCCCTCCTCCAAGAAAATTCTGCTTACAATTTTTTGTCAAGCAAACAAGCAACTCAAGTTTGTTATGACTGTTTCATAAATTACACCTTAGTTTTCCCTTCTAAGTGTTATGATCTGATCTTTTAGATTGCTTATCACCAAATAACACTTTTTGGTCTTCAGTTCATTAGCTTCACACATGTTCAGAACAGTCGATCATAACAGTAGATCATACTCCCTAACACCTGCCTCCTCCTGATTGATCTTTATCCTGCTTTATCCTGCTGGTCAGTTTGTGCTTGATTTACAAACTAGAAAAGTTATCTTATCAATGATTTCAAGTGAAGTTTTCCCTGTCTTTCCCCCTCTGGAAATTCAGAGCTAAAACTCCCCTGTGTATTGGAATTACAAACTGCATTCCCCACCCCCTCCTGCATGCCTTTAGAATTCCAGTCCAAGAAAACCCTCCTCCCTCAGAATTCAAAGATGCTGCCTGTGGTATGGCATCGATATTTTCTGGAATCAACCAATCTTGCAATATGACCGATTACCTGAGTAGGCAAGATGGAGACTAACATTTTATTGCTTTGTCCCAGCAGAAATAGTGTTTCATTATGCCATACAGCATGATACAGTGAATCCTTGAACCAAACGAAGACTGTAAATCCCTCGTATAGTTAATAAGCTAAGAGTAAATAAGTAGGTCTTATATTTCATTATGGTTGCTTTTTTGAGATGATTTTTGCAATAACATTTAAGCAAATATTGGCAAAAATTACCAAAAAAACCTCGTAATATTTTGAAAATAACAAGGCTTTAGCTCTCAACTAAGCTGATTTGAACTCCAAGTTATCCATATTTCATTTCATGTCAGTTAAAAAGACACTAACAAAACTTTCTAAAGAATCCTTGAGAATTTAATCGCAGGGTAACTTACAGAATTGAACTCAAGTGAGTTGTTTTAAATAGTATTTCAAACATTACCACGATATAAGCAGACTTTTAGTAAATAATTTGTGTACTTGCCTGAACTTTGAGCAGAACTCACACCATCTTAAACTGTTTTTATTATATGACTAACTCTGTGAGCAGGGAAGATGAACCAAATCTCGCGCTGTGAATGGCCACGGACAAGATGGAGCTAGCTTTGTCCCGGAAGGAAAATTTATCATGCTTTGGTGTTTTATCCCATAAAATAAATCCTTTAATAACCAAGCATGTTGGGTCAAGATAGCTGGATATTACATGTAGCATCATTTTTTTTTGTGTGCTCACGGCCCTTGACTTTGTCTTGATCCATAAATACGCAAAAAAAGAACTTGGCCAGTATCCAGCCATCTTGACCTCACGCTTGGTCAATAAAATAACCCATATATCAACTGTGGATTAGAAATTTCACAACATCATTAAACAAGCAATTGAAGTAAAATATTGAAAAAATCACAGTTTGGGGATTATATTCATATCATCAGAAATTCTGCAAGCGGAGCCTCTTTGATCTCTTTTTCTTTATCGTTTGGAGAAATTATATTCAAGGCTCTACGTGCAGGGTTCTCATCAGGTGGTACCATGGAAAATCCTGGCAATAATTATATTAAACTAAACTTTAAATAAGAACTTAGCAGCTCTGAAAAGAAAAAGGTGTGCGACTGAAACAGTAGACTTACTTTGGTTGCTTCGGAATTTTGAGACTTTTTGCTCGATCGACGAGGGCTTGCCTCCCGACTGCATCTGTCCGCCATTTTCCACTGTGAAATATTGGTCGAGTGGGGCCTGGATCGTTCACAGCGGAGTTCCATAGAACGAAACATTTGTCATGTAAGTGGAATTGGACTGAATCAACATGGCTGCTTCTAGTGACGGAAAAGTGAGAAAGAAAGATATCTTTGGTCTTTCATTTTATATCAATCAAATAATCAGATGAATTTCTCGTGTTCGAATTATGATTTTTTTTGCAGGGAAAAGATGAAACAGTTGATAACAAATTAACTTTGTGGGTCGGGAATTTGGACAAGCGACTTAGCGAGTAAGCTTTAGCTTTTAAAAAAGCCATTTTAATGCTAATCCTAACTTAATTTTGTGATAAATGCCTTATATGCGTATTTATATTTCTCAGGTACAATCTTCTGAAAATTCTTCAACCTTTTGGGGAGATCAAGGGCTTCCAACTCCATTTTCATAAATCTGGTGTTAGGGAAGGAGAACCATGTTATTGCTTTGTTGAATTCAAGACATTTGAGGTGAGCGTTGATGATAAAGAATGATAAAGTGATGAGTCAGATTCCATCTGCATCAACCTACTTACTTACTTCGTTTTATTTACCAGGAAGCAGAAAATGCATTGCATGGATTAAATGGCAAAATGGCACTTGAAAAGCCTCTTAGTGTAAACTGGGCGAGATATAAACAATCAGCCCATGCAGTAAGTTTTCAATAATGTTTTTTGGAATTGTTTGAATAGTTGAGCAGTATTATGGATTTGGGCCTACTCCTGTTAGTATCCTGGAGAGGAAAGAAAATATTGCCAGTGTCAGAATAATGTTAACTATCTGATGATGTTTTTAGTTGTACTTACATGTATAGTTTGAATGCCAATTACCCACATTCAGTCAAATCAAATCTAGCTTACAGATGGTACATGTACGCTGACTTTTCTCTCTATGCAGGGAAAGAGAGAACAAGGGGAAAAGAGCACAATGCCATTGACGGACTCATCAGGACATTCACTAAACAGGTGACTCGGTCAAACTTTTGGATACTTTTGTGGCCAGGTTTGAGAAATTGACGAGGGTGGTGAGGGTAGCAAGGTGGTAGGGGTTGGGGGTGGTGTTAAGGGTGACAAGGGTGGTGAGGGTGGTAAGCATGTTGAGGATGGTGAGGGAAGCAAGCGTTTTGAGGGGAGTTCAGAAGTTCTTGTGCTATGGTTAGAGTTTCCTTACTGAAACAAAAATAGGGAGTTAAAGAAAACCACAAAGAAATCAGCAAATCGCTAAACAAAAGGTATAATGAGCAGAGCAATAGCTGTGCATGTGCATTATAATTCTTGGTACTTTTCTTTGTCATCCTCTGCAAAACAACAACATGAAATGACCAAATTCTGCATCGTCTTGAAAGCGTGAACCATTAGGTCTCATGTGTTGCATTTCTATTTCATTTTATTGCTGTGTTCTAGATTCAGGTTTGAGATGACAACAACAAATAAAATGTCTGTAGACTATCACAAAATATGTGTTTAAAATATCAATTCAGCTTTTAATTGAGGTTGTCGCCTTCGTGGTTAGTTAAAGTCTCTGATCTTCATTGTCATGAGGTTAATTTGTGAATCAAATCTGAGAAGACTTTTGGCCAGAATTTGAAAAGTGGTAGTCTAAAATGTGCTATAAGGCCTGCTCAAATGAGCAATATATAAGGCAACATATGAAAATAAAACAATTTTCTTTAGAAAGTAGCTGTCCATAGGATGCCTGGACACCCATCAGGCTAAATGCCTGAATCCAAGTTGCAAAGTGAGGTAGATACACTGTTATTATCCTTGGAGAGTGGATAATAACATATGCAATGCTATATGCATCTGTATATTTTTGTTAACATAGGGTTCTCTCTGCCTTCAGCTGTGAATCCAAAATAAGAGCAATTGAGTCCAAGCTCAAATTAATGGAAAGTGGATGTGACCATGAAACAACTTTCCAAGGAAAACATCCCCTCCTTGTTCAGAGCGAGCGGGCAAGATCTCACCCGTACAAAAAGGAAGAAAGATATAGCAGAGGAAGAGGCAAACATGGAAGATGACAGACACTTCTGCCAGACGCTGTTCTAATGAAAAATCTTTCCTCAGCTGGAGAACAGGTTGCTTTTGGATTGGAATTTTGTTTTGGAACCTTAATTGACAGAGGTTGTCATTTTTTATTTTGCCCAATCGTATCATGCTGCAGATCAACTGGTGCAGATTTTAGATCATTGCATTGGTGAATCTGAGCATTTTGAATTGTCTCTAATTTGTTGGGATTTTTGCCATTCAGACTGTTGCCATGTCATAAGCCATGTATTGTTTTGTTTTTGAAAGCTGGAAAGTTCAAGGCCTGAGTGGCTATTTACATATCTACTATTATCTGCCTACCAACCTGGTTAGCTAGCTTGCTTGAGCTGTACTGGGGAATACTTGCCCTTGGTCACTTTTGTGACAGATTTTGCTGTGCTTGGTCCAACTGCCATGACCTTGGGTCAATAGGGACTTTAAGATAAAGGAACGCGGACTTCTCGAAGTACGGGACGGTCGAAGAGAGCCTGGGTCGAGTACGCGGC
>OMLO01000680.1_pt1:0-7500 | contig 23481 bp, 25 predicted proteins | sample 1674811 | NCBI WGS metagenome assembly OMLO01 (sample SAMN06265003, study PRJEB25207) | coral metagenome | isolation source: Coral host | place: Mexico:La Bocana,Puerto Morelos, Mexico | collected 2008-11-13
CAGTTTTGTAAAACTGCAATGCAGTTTAGTGAAAGTGCAATGCAGTTTTGGCAAAACTGCAATGGATTTTGTTTGCATTTTTCATTTTTGTTAAAAAAAACATGCTTTTTTTCAAAATTCAAACGTGAATTTGAGATGATTTTTTGCTTCAAAGGACTGATTTATCTTGATTTTTGGCCGTCAAATCTCAAACAGTAAACCTTCTGCTGTAAAGTTTCCGGAGCAAACAGTTTCTCTGTATGAAGTCTTTGCAATAAAAGAAATCTACTATTTTTTCCTGCCAAAAACTTGTCCAGCAGAAAATCAACGGGACAAGTTGTGCTCCCAAATCCTCCCAAGTCCGCCCAGATCCTTCCAAATCTCAAAAGATGTCTCTATCCAAAAAATGTCTAATCAATCTCTACCAAAAAAATCTTTGTGGACAAATACGTTCAAAAAATATAAGAAGAGTAATTCTCCACCAAAACTTAGAAGAGAAAGTTCTTCCAAATAACTCTGAAGAGACCGTATTTGCCAAAAAAAAATGAAGAGAAATCACTACCAAAATAAATCTGAAAAAGTATTCTACCAAAGAATCTCTAACGAGACATTCCCTGCCAAAAGATTGGAAAGAGGAATCACCCCTGGAAAGAGGAATCGCCCCAAAAAAACTGAAGACATGTTTACCAAATTCTCTTTGAAGACAATGTCTCTACCAAAATTTCTCTGAAGAAAGATCTATACCAAACAAATTTCAACAGAAGCCTCTACCAAAAAGGTATTGGAAAAAACATTTCTACCAGAAACCATCTGAAGGAATATCTCTACAACACAACTTCAAAAGGAACACCTACCAAAAAGGTTTGAAGAAACAATATTTACGAAAAATATCTGAAGAAAAACTTTAAAATATTTGCAAACAAAATTCTACCCAAATATATACATCTGCGGAAAAATTCTCTACCAAACAATCTGCCAAGGGAAACTCTTGGATAGAGAACTCTTCCAACACATTGCAAAAGAAACCTCTACCAAAGAATATTTGAAAAGCATGCCCACCAAGAATGTTCTGAAGACGAATCTCTGCGAAAAAAACATCTAAAAAAAATTATCACCTCGGAAAATCTGTCCAAACAAATCTGTTGTCCAAAATAATATGCCAAAAATTATCCCAAGATAGATGTCTACCCAAAAATTTTGAAGAGACATTCTCTGCCAAAAAATGTAAGAAACATCTCCATAAAGTCTCTCAAGAGACTTTTTAATGGCAAAGCAACTGAAGAGCAATTTCAACCAAAGAATCTCTGGAGAGAAATCCCGACCAAAAACTCACGCAACATCTCCACCCAAAAAATTGAAAAAATCCATGAAAAGCAACCTAGAAAAAATCCGAATTGATAAGATCTGATGAAAACCTGTTTTCATTAGCTTTCATCGGTTTCAATCTTTGCCATTTTTGATGTGAAAACAAAACGTTTTTTTTTGGTTAAGATTTCTCTTGAAATTGTGTTTGGTAGACATTTCGTTTGGATGATTTTTTGGGGTAGCAATGCTTCTTCACATATTGTTCGGTAGAGTCAGTTTGATGAAATTTGGTGGGTAAAGACCTTTTTTCAGATATATTTAGGAAACATGTTGGTTTCACGTGTTTTTTTGTAGTTGTTTTGTTACCACACCAACAACCAATGTTTTCGCTAGAAACTTGCAACAACCATGGCTCAATCATGTCATGTCAATGTCAACAGCATCACATGTACAATGCATGTTCTAATTCGAAAAATTGAGTCAAAATTATTGGTTTTCGATTGTGTTGTTGATGTTCCCTTCTCGTGTTTCTCAAATATTTATGAACTATCTAATTGTCATTTATCTAATTGTTATTTAGTTTGTTAGTTGTTTTTGCAAAAAATGTTTTGAAGAATGTCTTGAATTATAGTGATTCAAAATCACAAGAAAGTTTTTGGAGAAATCCACCCCTCTTGGAAACAAGTAGGTTTTAAAACATGATTTCCATCAGAGTCGATATTTTTGCTGTAAATACCAGTGCGATATCATAGGTGGAAAAGTTTCTGAAATTTTCCATCTTTAGTATCCCATGGAAAAACCAGCCTTTATTCTGATCAACAGAAAATGTATATCTGGGAAAGTAGTTCGAAATTTTTTCCAGGATCAAGAAACGTATCCGGTTTGTAGAAAACATGATGCAACATATTTGATCTATGCAATATTTACTCATTGTTTGCCTTCTTACGGGTGCAGCACGACGTACCCAAACTACATGAAAACACTTCGACTTTAACATTTGGGGGGTATAAATTACAGATGGTTCAATTGTGCCTTTTGGCTAAAACTTTTCCATGCGTATTATTTCCAACATAATATCTAGTATTTGGACATTTTCCTTTTTTTTGTAGAAATGTTAAAATTCCTTCAACGTCTTTGGAGCTGTTTACTTTTCTACGTGATATTTACTCACTATAGATACATTTCAACACAGCTAACCTGAAATTAACATGATTTCAAATAAGGGCGGGTTTAGATTGATGTGGTTTTTCTCGAAACTCTTTTGCTAACTTGGCTAGCCAACCTAGTTATAAGTAGAGCGCTGCTTACAGCACGTTTTTCATAGCCTTTTTTGGGGGATTGGCATCGATCGTGCTATCAACGCAGGTTTTCTTCTTGGCAGCAAAGCCACGTTTGTTTGAGAGAAGAACATTTGCTGCAGAAGTTTTACTGCAGAAGAGGTACTGGAGAAATTTTTCTGCAGAAGTTTTATTGGAGAACATTTGCAGCAGAGGTTTTATTGGTGAAGAAGCATTGAAGAAAATTTATTGCGGAAGTTTTTGCTGCAGAAGTTTTACTGGAGAAGAAGTGCTGGAGAAAATTTACTGCGGAAGCTTTATTGGAGAACATGTGCTGCAGAAGCTTTAGTGGAGAAAACATTACGCGTTAATTGAGATGTTTTTTGCAGAAGTTTGTAGAGAATAATCCTAATGAGACACTTTTCCCATGACAAGTTTCCAGGGTCAAATGTAGAATTCAAGAACCATATCCTCGATAACTGCTTTTGCAGCCACACTTCTCTCAAGAGATTTTGGTCGCAATGCTTCTATGGCATCAGAGGACGAGACTGGCCCTGTGAGAAAGTGTCGTCGCACCGCCCCCCGAGCCCTGCACGGTCGTGCAGATGAGTCTTCAGACCAAGTAAGTAGTTTAGAGCAATGGCTGCAAAGGGCATTTGCCTGGGGCCATGTGTCTCCTGAGGAGGCGCCGCATTCTCAGGGTAGTTTTACGGCTTCCGCTGATTGAATACTTTGTCACATGGATAATAAAATAGTCACTTTGGGAAAATTATTGCTTCTAAAGGAAACTTGAAGCTTGCAGTCAATTTTACAATCCGAAAAGACTACAGAAAAACCAAAGGTCGGTCTGGTATATTTTTGTTCTGATGGACGCGCTCCGGAGCGCGTCGGATGGACACGCGCTCCGGAGCGCGTCATCTGGAAGCCGCGAGTCCATTTTTTGTTTTGAAAGAATTTCAACATAGAAATACATGTAGTGTATGATACGCCAATGTTCTATAGAGCGCTATGCAGGCCTGCTTTTCTTCAGCAAGCTTTCCGTAATGTGTAAGCTGCAAAAAGTTAAAAAGAATAATATATGTATTATTATTCTAAACTAAGCTTTCCACTATAAAGTATTATTTCGTTCCTTTGTTTCTTTGGAACAAATACATGTATTTACGAAAAATATATTTCTGCCATAAACAAAAAAATTGTTCACGCTGATACTTGAACGATTAAATTTTGAATATTTAAGGTTAATTGTTCATTAATACAAACATGTAGCCACTAGAGGCAGTAGAAATTGATGATTCACCACACGACGCGCTCCGAAGCGCGTCCATTTCGGAAGATGCTCCGGAGCGCGTCCATTCTCCGGAGCGCGTCATCTGGAAACCTGTGGTGAATCAATTTGTTTCGAATGAATTTCAACATAGAAACAATTGTAGTGTATGATACGTCAGTGTTCTATAGAGTGATATGCAGGCCTACTTTTCTTCAGCAATCTCCGTAATGTGTAAGCTGCAAAAAGAATAATATATGTATTCTAATCTCCCCACTAATAAAGTATCATTTCGTTCCTTTGTTTCTTTGGAACAAATACATGTAGTCAGTAGAGTCAGTAGAGACTGATGATTCACCAGAAGACGCGCTCGGGAGCGCGTCCATTCCGGAGTGCGTCAGATGGACACGCTCCGGAGCGCATCTGACGTCATCTGGAAACCTGTGGTGAATTAATTTGTTTCAAATGAACAAAAAATAGTAACGCATAATGCGCCAATATTGCAAATAGAGTAATTACATTGTGGCCTACTTATCTTTTTTCTTTCCTTTGAAATTTCTTCGAAAGATCCAGCTGAAGTTGATTTGTTTCAACAAACTTGGCACAGGTGGAAGAAATCGCCCAATGCGGAGAGAAAGATGTCGCGGCCGCCGCAAAGAAGGCGCTGTCTACCCAGGAATGCAGCGGCTGTCGGCGCCAAGTCCGCGAGGAAGTCAAAAAAAACGCGCGTAGAGATGTCGCTCGCATTTGGTCTGCTGAAACGAAGATGCCCAAGCCCTTCAAACTCGAAGCGGATCGGAAGGCACACGGGTCACACACTTGAAGTGAATTGACAGGAAAGTTTTCAATGGTGACTAAAACAAATCGCCATGACCCAAAGATGTTGACTTCCTCTGCTTAGCTTTACGGAAGAATCTTTACACGGCAAGACCATTGACATGCTTCGTTTCAAAAATCTCGGCGCCAAATCAGGGCAGTGGCGTGTGCGCTATCCTTCCCCACAAACTCTTTGCCGCGCTCTTCAACGATTATGAATTTTTGGGAAAAGGTTATGCTTGGCAAGAAAACCTGCTCAGAGATGTCCGACTTTTGGGCGTATGCCAAGACACATGCTTGCATACAAGATTGTTGTGCGGGCGCCCCAGATCGAGTGCTGCCGCTCGCCGTTCATGGTGACGAAGTTCCCGTCGTGGGTCGGGGCAAGGAGGCCTTGGTCGTGTCTTGGTACAGCACGTGGGCGACCCACCTCAACATGAAGGTCGCTCTTCAGAAGATCTGCGCAGCCTTTGAAGCCAAAGCTGAGGCCCTGTACTGGCAGGTTTCAAGTTTTACAAATAAAAATGGGGACAAAAAACACAGATCCAGGCCCTTGCACGCACGCAGAACTGCAGTGGAACCTGTGTGTGCAGATAGAAATGGATCGAACATGGAAGGTCCTGGCATCGAATGTCCTGGGCATGTGGAAGCCCAAGGATGCGATGATTCCTTGACTGCTCGGCCGCCAAAGAAGCGAGCGCGCGGATGCCACCGGTGACATCTTCTGCGTTGGAAAAAGACAATTTTCTTCGCGGAATCCAGTTCCTGTAGAGAAATTGTACTGAAGAAAAGAAATTTACTGATGAAGGTTTACAGAGAAGAACACGGAATTCTGACTTGATGTGACTATTCTTAACATCCATTTTTCATCAAAAACTAGACAAAAATAGATCATTTTCAACTCAAAAACAACTAAAAAAACGTTATGGCGCGCTCTGAAAAAATTTAGATGGCGGAATTTTGAGCAAAAATCCGCCTTCTAAAATTCAATTTAGAAGGCGAAATCGCGTTGTAATTTTCGCGTTGTAATTTTTGAGTTGTAAAAACTGCCTGCAGTCTAAAAATTTTCCGAGTCGTAAATTACTACGCGTTGGATCTATGAGGCAAGGAGTTCGTTTGTTTCATCGCTTCTTTCGCTTGCTGCCACCCCAGGTCTCCTGCGGAAGGACCAAGATACGGCCCAAATGCATGGCCAAAGCTAAGGCTTGCCTCAAAATGCCAAACGTCAAAAAGGGGAAAGTCAATGGTTGCGATGTCAGTTGCCTTTACTTGCTAGTGGGAGGACCTAACAGCGCTTGAATTCCACGGAAATTTTCTGCCCCTATATTCTTGGTGGGTGTCTCTATTTTGCCTGAAGACATTCCGAACAACCAAAAAACAGCTGCTATCCATTCCCAATGATTCATATTTAGCAGGGCTAGTTGGTGGTTTCAACCCACCTGCAAAAATTTTGTCAAATTGGATCATTTCCCCAGAAAATCCGCGTGGACCTAGAGTGTATGGGATATCACCAAGGTGGCTACCGCTCCCCAATGTGAGCATAACACCGAGCTGCCCATGCAGATGAAGTTGAGAGCCAATTCCAGACTGAGTTCGCCAGACGAGAGGTTGAATCATGCTTGGATGTCCCAGGAAGTGAGCTCATGTTCAGTGAATGGGTTACAACCTGCCTAAAAATGGGGTATCTTGGAAGTAAAACCCACTTACAAACCTTTTACTAACTTTCTGGGACATCCAAGTGGGTGGTTTTTTTTGCGCTCCAGATCTGAAGTGAAACAACGAATTGAATTGACGGATTTTTCGGGGGATCTTTGTTGCCACCAATTACCATGGGAACCTACGCTTCGTTCATTTTATAAAGTTGTGACCAATATATTGGGGGTTTAAAACCTTCATTGTTCCATGGTGTTTTTGGGGTCCAAGGGTAGTTTTATAGCTTCTCTAGTTGAAGACATGTTGAAGAGATCTAGAAGAAACGCAACGGGTGACTCAGCATTTCTTTGTAGATGCCTACCATGCACGGATGATGTACCTATGTTCCAGGTGTGGGCCCCTCCTTAGTAGGCAGTGACAGTGACCACCAAAATTATAACATGCTTACTAGTTGGTGGTTGAGCCAACCCATTTGAAAAAATATGAGTCAAATTGGCAATCTTCCCCAAAGTTCGGGGTGAAAATTCCAAAACAATATTTGAAACCAACCACCTAGTTTCAAGCTCGGGGTAATCATATCAACCTTCATTTGCCATGATTGCATCCTGGGAAGGGCGGGGGAACAACTCCCAAGATGAAGCTGTAAGACCTATATACATGAATTGGATCCTTTCAACCTCAAACATATGGGTCAATTTCCACCACCTCTTTCCTTGTCAAGCATCTCTAATCTTGGTGGCAAGTCGTGCACTGAAATTTGCTGCCCCTCATAAAATTGTAAATCAAACATCTGTAAAAAACGATACAAACACAAACAAATCTGTGGTAACTCCTTGGTGAAATACTGGCAAGGGGCACAGGGCCAAAAGCATCACCTTAAAGCATATGAAACCAAGCAGCAACCTCATGGCGATATTCCAAGAACCTCAAACGACAAACCATCTTTACCTAGCAATTGTGAAAGTATCCTGCACTTGTTGATGGAAGAAATCCGGCTAAACAAAGGATACCGAGAAGATCAACCCAAAGTCACATACCAGTTGTCAGATCTTGTATTTTTTGAATTGATACGCCGTTTATCTCTCAAAAACATTCATCAGCGAGGAGGCCAAATCATTGTTGCAGATATGGCAAATGGAAGAAATTCAGGGCATATACGGGCATACAAATATATAAATATATATATATATACATATATTTGTGATC
>OMLO01000680.1_pt1:10000-23481 | contig 23481 bp, 25 predicted proteins | sample 1674811 | NCBI WGS metagenome assembly OMLO01 (sample SAMN06265003, study PRJEB25207) | coral metagenome | isolation source: Coral host | place: Mexico:La Bocana,Puerto Morelos, Mexico | collected 2008-11-13
CGCTGCGATTGTTTGTAGGTGCTTCTCTGCTCCCGTGGGGTTGATGTCGCGTTCCATTTCCTGCCCTTCGATCGTCGTGTCGCTGGAAGCGCATCAAGGGAAAGACGAGCTGTCCGGCCGCCCACAGTCAAGGAATGACAAAACACAGAATGTTCACATTGGCCATGTAAAGAGAAATATAGGCAACTACACTGGGAAGAGGCGCCATCGTCTAGAACATAGGCTATGTCCTGCGAATTGCTGTCGTAAGAAACTGGTTTCAATTGATAACTGGGCTTTGGCTTGGGATGGATGTCCGTGCACAAGGTTTCGGGGCGGCAGCAGGATGAACAAAACATGTGCACAAATTTACATCAGGAGTGGAATATGTGGATCATCGGAATCATCCAGAAGAAAAAATGACATGCATTGTCTTTCAAAGGCGGAAAAAGCTGCATCGGTTGAAGTGTCCTGGAATACACGAAGGCTACCCAGTTGTAAGCCAGCATCAGTCACAATACACAAGCGGCGCAAAGCTTTGCGCCGGAGTTGTATCAGCCAACAATGCAATCCCTGCCCGTCCTGTTGTAGTACTTAAAAGGTGCCCTCTGTTCACTCATAATCACAGCCATGACTGTCGGAAAACCTTCAACAACAAGATACGGCTGGTGTGCGGCCTGCGCGCACCAAAGCGGAACTGCTGATCAAGCTGGGGTCAATTTCCTGAAAGTCATGAAAATGAAAAGCATGGCAGCAGGCTTTCGGGTAGTATACTCTGCTAAAGGACTGGATATGTGATATATGGGTCATGATATAATATCTGTAGCATATATTTGAAATTGTGATACCTGAGTCTATATTTCGGAATATGTAAGTACAGGGCTGAGCAGCAAAAATGGCAAACATCTTGGAAAGTACGACAAGGGTCTTTGACTTGGAACGATAAGTCACCAATTGTAGAGCCGTTGCATGACACCGAGAACATGCCCCACGCAACCGGCGCCGCCTTTATGCAGACAACTCCCGTTGCCAGGGAGCATGCATGGCTTCTACAGGCTGCCAACTGGCTCTGGCAGGGTGCCAGTTGTCTCGATGTAGGGAAGGTATCCTTCGGAATTTTCTGCGTATTGAACGCACGGTATAGGCCGCGAAAGTCACGGCCATGCTGTGCTGAGTCTCCGTTCCGTCTGGTGAGAACGACGCATCGGTGAACACCCGAAGCACCACATCCTCCTCAGGGTTTCTCCCAAACTTCAATCCTTCTGCGATCGTGGCCTTCAAGTAGCCCTTCACCTGATCACCGGTTTCCACCACTTCCTCAGTTGAGAGCACATCCTGGCCATCACATACATCAGATCCGGGCGACTTCTCGTGAGAAGCCATAGAAGTTCCCCAGTCACCTTCTGGGCTCCTCTGATGTCCTCACAGGAAATCCCTTCTTCTCCTCCAAGAAGCTCTGCTGCAGCATCTCGAAAGATAGGAATCTTCTTCCTCCTCACCTCCTCTTCTTCTTTATTGAAAAGATCCTGCACATAGGACCTTTGTGTCAGAAACCAAACTTCTTCTCCTTTCTCCTCCTTCTTCGATACTTCAAGTCCCAAGAATCTGACTGGAACCTCCGACACTCGTTCAGGCTCTGATGTCTTCCATTTTCCTTGGATCTTCCCCAGGATTGATTGGACCAGGTTTTCATCTCCAACCAGAAAAAGGTCATCAACATAGGTCATCACCATGCCTCTCACATCCTCGCTTCGGTCTGGCTCCTCATCTCTAGCAACCACCTTCCACAGGTTGGGTTCTGAATCCAACCTCCTCAGCTTCATCACCTCCTTCTTTCTCTCCTCACATCCTTCTTCCCTTCTTCCAACTTCAATGTCCATCTCCTGCAATTCCCCCACAGTCGAGGAGATCTGCGGAACCCATACACAGCTCTCTTCGGAACATAGGATCTTCCAGGTGGAAGAACCTTGTTGTCCACCAGGATGAATGGAGGTTTCACCACCAGAGTCTCCTCTTGATCATCATCCCAACTTGCGTTGAGAAAGGCCGTCTTGATGTCAACCGTGGCACCACACCAACCTCGCCGTGCTGCCAGAGTCGCATCTGCACCTGAAGAGAAATGGGCTTCTTCTCCTCAAAGTTTCCACAGACCACCCATCTCACCTTCGGTTTCCCTCCACCAGGTCCAGGCTTCTTTGTGAAGACCACCTTAGAAGGTATCACTTCCAATCTTCTACCTCCTTCAGCTGCCTTCTGCTTCATCTCCTCGAACTTTTGCTTCGAGATCTCCTCCAAAGCTTCTTTCTCGTTCAACAACGAGTTTACCTCGCTCTTTGCGGCCTCATCCCACGTCTTCCAATCTCGGTTCCCCTAGAACTGAGATATGATCTTCTTCCTCCCATGGCTCCTCAGCAAGCTTCCGCAGCTTCCTGATTACCTTCAGCTCCTCGTTGACGATCTTCGTCCTCATCCAACGTGCACCACTTCTTCTTCGATCACCTTGGAAAATCTCACGCCATCCTCCTTTCTATCTCCTCCTTCTTCAACCAAGGCTCTGAACACAGGATGTGTCTTCTCACGGAGTCTCCTCCTAGCAGTCAAAGCATCTTCAAGCTCCTCCTCCAAGGCGATCCATGTGGCTTCGCTGACCGGCTCCACCAACCTCTTCAGGTAATAGCGGGTCACCACCTTCAAACCATCTTCTTTCAGCGCCCAATGCCCATGATGATGATCCCAGGCAGGGCACGGGTACTTTACCTTATCACATGTTGGCTCTAAGAGAACTCCTCGTCGCCAATGCCTCTTACGTGTCAGAACTTCCTCCAAGAAGTTTGGAACGTTGAGGTCTTCTGCTATCCTCACCTTGCTGAGTGCTTCTGAGACGTACGTAGCGTGCTGCTACTGGCCACCAATTCCAAGTCACCCCTGCTTGAAGTAGGCAAGATCTAATCTGCCTGGTGATTCCTTGGATGGCCACCTCTGCTCTTCCATTACCTTGAGGATCGTCTCCGGGACACGGACCACTATTCCACGTTGGAGGCACCAAGCTTTCAATTGGCCATAGAACTCATGTCCTTGGTCAGTATGAATCTGATTGACCCCAAACCCATCCGCCTTCAACCGAAGCTCAAACTCCATCACCACTCGAAGCACTCATCGGACTTCTTGGTGGCCATGGGGCAACACATCCTGAAGACCTTAATCTCCCAATCCTCTTCATCCTGATTCTCCCCTTCTTGGGGTCCCATGTTTGGGGATCTCTCATCCTGTGCAGTCTCCCCTCTCTGTGGTCCCGTTTCCGGGGAAATCTCATCCTCTGCTGTCTCCCCTCTGTGGGGTCCCGTCTCCGGGGAAAACTCATCCTCTGCAACCTTCTGCTCCTCATCATCTCCTTCTTCTTCTGTCGACTCTGCTGACAGATGTAGCAGTCTCTTCTAAAGGGCATGCGCCCCAACCTCAGGTGCTCATCCCAGCTGAGCTTCGTCGCGGCCACTCCTCCTTCTTCAACATTTCCTCCTTGAACTTGACCATGGATAGCACGTGCTACCTCACGCATCATCCTAGGTGCCCACCGCTCAAGGTTCTTGGAGTCCTTCACATCCGATCTTTCCTTGGGAATCTCCTTCTTTCTCGGCATCCTCAACTTCAAACTTCCTCCTATCGTTGTTGGTTTGGGAGACTTACCACCCCAGTGTCCTTGGCGAAAGGTCTGCTCACCCCACTTGTACATGTTCTTCAACTTCTTCCATTCACCGGTTCTCCAAAATGACACCGCCTCAGGAAACTCCTCAGGCTCTGCAGGTTGTTCCAGTAGCAGCAGAACATCTTCCTTCGATCCATCTTGAGCTCGACGAACATGAAGTGCCATCAGGGCAATGGTGAAGAACCTCCACATCATCACATCATCTTCATAGACCTTACGATCCTCCTCTGTGGTATTCCTCTGACTCCCCCAGATCCCTGTGTCCCAATCCCTCACAGGTCTTGGAGCTCCAGGTTTAGGGATATATATGTCTCAACATACTCCTTGTTCTACAGTTCGGTCCGGCCACCGTGCAGTTGACCGCATCATCTAGTGCCAACCGAAGTAGCTTCTCGTAGAGGTCCTCCTTCATCATGTCGAACTCCTTGCCATTCTTCACGTCGATCTCTACCAACAGCCTTTCATCACCACCTGTCTCCTTTAGTGCCCGGCCGAGAGTGAAGCCCTTGTTCTCCCCAGAGTACAAATGGAGTGTGACCCCCTTTTTGTACCACAGCTTCCTTCTCCTTTTGTTGACACCAGGAAACCCTTCACCGAGGTTGATGGCCTCTTGATGAGCTGATCTTTCAATCTCTGTGGAAGTTGGCCAAGTACTGGATGAGTGTTGACGAAGTCCTCCACCCACGTCATCTCCTTCTCGCCCAGCTCTTGACTTGAACCCTTCTCGACTCCTGTTCTTCGGCTTCTTCTTCTTCTTCTTCAAATTCTCCTTCTCCTTCACACTCCAACTCGTCGATGAAATCTAAAGCCACCGACTTCTCCACATAGGGACATCCTCCTCTCATCTTAGTTTTGATCATCCCTCTGGAAGGATGCTCAATGGTCAAGCCTCCATCTTTCGTCCACTGAAGTTTGCACCCCAGCACCGACATCAGCTTCCCCATTGAAATAATCGGTTCCGTTGCCTGATCCTCAGACACCTTTGTTCCTCCCGATGTCATCTTCAGTGATGTTTTCCTCCCACAGCCTAAGGTCACCTACTCTCCAATCACCCTTGGGGGCTCCTCTTCCTTCTCCATCCTTCTCCCGACACCTACCACACTTCGGGGCGTAACACGTGGCTGAACCCACACTGCTTGCCCTTCTTGCATCCAAACTCCATGGTGAAGAAGCTGCAGGGTGGTGGTTTCTCAGGAGATCCTCCACCTCCTTTCACTTCCCCCTTACTATCTCCTCCATCTTCTTCATCACAGGCTGCCCACCATCCACCTTCTCAGGCTTCAAGCCCTTGGTCTCAAGGTGGGCAATGGACTCAATCCGCCACAAGATGTTCAGCCAACTTGTGAACCGTCTCCTCCCTGGGCACACACTCCACCATCAGGGTCGTCTTGGTGAGGCTAATCCTGAACCCCAACTCCTTGTTGGCTTCCAAGACTTTCAACCGCTGAACCCTTTCACCAAAACACTTGGATCTGGTAATGCTACTTCCACCTCTTCTGCTCTTCTTTTCCACCTCAACATCCAGCTTCTGGTGGTAGTCCAAAGCCCTCAGAATGACCCGGCTGGTAGACCGTGATCAGCCTGGCTATCATGGCCAGTGGCGTCAAGTTCTTCGTCGCCATCCGGCAAGGCAGCCAACAAAAGGCTCAGGGACCGGCTTGTGGGAAACTCTTTCAAGTGGTGACAAAGTCTGATGGTACTTGTACCACTCCTTCGCCTCACCCATCACCAAATCACACCATGCATGTGACGTGGGAATCAAATCTCCCATCACAGGGTCCAGCGTAATGAACCAATCTCCGAGGTCCGGCGGGGCGCTCTCTGCTGACCACTCCTGAAGCCTTGCAACTTCAAGATGGGCTCCACGGACCATCTCCACTTCAGGAGATCCATTCTTCTTCAACATCATCTTCTGCATCGAGTCCATCATCTTCAGCATCAGCTCCATGGCCACTTCTCGTTGAGGTCCTTCTTGCCTCCTTCTTTAATCTTCTTCTCATCCTTAGGCGTCTCAAAGCCACTCAAGCTCACCTCATCTTCCTTCTCATCCTCCCCTTCTAAAACCCCGTGCCTCTGGCTCCTGGGGGGTCCCAAAGGGAAACTCAATCTGCTTCAGCCTCTGCCTCATCCTCAGGTTCTCTGCCGAAACCAGCTCGAAATCCTTCTTCATAGACAAGTTCTCCTTCTCGAGGTGGTAGATCCTGTCCAGGACATTCATCTGCTTTTGATTCCTCAAAACTGCAGCAACTCTCTGTTGCTCCCTCATCTCCTTCTCAACCTCCTTTCTCCTTTTAATCTCCTCAATCTTCATCTCTTCATCAACCATCCAACTCCAATCTCCTCAACTGCTCCGGGTTGAAGAGAGGCACAACTGCCTGGCTTCCTTCTTCCCTTCTCATCTCATCATCTCAGCCTCAACTTCTCTAAGCTCGGTCTCCTCTGACGGAGCTCCTCCTTCTCCTTCATCCTTTCCATTCTTACTTCTTTCATCACCAATGGCTAGGGGTTCACCTCCTAACCCTCGTGGTGGTTCAAAGGTCAAAGGAGGGGAGGTCGGTTGTGGGAACCCTGTCACCCCAGAGCTACCATTCCCAACCCCAACATCCAAAAAGGCCGTCATCCCTTCTTGGGTCATCCTCCTTTCAGCTTCAAGGATCTGTCTAGACCCCTCTTCTAGCTCGGCCTCTGTGGCCATCCTACGTCTCATCACCATCATTGGGGTACCTTTGGGCTCATAACCTGCGTTTCCCAAACTCCGTTTCTACTTCAACCTTCTACTTCTACCCTTCTACTTCTCAATCTTCGTAATCCTCCCTTCTACGCACCCGGGGCTTTTTCCACTTCAACCCTAGCTCTTGATCTTGAAAGTGGCTGTCGTGACAACCCTCAGTTTCAACCCATTTGAAAAATATTAGTCCAAGTGGGAATCTTCGCCAAACAGGGGTGAATATTAAATATTATTTGAAACCACCACCCAGTAAATCTCTGGGGATCCAATAACCTTCTGAGAATGGTAGGTTAGAACCAAAACACTTGTCTGAGGAGGTGATTGTAAACCCCTTCATCATCCTCTGAGGTTCGGTGAGCCAGGATCCCTATATTGGCAATAATGGAGCTTCAGTACATACAAGGTTGGCCCCTACTAGTTTTAAATGGAGTTATGGTGCCCCTATAAATGGCCTGTAAAAAAGGCATATCTGGTGTTTTAACCCTGCTTATATATATTTGAGTTATATGCCCATCTATAACTGATAGGGGCCCACCTTGTATATAAGTGTCCTGAAGTTCCTTTTTGAAAGGCATCTCAAACAAAAACGAGCAATACAGGAACCAAGGCAAACATCTATCTGAACGATGTACACAGAAAACACTATGCGTAGCAGCTGGTTAAATGAACATGAAAGGAATGTTGTTTCTTCTTTTAAGGGGCAACTACATTTGCTAGTTTTCAAAAAAACACCAATTTGCTTTTACTCTGCAGTAACGTCAATTAGGGTTACCCTCATGGGAACTAACATATCCCCACCCAATGTATGTTTGAGTCGATGATTTTCCAAACTTGCTCATGTGGGATGTCTAATCTATCCTTTCCCTGGAGGGTACAGAGTTGGAGACGGGACCCAACCCATAACCATACTGCCCACAACTGTCCACAATGACCACGTCACTTTGCTTGGCTGCAATCCTAAGGACAAAAACATCCATCATTGCAAAAACATGGCGGTCCCAGACACCACAAGGTTTCAAGGAATGAAATTGTGCGTAGGCATTTACCGTGTATATACAAATAAATACATATACATAGTCCGGACAGTATCAAACAAACACATCTGAGCTCTTGTTGAGAAGATAGATTTGCAAACCCATTTCATTTCATGATAGTTTACCAACTCAACTCCCCCACAAAAGAAACGGCACAGGGATTAGGTTTTGGACTTTCCATCAAATGAACTTTGGCAAAACTTGACTTTGATCTTAGAGTCTCATACGTTGGAAACATGCCGGATCTATGACCTATCTCAAAGAAAGTGGATCTGGATGAATTTGGTGTTTGATCTTGCATCAGCACTTTGTTTTGCATTGAGGCCCCTACAACGAAAACATCAACCGCACCTGGTGGCTACGAGCCACGAGTTTTTATTCACCCTCGACTTTCATCTTTCGTTGATTCAGGAAACCAAAGTGTGAAGATACAAAACATACACCCCGAAAAACTAACATCTCCCGTAAGAAGGAACCATTTGAAAAGGAAATCCCATCTTCCGACCATTGATTTCCGAAGGAAAAGTTACTTTTCAGAGGGGTAATCAAATCATCCATCCAAGATTCAGTCAAATTAAAAAGCCCTGGGGTGAAAGTTTATGTCGCCTCGTTTCTTGTCGACCATCCCTGAAAACTAACGTAGCACCTGAAAATATGGCAGTCTTCCAATGATGAATTTACAGGTGCTATTGTTTGTTCCAGGGAGGGTAACAGTCCTTTACTAACATTCCAACCTTTTTGGAGTTATTTGCATCATGTTACATCTATGGTTTCTGCCAAGACTCTGATGGGTTCTGATGTTCCCAAATGACTCGCTGTGCATACGCAGTTCCATACAACACGTTCCGTTGTGCTGGGGGCAAAGGTGTCCCAACAATACGCCATGGATATCGGGAGAAATTCCAACCTCACGTTTCGACGTCAACCTGATGAACAAGCAATTACATCCACCGGAACAGGATTAGTTTTTCGAATGTTTCGAGGGCATTTTGAGGGCGATTCTCCGACCAATCCCTTAAGAACATTTAACCACCAATCTTGGGGGCGACTCGCCGGCTCGCCCCACCGGCTTGGTCGGAGAACACATTGGAAACTTACAACACTTGGACTGCGAATAGATCTAAGATGATCTAAGTAGGACAAAGATTCACATTGTGAACCCCATTGAATCAAATTGAATCATTGAGATAGATGAAAACAAATTTCAAGAATTCAAAAAACCTCAGTACACTCCCTAAAACTAACATGGAACCCCAAAGTGGGCATTTGGAAGATGAATTTCCTTTTCCAATGGGTGATTTTCAGGTTCCATGTTAATTTTCAGGAGTGTATCAACTTGCACAACATGTTTGTCCATCAGGAGAGCGTCATGGTGAAATTGAACACTGAAAAGGTTTGATTGAAAGCACCTATTATTTCAAGGCTTTCGTCACCTAGTATTGAATGGCAGTTTACTCATACAAGAACCATGTTCTCCCGAAACAACATTGCAGCAACAAATGGGCAACCAAAATTGTAACTTCGCAACAAAATTGTAACTTCAGTTGCCAAAATTTGTTCATTCAAAATGGGCAACCAAAACATTTGGTTCATTCAATTTATCTCAACCAAAGTGCAACTTCAGTTGCCAAAACAAATTAAGGCCGCCGATCGAAGGTCTCTCTTGTGGATATGTTTTTCCGACCACCATCCGTACTGAAAATCAACGGCCCCCATTGGCAGCACTTCCTAGAACTATTAACTATAAGGACCTAATGCGCATCCCAAATTTCTCTCCACGTCAATCATGTATTTTCATAAGGTCGTATTTCTAATATCTATTTGCGCATAACTTCCCCATGGTCCCTACATCTTTTTCCATAAATATTTCATAATATTTCCATATTACCAAGACCTTGGGACCTTGCGAACAGGTGTTCCATGACTCCATGCCATGACTCCAAGGAACCTGATTTCAAGAGTTTTTCATCCTCATCAAAACCGATGCACGATGGATTACCGCTTCCCTCTTCCCACCTCGGATCTTTTGAGATCCAAAACATCGGATTGGTCCAAAGTAGCCAGGTATCGGATATCGGGGTGGGGTTTCTACGGACCATGGGTATGATGTATGTAGATATATGTTTTGAAACATATATCAATGTATAAAAATATGGAAATATAATTTGATATATACACAAATACAGGTGAACATATTATATGTGCATAGTTCGGAATCAAATGTCCTAAACATGCATATGTAAAAACATAAACCGCCTACCTCTAAATATATTTGGTAGCAACAACATGACAAGAAACACATACAAGCTTTACTCACTAACAACATGAATATGATGAGGCCTTTCTTGAATGTACCAGTAACTGTGATTGCAACAAATATGTACATACTATATACACATAATGTTCAAATTCTCTTGGAGAAACCCTCAAAACCCGCCAAGAATGTGCCATGAGTCCATGCATGGTGCCTCCATACAAGATGACATCTCTATCTCAAACATGCCCCGGATTCCTCTATCTTGATTTGGGGTCGCAATCAATTCATCGGGATCTAAGGGATGATGGTTGTTGAGAACCCCGTAAAAAGGCCTCATTTCCTGGGGTGTGGCATTTGGGGGGGGGTACCTTTGGCATCCTATGAGTAAACCCACTTCTAAACGTTATTACTTCAAAAAATTGAACATCAAGTTACGTTAAAACATAGACTTTGACTTCAACAGTTGTTCAACAAATTCTTGATACCCTGAAATCCTGATTTCTTGAGTGGTCCTTATAGTGGATTATGAACGAATTCCTGATATTCAAATGGCAAGTGTTCACTTTCAACACTCAATCACTCCCGTAAAGGGCAGCTCTTTGAGGATTCCCCCGTTGCTTGAATGTGTGTCGTTATCCCTGCATCATACATCCTATGAAATTGAAATTGGAATGAACATTCCAAGAAAGTCACAACACACCCCTGGAGCACACCCCAAGCAATCCCCCTGCCCAACTATGAAAGGATTCCCTTTGCAACCTGTTGGTAAAGGTTTAGGGGTGTGTTCTAAAGGTGTGTTGAAACAACCTTAGAAACATTCATGTTGAACAAAATTCGCAATCATACAACAAAGACAAACATATGTACATGGCAAAGGTGGAGTCTACAAGATGAACGCTATTATCTATACAGTATAGTCCTAAAATAACGTGTATGGCCTTTGTGTTGGCAGTGTACATGTGTAGAGCGCATTCCTTCATCATGTGCAGTGTTCTGTGTAGAAGAGTATTCTCATGGAATCAATGCGTAATGATTAGATCGTTCATGACTTGTCAACCTACCCCCAGAAGGCCTTTTTAAGGGAAACAAATACTTAATCACCCCTTAAGGCCGGCTATTGCTGGGGAGGGGCCAGGTCTCGGTTGCCCAGGTCGCAAGGCCAAGTTGCTGATATACGTGGTTCTGCACTTTTCTTTCCCGCCCAATGGTCAACATGGCTACCACATCTTGTGGATCATCTTGAATCCGTTGTTTTTTCATATCCTTGAAATGTCTGTCTGGTTCTTTTCCTGCAGTCGGATGATTCTGCCCATCCAGTTGTTCACCCGTGTCACACTCAGCGAATACTTTTGCCGCAGGTCTCGTCACAGGAACGCAAAGAAAGATCAGAATAGGACCTCGTATTTCCCCAGGGAACGGATGAGTGAAGTGTCATTTTTGGATACAGTAGTATATACGATAAGTTGATGAACCATGGTTATAGGTATCAGAAGTCTTAAAAAAATGAGAAGTTGGTGTTTGTTTCTGTGCTTGTAGTGATTGAATTGTGGTATTTGGGGTCGAAGGCATCAATTCAACATCAATTACCATAGTTGAATCATAAGGCCACCAGTTTTCTGATTTTCCATTGTTTTTAAATTGAATTTCCCTGACGTTTTTCCCATCTGCAAAACATTTCATCATTTCATCCTCCCCAAAAAACGTGGAGACTCAGAGTCATAAATCTAAAAAATATTCCCTCATCAGCGGCATTCAAAAAAGGGGAGTTTCTGTTGGCAGGACGTCTTGCCGGCTGGTACAGAAAGAGATGTGTCTTTTGTTTGTTTCAGCAGATTAAAGGATATCAGCAAAAACAACAGAAGTGGCATTGATGTTGTGTTTGTTCTGCGTCATACTGTTGATGGAAGAAATCTCAAACAACCACCTGACATGTATGAAACCCATACCAACTGGTGCAGGATTTGTTCGATCAACAATATTTTGCGCTAATGGTGGTTGCAAAATTACAGATTGAGGGTATATGTCCCAGATTTACCATTAGATGGCATCTTTTGCTTTGAAGAGATCCAAGTAATCGAACGACGATCAAACAAGTCAATGCAACATAAATCAACAAACACTCAGTCAAAAGCAGATTCAGAAAAAACAACAACACTCACTCCGAACCTCAAAACGAACCTCTATGAACCCTAGATGAAACAACTTGGTGCCTAGCTGAAACGTCTAGTTTCAAATGTTTCTCCATATCACTCGAAATCAGTCACCACTACCACTTGATCTGCTTCAGGGCACACGAGGCCAAAACACTGAAACCTCAACTCAGCAAAACAAAAACTGTTTCTGTTTGGTTAAAAGGCTTCTTGTAATATAATGAGCTAGCCCTTGTTTAAATATTTATTTATATATATGTTCCAGGTTCCGGGTCCCCCCCACCCCTCTTCCCATGGTCATGGTCAAAACCCATCAACCCCCCTCCCCCTGTTTCCGGTTTTTACTCTTTTGGGGAACCCCTAAGACATGGACTTACGCAATGTTTTCATGTAAAGTTTTCACTTCACTTTACTGAATAGCTGAACTGCACAAACGTATGTCTCTGACAACGTCTGGCTCAAGACTGAGCACTTGCTAACAGTCATAGAAAAAGAGCGCTTGCTGACCTACGGTGTTATTTGATCAGGGCAATCACGGGGATATTTTCCCCTTCAAGTGGTAGCGGAGCTTGTGCTTTCTGGTTTTCCATTGAGTCAACATTGAAAATCCGACACGCCGGAAAGCAAGTCCTTGTCCTGTACTTCCGACACACCGGAACAAAATTTCTTTGTGGACTCCGACAAAACGGAAGCAGATTACAGCTGCTGTATTCCGATACTACGGAAGAGAGAGCAGTCGTAGGTTTAGCAAATCATGGTTCAGTTCTACAGTTTAGTTCTGAAGATGAAGATACAAATCAACAGCATGCCGATCATCCCGACGGTGTGGCTTTAGCAGTTGACCGGGACCACCACAGTACTGGAATTCGCATGACCCCAAAAGTACCTCCAACATTTGATGGACAATCTAGTTGGTTTGAATTCGAGGACCTTATCGATGATTGGATGGGAATTACAACACTGACCCCAGAACGTTTAGGACCATCATTGAAGAATGCATTGGTTGGTGCGGCTGAGTTTTACAAAGAACATGTTGAACAATACAGATTTGAGACACCCAGAAAATGGCGTGAGACATTTCCAGGATACACTCAGACCGTACTTTGTGAAGGGAGTCAATCATGTGTTTGTATGGCGGTTTTTGCAATTGTTCCGATGTTACAGAGGAAACCAGGAATTTGTACTGTGGATAGGACGATTTGAAGTAACGTCAAGACGAGTTCTTACAGCATGGATGGATCTTTTTTACCATGAAATTCCAGAAGTTACAACAGTTGAATTTTTCGCTCTTTTAGCACCTGCAGTGAGACAACAGATCAATGATATCGCAGACCCTGAAGAAGCACGTCAACGATTGACAGAGCTCAGAGAAGAGCAGATCAACGATTTGCGAAACGGACATCGTCAAGAATTCCCACTGACGGACAATTTGATGAGCCTAGTGTTCTTGGTGCAAGCAGACCTGAACGAGAATCAGCGGGAACGTTTTGTGACATCAATGTCCCTTCGCCAGATTGACATGGCTCAATACACATATCTGCAAGTCAAGCAGCTGTTTATGGAACTTTTCTGTACAACACGCACTGGGATTGCAGATCCAACCATCCGCCATGTCAAGCGGTCTACTTTT
>OMLO01000681.1_pt1 | contig 23461 bp, 16 predicted proteins | sample 1674811 | NCBI WGS metagenome assembly OMLO01 (sample SAMN06265003, study PRJEB25207) | coral metagenome | isolation source: Coral host | place: Mexico:La Bocana,Puerto Morelos, Mexico | collected 2008-11-13
TTAAGAACATCAAATTTCCGCGGGGCAACTATCAGCCGATAGTTCCTCGACGGAAACACTCTATTGTTTAAATAGTGACCGGCTCAAAACAGAAAAAATATGGTCACTTCAGGCAAACCATAAGATGAATACTAAGCGAAGAACGGAACGTATATCTATTTATGTTTCGAAACACTCCCTTTGTAACGGAGTTTCGTATAAATACTGTATGTTGTTTGTACGATGGTTTCTTTTGTGTTTCACGCAACTCCGCCTGCTGAGAGGACCCGAGAGGCCCTCCTGTGGTAAACATGGGGGCGATAAATGACGCATCGCCTCGACAGTGGAAATTTTCGTTAAGACAGGGACCTTGTACTTTCAGGATATTGTATAATTTAAAGAATTCAGTTGGTCCTCTTTAACAACTTTTTTCGAGTCATTTGCACGTTATCCCTGCACGAGATCCGCGTATAATATCCCATTTTATTTAAGAACGCTCTACGCGCTTTTTAAAAGTGCTTTTGAGTAGGATTGCGAAAAAAATCTTGTTTTATCCAATAACGCCTTTTTCCTGACAGTCGTGTGCTTGTTGAGGGCTTTTACAATGTAATGGGTGTTTGAGTGGCGATGACAGATAAATATAATTTCATTCTAACATAACCAAACACAGGGTAAAGTAGACACGGAAAATGGTAATAAGAAAACAGTTTGGTTATAGAGTGGTTTCAGTTTGGTTAAATCATGTTGAGAGGCTGTGTTGAAGAGTTCGGTTCTTAAAAAAACACTTAAATCAACAATTTTGCGTGATGTTTCTGGTGCCTGTATTAGCGTACCTTCCGGTCACCGCAAAAAACGGCGATTTAAGCCCGGGTGGTAAACCACCAAATCTGATAATTCCCGCAACCGTCACGATCGCGAGCTTAGTTGCCTGGTTAAGTCTTTTTGTAGTTGTTGTTTAGTGACGTCTTGGTGTGAATTTCTTTCTCTCAAGGTCTTTTTAATACCGTATTTCCTCGATTAACTGTCACCCTCGAAAAATCCTTCCCCCTCTAATCAGGGACCTTAGAGTGACAAAACAGTGTTGGAAAAATTCCAGCCCCACTTAAGATGAACGTACGAGATAACATTGCCACGAGATTTACGAGATTCGCCATTCAAGACGTAGAAACTGTCTTCATAATGCAGGCATCGGTCAGTTCATTTATCATCGAAAACAAAGAATTGCAAATGTCAAAAGAAATCGAGCCAAACTCGAAGCGGCAAACTTGAAGTGGCAAAGGTGACGTCTGTATGCCAGCCAAGTGGCACACCAGGCCAGTGCTTAGCCCAGTTTCTAAAAGGATGAATCAACTAGGAGTATTTCTATTCCCCTCCCCCGGATGGGGTGTTAGTCTATGGTAGGGTTACCCCCCAGTGTTACGTTTACCAGTACCCGAGAGAGACACTGTGAGAACACAACACAATGTACCCAGGGCTCCAATCCTAACCGCTCAATCAGAAGGCGAGCGCACCAACCATGATTGTGCACATTTTTGTTGAGTTTTGTTTTATTTTAATCTTCCGCGTCATTAGCCATTCTCATATGATCTATTTCTTGTCGTTTTCCAAAACGAAACCACGGTGTCGTTGTTTTTCATTTAATATCCAGCAATCTTTTTGAAATAATTTTTCGAAACGGTTACAATGTGTCCCAATTAAGTTCAAAATACAAGGTTTGAATAAATAAATAAAATGCTACCAGCTTTCAGCGTGTGCGTTTCGGTTTTTCTACATTTTCTACACCTCCTATCATCAGTTATAACATGAACTTAAATATAACTGCTACCTAAAGTCACTTGAACAAAATAAATAAAGTGATAACACTGTCGTCACATGTCATATTTGCAAGCATTCTGTCTTGTCGTGTGCCTTTCTAAAACTACTCGGAATAAACAGATCTACTTGCACTCAAAAGAAGGTGCTGTTTGAACACTCGGCTAATTTTTCTGCCTCATAGTGACACAGTTTGCCTTGAAACTCCATGAATAATGCATCTAAATTGCAGAAAGGCAGCGTCGGAAAGACGTCCCTATAACTTATTGAATCTCAGTCTTGATAGCATATTCTTGCTTGCTCAGCACACCCATATCCCAGGGGGACATATGTGTCTTTCTTGCTGCTCGCTATCTTTAGAGTCCCATGTACCCGCCATGTTTTCCCCAAAAGGAACCTTGCTTGTCGATTTAGTAACGCTTTGGTTGCTGGGACGAGATGGGATTGAAGCGTTCGCCTCAGTGGCAATTGCAGTGGTTGTGTTGATAGAAGCTGGACTTGGAGTACTCCTCCCGGTTGGACCCGGAACGTTTTTGTCTTTTTCTGGAATGCAGGGCAAGAATCCGGGGGGACACTTCTCGTCATCATATGTGGAAGGTAGTTTCTTGTTAGTTAGAGGAAAGTTATGCCCGACGTTTGCTGCTAAGATGATGGTGATAACGACTTTGATTACCAACATGTCTGTTCCGTGCTGAACTGAAGTGAGAAAAATAGGAAACTTAAGAATAAGAGGAAACGTAGCATTTTTTTCTCGTTACTACGCCAGCGTCTGTCTCAATTATCCCGGTATTCCCCAGTCTATAGGACACAAAAAGCAGATCATGTTGCATATTTGATAGCCTTGAGACTTGAGCCTTGAGGTTATTGCTTCATCTCGTATGAATTCTGACGTACTGTTTCACTTTAATTTCATAAATAACGTGATCACGACAATCTTTAAAACTCGTACACCTTTACCTTCAACGAGAATTACTAAAATGAATTTCCGCTAAAGAAATCAGCAGGACAACTTTACTAAGTACATCACTACATGAAATTTTGGAGTCAACGGTCAGAGTTCCAAAGATATATGATTTCAGCGTGTTTGAGTCAAATGACAGCTTGAGACGTGGGAAAAAGTGGCGAAACTTTAAACCTGTGTTTGAATTGCCAAGTGGTAGAATGAACTAATGGTGATTTCGTATTTTTTCCGGAACTCTACAAAAAATATAGCTGTTTAAACTTTTTGAGAAGTATTAATCGCTTATCGACGTTCAGTAACCGTAAATATATTAAAAAGGACAGCACTTGTTGTGTTCTTTTTCTAATAAGGCAGCTGACGAAAGGAGTAAAAAATGCTATTGCGTAAGTAGAACAATGTTTTCTTTTAGCGCTGGAGTTTCCAGAATTGAACGTATGCATCATAGCGATTTTGCATATCGAATCATAGCCCTTCAGTCAAAAGGCCTACCGATTTGCATTTATTTTTTTTCGACTTCTTGATTATCACGGTGGATCTTTGCGCCATTCTTAATCAGATGATCTTAAAATTCGAGTTGACGTGTTTAACAAGAGTACAATGCTAAAGCATGATTTCAACGTTAACCAACGACTAGAATACACCTGTAGATTAACATCAAACTTGCAGTGAACACTTGTTCCATCCCTTCTTTTTGAACTTCTCAGTCTCATACAAAGGAAGCTCAGTTGTATTCCTTATGACTCTTTGTTCTTCCAGGTGTGACATGACAGATTTCCTCCAGCAAAAAGAATAGGAATTTCTAATTACGATCTGGTTTTACAAGTTTCGCTGGATGGGAGTCACATTTAGTTGCATGTACTCATTCTGTGGAGCCACGACTTATTTTTTCAACTAAACTGGACTTTCATCGAAGTGTGTCAAATAAGCAAAACCTAACACAGTATCGATGGAAAAATTATCTACCTGCCTTGTGAACATACCTCTTTATTCCTTCAGTGTCACGTCTAGCTTTCTGTTCACAAGTTATCGGAGTACAATTGACTGCTCTCTCTTCCTTACACACCCTCGTGATAACAGGGAAATTTTAGCTGTGTGAAACACTGGGGAAGAAGTTAGTCCAATTGTGCCAGTTGTACTGAAATACTGCACTTCAAAGCTTTTAACACCGTTTTATATGATACGAAGCTCCCAGTTTGATACTATTTTACAACGTAATGAAACAATCCGTTTGTAATAGATAGGGTTAGCGCGATAACAGCTTGGATTCTTGTCTGACACTCTGTGACATTTATGACTCCATGTCTGTTTCAACGAGCACGTATGCAGGAAAACGTCTCTTCAAAAAAACGAAAAAGAAGAGATTTCCGGCGACAAATTTGCTCAAACTTCGCTAAAAGCAGTTTTCCATTTTGGCAGACTTAATCGAGGTCACACTAGACTGGGCGAGAAATGAGGACCAAAATGGCACGTGCTCTATTAAAGGTATGATGATTTTGTCGCATTCCTGGAAAGAAACCCCAGCAGGTTTTTCTGAGATTTTCTCCAGCGATATTTGTTAATTTTAGCAAAATGATCATGCTCGTCGAAAAATTTGAAAACACCCGCAAAAAAGATTCTCGAATCTCACCAGTTTTGTGGGAGCGGCCGTTAAGGTACCAGCGTTAAAACAACAAAGTGACGGAATTAAATTTCGCAGAAATTAAAAACCAGTCGAATGACACTCTGCTCAGTTCCCGCAATTGCACTAATGACTCTCATTGTAGATTTTCGCGCCCTAAGCGGAGCAAAAAACAAAACAATTTTGAAGAGTTTTACAAAAATCAGTTATTGCGCAGAATAATTCTATAGAGCCAGCCTTCATTCATTTTTTTCTTGTCTGGAATATTCATTTGGACAAATTCTACCGCCTCGAGGATTTTAAAACCTTTTATCGGAGCTGAATTGAAGTACTCGCACTCTAATGATCAACGAAAACAATAAATGCAGACACCACCTAACGGCATCTTGTCTTGTAACTAAGTTGCATGCGTTGCACGGAAATTTGTCTTAACGTTTTCCAACACCTTGCAGTGAACACGTCTCGCAATGTTTTCGCCTTAGTAATCATTGCAAACGTTTAGAATTTGACTCCACTTTTTGTCGCTTTCGGGCACAGAATTGTCGTCCAACAGTACAACTAAGGCACCGACAAGTTCCACTTTTCCAAAAATAACACCACTTCATTTGTATTGCGTGTCATATATTCGTGATCACATAGGCATATTGCGTGGTGATTCTAATAAGAGACATTAACGAAGGGCTAGACTAGACGTCTGGGTATCGTGGTTTTGTGCGACCTCGGAGTAAAAGCCCCAGGGGACTCTCATGTTAAAGGAGTGGTCAAGGTTAACGAAAAATTTGTTGTGCCTGAAAGATTCCAAAACAGACACGTAAATAAAAGCTATAGTCACTTACACGACAATTAAGACTATACCATGACATTTTGTGGGAGGCCCGGTGGCCTCCTGGTTAGTGCGCTCGACTCCGGATCGAGCGGTCCGAGTTCGAGACGTAGCCGGGGACATTGCGTTGTGTTCATGGGCAAGACACTTCACTCTCACAGTGCCTCTCTCCACCCAGGTGTATAAATAGGTACCGGCGAATTTAATGCTGGGGGTAACCCTGCGATGGACTAGCATCCCATCCAGGGGGGAGTAGAAATATTCCTAGTCACTTCATGCTATGGAAACCGGGATAATCTCCGGCCTGGTGAGCCACTTGGCTCGTATGCAGACTTTACCTTTATGACATTTTGACGACATTTTAGAAATTTGATGACTGATTGATCTAAACTGACGGTCTATTTACTTGTGCGCGCTCAACCCTCAAACACATTGTGATTGGTAGATTATGAGGGCTGTGTCCTGATCACCCCAGGCCCGACCAAATCTATAGTCTCTAATATTCGACGAGCACCCTCCTGGTCCACTCCTTAAACATGGAAGTCCCCCCAGCCTTCAAAACAAAGGGGACGGAACTTTTAGGAATTAGGCCAGTTTTAAGAGATCTAAACCATTCGTTAACACCCGCATTGTCAGCGTATCTCGGAGGTAGAGAATTTCCCGAAGGCTATTTCTTTTAGTTTAATATGGTAAACGTTTAGTAGGTATTCCAATCAGCGTCGTTTATCGTAATTTGCCGGATTTCGCGCCGGACAAATTACTGAATAAACATTGAAAACGGATAAAATAAGAAGGAAATGGATTTGACCCAATTCCTTGCAAGCAGAGTTCAAGGACATTAAGTTCCTGATGGCAAATATCAGGAAATCATTTTTGCACAAAAACTTGCGACTTCTTGCAGACGAATATTGCAACTCCTTGAATGTTTCAAAGCAAGAGCTCCGTATTTTTGCCTTCTTTTCGTGATTCAGCTAATATCAGAACTCTCATCCCTTTGTTATCGTCGTCCTTCATCAAAAACACGAAAAAATACACACAGCAGCAGTTCATTGAATTTGTTTTGCACTGCGCATGCGTCACTGCGTGGAGTGTCTTTCATTGTCAGGGGGAGGGGGAAGCGTTTGCTTGCAGCTAGTTCTTCTCACCCAACAATCATTATGGGCCATTATGAGCAACAATGCTTCCGCGAATATGTTTCCTCGTTTGAAAGGCCCTTAAAATTGTAATTTAGAAAGGCTGCCCGTCAAGAAAATGAAACCTTATCATATGCCTGCTTGGTTTTGGAATAACTCACCAAACCCATGGCCTCTATTGAAGTGTACATCTGTTTATAATATATCTATACAAATCGCTAACTGCGCCTAATATGTCACCCATTCTTAAATTGTTTGGAATTTTCATTAGGGCAAATTCCCGGGGGAAATTGTACCACCACTCCTCCGAATAACTCGCGAATGAGAAACAACAGAGACCTAATTCTTAGCGAAGTTGTTTACATATTTATCATCTATCATATCCCTTATTCGTGACTTAATTTATCCAATGGTTACGATTTTTAGGTTTGTCACATGATAGGTGAAAATGATTTCGTGGCTTTGTAGCTCTTTGTGCAACCTCAGAGTAAAGGTACTGAGGAACCATACATAAACTAATCTGTGAGCCTAAGTGACCCTATAAGGTAACATTCTAAAACAGACATAAATGAAAGCTATAGGCACTGAAACGACGATAAAGACTATGCCATTGAGACGAAATTTGACTCTTAAGTCAAGAATCAAGCCAGTTCTGTAATCTAATCATTAGCATCAGCGTTGTGGGCTTAATTCAAAGGCAAAGAATTCCCCCCGAGTTTTTCGTTGTTTAATGATCTGGTAAGCCTATAGTAGATATGCCTACCAGCGTCCTTAGCAATTTGCCTATTTTAAAAACAGATTTTGCGCCGGACAAATTACTGGATAAACATCTCAAAACGGAACCAATTCTTTTCCAGCATGGATCAAGGACATAAATAGCCTGTGTCACAGCCCCCTCTCCCCAAGGATTTTTTCTCCGGGGAGAGGCGGCTGTGGCAGGCTAGGACATAAAGCTACTGATGGCAAATATATAGAAATATTTTTTGCAGAAATGTTTAACTTGTGACTTTTGTTATTGCAACTCCTCGAAAGCTTTGCCTTTTTCCCTTCGATTATCCCTTTGTTATCGTCGTATTTAATCAAACGCACGCAACAGCAGTTTAATGAGTGCATCAGTGACCCCATGTTTGTTTTACATTGCGCATTCTGCTCTGCGCAGAAAGTAGACACCGTTGAGAGAAGGAAGCTGTCGCTTGCCGCTGGTTTTTCTCACCCAATAGTAGACTAACAAAAATTATGAGCAGCAATACTTCCGCAAATATGTTTTCCCGTTTGAAAGCCCTTTTAAAACGCTGTTATGTAGAAGATTAGTCTCTCTCGAATCGACCTAAGACGTTGGTGAATGAGCCGTTGGCGAAACGACCGCAATTCGCATTGACTGTAGTAACAGCGGAGGCAGCTGTAGTGGTAACTATTCCTAGTGTAGAAGATTAGTCTCTCTCGCAGTCGTTTTTAGTATCGTCACGCAACGTTGCGTGACGATATTAAATACGCCTGGGAGGGAGCCTAGTAGCAGACCAAGGAGAAAATTTCATCATGTGCTTGCTTAGCCTTGGAATGACTCATCAAAACGACTTGGAAGCTAATGACCTCTATAAAGTACACATCTTTTTATTATAAATCTAGTGGAGCTCATGGTGATGGGCTCCTGAACGTAGTTATGGTACTGAGGGAACCGAAGAGTAACTTAGATTTTCTGTCGCATTGACTAAATGTCCTGAAAACAAGTAAGTAAATAAATCAAACGTGTACTGGTTAGTTCAGGTATTTTTAGTTAAGTTTGTCCGGTTATTACAGCTGCGTATTGGAAACCATGTGTTTACCGGTACAACTAATGATAGGTTTTTGACCGATCACAGCGCGCGTAGTATCTCAGTTATTTTAGTTATAGGATAAATGTGCCGTTTCAAATTTAGTGCGGACTGTATTAAATCTTTCAGCTCAAACCTTCAGTTACTGAGCAAGTTTTGTGTTATAGAAATAAAATTTCGCCACAGTTATGGCCATTGACGAGATTTTTAAATTTAATTGTTCCTGTATGTCATGTCGGCTGCCTCTCTCTATGGTACAAAGGTCATTTACCTTCTTTGTTTGAGCACGTACGTTCTTGCCTTGAATATTCGTGACGCTGTTTCTTCGCAGTAGGAGGTAAAATGGCGAAGAAACCGGAAAAGCTTCAGAGGCAGACCTAGCTTTAGTTGATGATTTTAGTAAGATAACATTGCCAAACGGTCCAAGTATTGAAGGAAAAATTTTACGTTCCAAAATGTCCCGAAAATGTTCCAGATTGCGATTTTTCTGTTTTCTATGGGTAAACTGCCCGGGCAATCCTTTGGCCGAGAATGCAACAACGTAAAAAGGGCGTGGTTGTGGTCTAGACTTAAGTTTTTGCATTGTGCAAAATCAACTTCCAAAATTCAAGAAACCCTTAAAAGAGCTAATGACAACCATTCACTAAGCATTTTGCCATGACCACGGAATTTTACTTAACATAGTGACCCGCCTGTTTCCCACTCTCCCTCTCCTCTGTCACACAAGCAAGTGACCCACGACCGAAGTAACTTTAAAGAAGAATTATTTTGAACTTATTCTCGTATGGTGGAATGCACGCTACTCAGCTGATGGAGTATTAAACGATTTTCCTTCTTTCGTCGGCTTACTGATCTCAGAAGTACTACATTGGCTCTATCTCTTGGGTCGCACTTTGAGAAATTTTGCAGTTCAACTGGCGAGTAAAGGTTCCCTGCAAACTTTAGCTGTAGATGCATTAAAACAAGGTGTAGAATATGATTGCAGTGTTACTTACATTCTGCCGTATCTCTGTGAACAGTCCAATCTGTCTTTTCAGAATTGTGACTGATAACAACTGACACAAATAAAACGTAACAAACGTGTTGCTGGCGAGAAGCTCTTGCACAAATCCTCTTGTTTGTTCCTGTGAAATCCCTTTTCCTTATGAAGGAAACTTAACCCCCACTGCTTCACACGAGTGCTTTTCAAAAAGAACTCGGTAATGAGAATATTCTGAAGTTATTAAAAGGCAGCCTTGTTGGTATTTGATAATACTGAGAATCATACTTCAGGAACATAATATACTCTTCTTTTTTAAAAGAGTATATTTTATTATCTGCGAAATTTTAAGAATATTTTCAGAATCTTCCGGAGGCTGAGATTTTGAAAAGGATGTAATTTTCATGTCTAAAATTTCCAAATACGATACAATTATATGTTTTTAACTAACCAAGCCGTATAAAATCAGTCTTCCTTTCTCTAAACAGCAAAACTAGCAAAAAAACAACAAAAACAGCACTTGCCGTATGCTCGATAGGTGCGTCATATCAGGCTTAATGCCTGCAGGCTGGAAAAATCAACATATTCAGCGTCGGCTGGAAACACAATATTCTTACATAAAAAAGAGAGTATAAAGTAACTGAAAAAAGACTTCGTATTGTTTTGTGCGTGTTAAATCACGTTTTATTTTCAACAGATATGTCTCTTTTCTCAGTCCCTCGTTCTTACTTTCCATCTACTGTCACACGTGAGGTGATAAATGGTAGCCAACAACTAATCGTCCAGTTGTAGAACAAAACAGTCTCGCAATGTTTTTATTTTGTGGCAGTGTGCCGCTCTTGCTCTAAATATGATTGCCATACTTGTGAGAGACGTGACCTCTAACATGTCCTCCCCTTTCAGCGTTGGATATAACACGGTATCGCCGAGTTGGTTGTAATCATCTCATATCCAACAAGCGCAAGTGGAATAACTCTTTTATTAAAAACGCCTCTAAAATATAGGAAACTAAAATAAACTAAAAATAAATACGCGTAGAAAAGATTACGCGTGCGCTCATCATATAACATGATATATTAAGCTAATAAAAGTTCTTGAATTGTGTTATTCAACGATTCAATTTATAAGAATGTTTCAGTTTGAAGATTAATCATGCTCCCACAAAATATCGGCGTCATACTTCGCATTGAAAAACGCCCATGTCAAACCAGAAAGTTGAACGTTCGATTATCTCAGATTAACAACGACCATTTCCTTTACGGCGGCACGTGAGTTACCCCTCGCCTTTCCCATCCCCAGGGAATCCGCTATATGTTACGGCTGCAACTCACTCTTGAACTTGTCACCCATTTCTTTACAACAGGAAATCCTTTCTTAGAATACCACAAAGGCGGGACTCTACCACAAAACTGACCAAAGTTCTGAAATCAACAAACCCTCTTTCCCAAAAGGACGCTTTCCTTCCAGAGAAAGCGATGCAAACTACGAAAAGAACTGTTTATGCAATCACAACAGTGTCACAAGACATAGATTACACCGTTAACCTGCGATCAGGCGTTCTTTTTTTCTGGCGTTCTGTTTTGCCAAAAATTGAACGCCTGATCGAAGGATAAGGTTACACTGGCGATGCAACTGAAACTGATCTACGGGCGCCAACAATTAACAGTTTATCTCTAAAAACGTGACCGACCTTTTTGCCCTCAGTTCTTTTGACTTTTGTTTTTAGGGGTAGGCACTAACTCCGTGAGGCCATGAAATTCTTTGCCAAGGCCATGAAAGTCACCGAAAGGCACATGATAGTGAAGGGTAGAATTTATACCAAGGAGCACCTTATAAGCGTTTAACAGGACGTTTCGGTGGCCAAATTGGTGTTCCCAAACGACAAAAGCTCTCTTCTTTTGGGAAATGGGCTCTCTCTCTCTCCCTGCAAGAATTTCTTTTATCATACGTTTCCTCCAAGAAAACGCCCTATAGAGTAGACCGTTTTTAAGTCGGACACCATAGGGACTGGTGCCTGTTACGTAACAGGACGCCATTGACGAGGCCTAGGTAGTGACCGACTGCAAGTGCCCATTCTAGTGAGGCCGGTCTCCCCAACATAAATAACCTAATTCGATTTGAGATAACAACGGCGTTGAAAATATACCTTTTGTTTTCAATGAAAATGTTCGGGAAAATATATTGTGGAAAAAATTGAATAAATCAGACTTGCGTTCCAATCAAGCCCTGGCCAACTGAAGATCAAACAAACCCCAGTGGACCCCAGTGGGTGTCACGATCTGTAGCTTTGAAAAGAACAGTCGGGAAAACGTTTGCCATTTATGACTGCCTCGGATGTTCTCGTGATTTGCACGTGTACTGATTCACTGCTTGATTCGAAATAAACTGCTGATCTTTGATAGAGCTGACCTAACGTGGAGGCGCGCACCAAAAGCCATACTTAACAATAAATTTATATGAGCTCATTTATCATCTCGTAGAAATCGAGAGCGAATTGTCTAACAAAATTTCCTTGAAACAGCGATTCGAACGTGGATTAAACCTTTGTTTGAAACTTGCAGTTGTTTTCACGCATTCGTCACTTCATTGGACAAATCCAGTTACAGAAACACTCGTCAAAGTTTGAAGAAACGTTCAAGCTTTAACATGTGTCATTATGCGGAAATACTGGTGCTTAAAAAAAGACACTCATACAGTATTGCTTGTCCTCACAAACTTCGTGTTACATTATGAGATTTCTATTTAAACAACAGAGTGTTTCTGTCGAGCAACTATATAAACTAGAAATAGTGTTCACTACAGCTACCCCCGGTTTGTTTATTGGACGTGTATTGAATACAAAGATTGCGTATACAACTGGTGAGAAATTAACGTTTGAAGCCTTTTATTGACCTTCAAATGCTGCAAGATGCTACTAGAAGATGGCGAAGCTCGAAGGCGACGAAACAAACGTGAACTCGTAGATGCAAGACCTTCAAATGCTGATGCTGCTTGAAGACTAAGGTGACGAAACGCGACCTCGTGGTTGCAAGTACCTGAGACGTGGTTTCAAGTACCCGATATTACCCGAGACGACCGTGCGCGCCTAGTTTCGTCAAATCGAGAATGCTTCCCCATTACAAACACATTTCTTACCTTTTCAACAAATATTCTTTGTCCTTGTATGTATACACCCGGGGACTGCTAGGGTGCCTCAGAGGCAAAAAACCCTGCGGGGGCAACAATAGCCTTCATTTGGCGCGGAAATATTCCAGCATATTTGTCTGCTCTGTTCCCAGAATTGAACATAATTGTTCATTTTCCCGCCTCTGGGCTAAGTGTCAAGATGACCAATCGCGAGAAGGGTATTGTGATGTGGTCAGGGCTCGTTGTGTTTCTTTTGTTGTGCAAGGATGTCTACTTTCACAAAGCTCTTTTAGGATCTGTAACTACGAATTTGTCGAAAACCTTAAGATATTTTAAATTTAAACTATTCAGCTTTTGCTTGGTAGTAAAAGTCGCAAAAAGACTCCACGTTTTATTGTTGAAATAACGTATTGCTTTGACGGTGTTTAGGCGAACTATCCGAGATGTTACTGTGACCGCACTGTTTAGGGATGAGTAAGTCATCGTTGTAATAAACATTTCGAGTCTGTAGGAGTTTACATTCCTCTTGGTTGACTGAATCTTTAATTTTATGATTTTCAGATACAATGGTAGACTCGATTCATTGAGCGGGAAAAGGCCCCCTTATAACATAAGAGTAACTCCTTCGAAGCCAGACGCAAAGAGGGAGCGTCGTGTAGATACCGAGAGTGAACAATTGCGACGTGGCACTCGCGTGAAAAAGCCGCTTTTGTTTGGATCGAAATCGCAGTCCCGCAAAAATACGGTCGCCTAATTTCAAAGTAAGTTTCTCATTTTTGTGTGTAGGTGTGCTCGTGTCCTGACGACACGGTCTCCGCCAACTTCTAAATTGTTTATATTTTTGTAGATCAACCGTGAATATAGTTCTCCTGGCATGTTTTCATCTTTGAGCTCATCGCCTGGTTCACAAATGGACGTTCCAAGAAGAGAGAGCCCTCATGACATGTCCTGATTTCGGTTTTACAACGAAATTGCCGTCTGAGCTCCACGGACGAAGACTATCCTGTCACGTGATCAATTTAAACCAATAAGAATCAGAGAAAATTTAGTGGTGGACTATAGCAAGTGATAGTTGACGAGGTCGCAGCCCGGTCAACTATCACGCATAGAAATCGAGAGCGAATAATCTGATTGTTTCAGTACAAATGCTCTAGTCGTTCAAAACCCTATCGAAACCTTTCGGAAACCCAAAGAAGCGGCAGCCTTTTTTACCCACCGCACACTGCTACACTGCTCACTACAACAGAATAGATAGTGGGGAGCGTAGTCAATAAGGGAACGGCATTCGTGATAGAACGCTAGTAGATTTAGACTAAAACTCGATAAAAACACGGCCTCCCGGAGATGATCTTCACCCATCAAGGTTTACGTTCGCACGTGAAGAAACGGTAACTCGCAGCCAAGTGTTGATCAGTGTTGTTGGTTCCATCGATCACCCATAATTAAGATAGCGCTCGATGACAACGTCTCTAATTTGTCTGTCTTTTTAGCATGGTATAATTATTTTAGGGTCGCCGATAAAGCTCGAGTGACGTTTAGATTAGTCTCCTTACCGTAAGCATCCCAGGGCCATCATGGCCTCTCTCATACATGTACCAGGCAAAAGTCAGGGAGGTCGTTCTCTTCTCGGAATGGGAGAGGTAAAGCGAACAAAAGAAAAATCCCTCCCCCTCTAAGCTAAGGAATAGCGCCTTCAACACCCTCTCCCGGGTGGAAGGGTAGGATATTTCTTGCTCGAGTAAAGGGGAAGCGAAGAGAAAGAATGAATACCCCCTCCTAATTTTCCCCTCTGACCTTTTCTTTAAACTTATGACAAGTATCCAAAGATATAGTGCGACTTAGTCATTCCCCCCCGTTCGTTCTTCGACCAGAATTTTCTGCTGCTTTGCAAAAAGGCACACAAAAAATTCCGAGTTACTACCTTGTTTTTAATGCGATATTTTGCCCCAAGGGCTAAATAAATCGTGACAAATAGTACCATCGTGATATGAATGCTATAAATAAAACTCAGTTCTAAAACCCTTAAACAGAGGTACTTTTTTGAAATAAGCTTAAATATATTTCTCCTAACTGAAGTAAATTGGAAAGCTACAACTAATAGGTTAAGCGAAACTACAATACCAGTTCTTATTGTATTAAAAGTTGGATTTGTTGTTCACTTCGTCAAAATAATCTTGGATGAATGTTCAAACTTTTTTCGACTCAGCACACCCAAATTCCGGGGGGACATTTCTTTGCTGACCTCTCGACCCGCCTCGCGTGCTTCAGCATTCTGTTCAGCATCCGTTTTCTGCGACAACTCAAGTTTCCAAGAGAACATTTGTAGGGGTTGTCTTCTGACTGGTCATCGTCATAGCTGTAAACGCTGTTCTCGGTCCTCGCTCCTTCAAGTTGTGTCGCAGCATCGTTATTGCGCGTGAGCCCGGGGCATACCCATACCCCTGGGATACACCCGAAGTTTGCTTCATCGTCCAAGGAACGTTTCAGTCTCTCCAACGGACTGCTGCTGCTCAGGGAAATGCCAATCATGACCAAAACAATGATTCTTGTGTGATGAAACGTGTTCATCTGCGTGCCAAGAAATTAAACGACAAAATATGAACAAAAACGATTTTTTTACATTTTTTCTGAACTAAATAGAGCAGTCTGTGCCATCGTTTATTTTGACAAGTCACAGTTCTTATTTCACAAACTACAACAATATTAGCAAAATACTACTTCATTTAAAATGACATTTTGTCGAGTCGAATAAAAAAAAAACATATAGGCCCCCTCTGTGTTTTTTCGTGTTTGCACTTACTTGCCATAAGGGCAAAGTCCTGTGGGTCACGAATTTATCGTACATACCTTTTAGAGAAATTTTAACACCTTCGGTTTGTTAACTCAACGTGTAAAATTGCGTTATTGCCGTACAGAATATTCAGCCCTATCAAGCACTATGATAGTCTCTTCGCCCTGTAAAAATCTCGTCGGCTAGCCGCACACAGAGGCGTTCACATGATCACTGGCTACGAGTGAGAGTATGACGTCATTTACTCTTTTTGGTAGTAAGTCTGACGCCATTTGCATCATCTATCAATGACAGCAGCAGGGTCCTGACTCTGCTGTATGTCAAAATCTCTGATAAAACGTGTTAAAAGAAACGCCTTGTCCGCCAAAGAGCACGTTGACATCAAGTAAAACCAGAGTGTGGCACATGTTTTGATTGCACGAGATTATTTCTAGAACTTTTATAAAAAAACAACACCTTTAAATCCCACCGTAGTTTTTGCCCGCAGTGTCAGCAATATTGAATTAAACCTTATCAAGATTTCTTAGCCTCCAAACGCTTTAACTCGGTTTTACTCCCACACATTATGTTCTCGGCTGTTTAATTTAATTCTTTCCTGCCGAGACCACGAGTATGACAAGAATAATTCAGTTGTCGATTTTCCAAAAATTGTTGCTCTCAATCGAGGTGGCGATAATAGATCCAAAAGGTATAATTGCTTATTCCACAGATTTCGTCACCTGATGGACGAGTTATTCTTTTTGTTGTGTAGGTTTATTTCCTCAAATATCCAGATACATCCATGCTTTCACGGAACCAATTTTGAAATCGCATTATAGCGCCCACACAAAAGAATATTTCGACTGAGAGAAGGTTTCCACGGAGATGCTTTAGGACTGGCCACTTCAGAACAAAGATAAAAGGCGTATTACCACAGTCGTGCTTTACCATTCTGTGTATATTTCCGCCTTTTGGGCGAATTTAAAGATAGCTAGAGAGAAAACCTGGTTTTATACACTCGCATTTTACCCTGCTGGGCTTGTAACATGTAGACTTATTTCAAGTACACAATTGGCGACCACTTCAAATCATGAACATATTCCACGCACGAGACAGCCTAAATAACTTTTAAGCTTCGCTTAATTTTCATACATAAATACTTCTATTGTCACACGCGATTAAAAATTGCTAAGTACAGCTTCAAGGTATGAAAAGTCATTTTCCTGAACTCAGTTAACTGACAGTCTGCACACGACGGATAAATCCAAGGTTTTTTTTCTTTCGTTCTTTTTTCTTTTTCTCGAACCGAGATTTGAGAGCTCAATTGACCTTCCCGTTAAAACAATCGTGGTTGGTTAAGCCTTACCTTGCTATTTTCCGTGCTCTTCTATCTCCTGGAGGATATCTGCCTCTTCTTCAAATCTGATGTTCGAGCTTCTCTGTGCGTTAAGTTATTACTGGTTTGAATAACTTCTGATGTCGGACCTCCCCTAAATAAGTCATGGGACGTAGCTTGCGAAACCTAAGTTGCACATGATTTCCGGCAAGATAAGCTTTTAAAAGTGTTATGTTCTTGTATTTTAGCATCCTGCTTTGGAGAAAGTTTCTGCCTTACGTAAACAGTTTTAAGTGTATTTGCCTATCGTTAAAACTTTGTTTTCTAAAGGAATCAAATTGCCGGAACCTATCATGCATGGCGCTCAGCAAAAGCGATCTTCTAAACCGGCAAAAAAGTTTTGTTTGAAGTGATAAGATTTTAAGTTAGATACCTTAGAGATGAAAGCTAGTATGTACTCTAAAAAACAGATATAGTAATTCTATGGTTCCTCAGCTTTTCGGGAAAAAAAGAGAAGTTTCGGGAACATAAATGAAGCTAAAAATAAATATTACAAATTCTTTTGTTTGACGAGTGAAGAACAAACAAGCGTATCATTTAGAGTCTTAAAGATAAGAAGCTTCACAAGGATGAAAATAAGCTTGCTTGACCATGCACGGAATAACCAAAAATAATCATGAACAAGCACGTCAGGAAAGCCGGTTTACCGCCCTTCATGTCATGCAATAAGACTGATGAAAGACTTCTTTAATAGTAGATTTAAAACATGTCCCTAATTGGTAAAGCAAGCGAACGAAACTATAATTAAAATCGACTTCCAATAATTTAGTCAACGCACATGGTAATGTTTGTTTGACCTTCAGTGCTGAAAACAGAGAAGACAAAAAAATATAATTACAGTAGATTCACCTGCCCGACTTCCTTGTCGCTATCTGACATGAATCATTAAGGTAAAGTTATTTTATATTGTGTTCCAGACTGCTCGATGCTCCCCAACTAAACGAACAACCCAGTGGCAATAGCTACTTTGCGATTCATCCTTTTTCCATAGAATTACAACATCAAAGTAAAAACATAGCAACTTCCTTCTTGTACGACTAATAGAGTACTCTCCACTGACAATCTTCACACTTTGACCTCGCTTCATCACTGTTTGAGCTTGTTTGAACAAGTCGTTAAACTTTTCAGCAGCTATCAGCTCGGTCTAAACAAGAGATAGGAACTGCTTTCTTCAATAGGATCTGTTTGTACAAGAAATCTCTAAACGTAAAGTACTTTGGAGATACGGTGCGAAGGCAATTGATAATTTAAACTTGAGCTTCTTTTGTTCCTGTAATGTTGAAATGTTGACGAAAACGTACAGTGCGAAGACGGAAATGGAGAAACTGTTGTTGGTTTTATTCTTCACGGGATGAAAATCGCGAAACGTCGAACGACATTTCGATATTTTTCAAATATTTCAGTAATGTAGTCCAACATTGGTAGAAATGGTGTTTCCATATTGGACTCTCTTACGGTCAGCTGCTGTTAACTTGTGGACTATAATTTTTAGAAGCCTTTCTCTAGCATGCCCTCTGTTATTACTAGTTATTTAAAAAAAATAATAAAATAAAACGCGATTGCCCAGTGACGACGCAGCGGTTAAATGCGGCAGAATAAACATTCCACTTCGTACAAATACTTGACGTCTAATGGGAATGTGCTGAACCTCGTGTTTGGGTAAATTACATTCAATTTAGTTAGCATATATGAATATGGAACTTAATTAGTTAAAAGTTTTTCCCCCTGTATAATCTACATTTGTTAAAGGGTGTGTGAATAAGTGTCATTCCACTTACGTTTTGAGAAAAACTGTTCAAAGTTTGTGGTTTGGTAGGAAATAAATTCGCACATCGCTTCAACAATGTTTGTTGCTTCATTTTACGTGCTCTGGAAAAGCCTTAAAGAATATTTCGTCCTATTGACTCCACGAGCTAAAACAATAAGATAAAAATCGTTTTTGTCCGGTGGTCTGATAAGCACTCGTGGAGTGTCATAATATGAACATAAATATTTCTGACACTTCTGAAAAACTGTGTACCTCATGTGGTAGAATTACAATTTCAGAGAAAATTAGTTTTGAAAATTATACATCGCCCACAAGTTCCTGAAATATAATGAAATTTCCACAAAAAATGGAAAATACGCAATGATAAGATCGATACTGTAAAATTTAGCGCACTTACTTTCTGCTGTAAACCCTAATGGAAAGTAATAGAGTATAGTAATTACGTCTACGCCTTATTTCTTTGGTCTATGAAACAATATGGTCAGAATTAATTAGAATTTCAACGAATACAGCTGAACGTTCTCTTACGTGCATGACTGAAAGAGAAAAAAATAAGAAGAAAATCTACAAATTTTTAATAACCTTTTTGTTTTGTCTTAGGAACATATTTCGTATGGTTTCACTTCATTCAAACGGTCTTTAAAATTTTAATCTTTTTGAGCAGCTAAGCCGTGCCTGAGTCACTGATCCAAGTCACTCTCGTGACTAATCGCTCAAATATGTCCCTGATATTCCTGTACAATTTATAAACTGCATTGTAAGAAAGAAAGTTAGCTAGATTGAGCTGAGTTTATTCAGTGCAGTGCAGCAAACTCCTTTTAATCGTCACCAGGTTTGTTGTATTTCAGTCATCGACGGCCGGCCAGACAAGACCTTATCTTTGTCAAGTTGAGTCACTTGAGAAGTTTCAACGGCTGACAATCCAATCAAGAGACCTTGGCTCAAACAGTCATTGCGAACTTCCGTCCTCCAGTAACCGGTTTCGTGTTTTAAAACACGTTCATCTCTTTGAGGAGGTACATTTCAGTACTGATACCTTCTTGCACGAAATAACGAAAGTTTCTCCGATTAGCTCATGATTTAGATTGCCTCTAATTTGAATTGTACCGAGGAGGGGGAGGGGGAGGAGAGGTAGGGGACGAACACAATCTGTTAATCATGATTTGCTTATCTCCATAGGAATTAGAAATCCTGATTTTATTTTATTTTTTTTCATTTTTGCTTATTATTACAACACTCAGACCGCCGACCGTGAATGGTTGCAGTCTCTAATGCGGAAAACTGAGATTACTGTTTTTTTCGTAATATTTCAAAGTGCAAAATCACAAGGCCCACTCCAGTATGTAAAGTGCCTACTGGCACTCTTGTTTTTCTGTTAGTTTTGCTCAAATCGGTTTACGTTAATTTGTCTAAAGAACCCTTAAGTTGACTAAAATCGCATTATGTCACCCATTATCACTTAAAATCGGTTTGAACTTTCCAAATAGTCTCAGTCACTCAAAGCCTCCTAAAACGGCCACGATTTTTGGACCTCGTAATAAAGATGTAGCATCAGACGAACACGTGATGTTTCATGCGAACAACAAGAAAAAATCTAACAAACAAAGTCTACTGAGAGGCACAGGTCAAAATTATTTTTTCAGTGTAATTCCTGTGTGTGGGTGGTGACATCTCCTTTACTCTCCTCTGGAATTTGACGATTTACACTACCCGTACTACCTTCAAGTACATTATTTTCTAGTAAAGTTGAATCTGACCACATTGTCGTGTGTTACAAGAGTGCTCGATACTTTCAAGTTAGCAAATATTTTGGCTATATGTGACTGAAGGAAAAGATAACACGATGAAGTTCCTTTCTTTTGTACTTCGCCGACAGGTATACTGAATTAACAACGAAATAACACGTGTTTTCATAGCTACCTTACTTCCCCCCCTCCCCCCACCCCCGCAAAAAAATCTGCAGACAGGGGGCACGAATTCTTTCTGATGGGAAAATTATTCACGTGCGTTATCATGGACATGAAAAGAGCTCCAAAGGTCAATCACGTGGGTTTCCACGTGGGTACTTCAGCAAAAAAAAAAATGTCAACAAACTAAAAGATTTAAGCTCCATCTTTCCACGAATGTTCTGGTTTTGAAGTGCAAGAATAAGCGGTTTGAGCCATATATTCAGTAAATCGTGCACACCTCAGCGGTTTGGTACAGTGGTTTTGCGGCCATTAAACTGAACTGTTTCTACTGATGTGCGTACCACATAGAGAGCTTTTATCGGTCTTTACCACACTTGGGGTACATGACCTTTCCATGCCACGCCACTTATCATCGATCATGGCAATTTTAGTTTTTATGTGTTTATTGACTTAGAAATATGATAGTTGGAAAACAACAAAAATCTTTCTAGGAATTTGATAGCCTTGGAAGCAGACAGCTTTGCGTGAATGTCGGCTCAGCTCAAAGGAAGATTCATACTCCAAACAATTGTAAATTGAACGCTGACAATCTCCATCCTCGGGTCCTGAAAGAACGCCAAGTTCGATAAAAGTAGAGTACAGTCTTGAAATAATTGTTTTCCAATTTGTCATACCGAGGCTCGGGGGTCATCTAACTTTTGTGACTTTTGTTTGGTTTTCTCTCCGAGCTTCAATTTTTCATTTTGCCGTCACTGGAAGCAAAGATTTCCTTATTAACTAATAGTTGAAAAAAAAACGTGATAACTAGAAAGTCTCGTGCATATGCAACACTGCAATGTAAAATTTGTGTAAAATTTACGCAATTCTAAACGACTTTTTGAGTCAAAACGTTCCTCGTGCCACTGTTTTCAAGGTCCTGATTTGCATACTTGAGGCACGGTTTAATATATATCTTTTGTCTTTCCGAAAAATTCTGTTTTGACTTTGAGCCTTAAGGAGAATAGCTTATCTAAAAAAGGTTACCATCCTCGTTAATAGACGGAAATGATTGGGAAGGTCGGTATACATCAAAGAAGCAAACCAGCAGGCTAAAATTTGTGTCCGAAGGTCCTTGAACCTGCACATCTTTTGTTTTACGCTCATCGACTGTGCACGAGTTACACCATGTCTATAATCGCAAGGTTCTATAGGTTAGTTGTATGAGCAGACATAACCACCTTTTTGCAGTAGGTTTTGTGCATGGTCAACCCCCAAAATAACATTAAAATAGCAAACAAAAACATTCAACAAAGAAGAACTTTGCCAGGTTTCCTAACCATTTCGCTTCACTACGAAGAAACTAGCATTTATTTTACTGTAGAGCTTGTCTTCAAGTTCTTGAAGGAAATCACTTGATGTTATGTATGTGCACGCGCTCGTATCTGATCTGGCTGAGGTAAAAGATTCGCAAATACCGTTGTGCATTGACAGCATTACCGTGATGATGCGATTAAAAAGCGCCCCCATTCCAATAAGTGCCTTCATTCTAATAAGCGCTGCTATCCTAATCATAATATCACAGCGTCGTCAGAGTACTTGTTAACAGAGCTTCATATCGTATTAAATTTTTCTCGTGAACATTCGTTGATTGTCAAAAAAGAAATAAGCTTTAATTTGGTTTGGTTGCGTATGTAACTGCGATGATCAATCATGTCTTCATATATTTCTCCGAGGGTTCAAATAATCATATGATCTTTCATTTAGACACTTGTATTTTTCAAATCTGTTACCTCAGATTGAGATTGCATACGAGTCTTTGCTCTTCGTCAGCGGTCGTGATAAACTCAAAACTAAGCTATTTCCCTGTAGACTGCTTTGGCGTCCTATTCTGTAGCACATACTGGCACAGTTCAACACGTTTCCACCTTCTTGTGGCTCTCCCAAGATGCTTTTGCAATCTCTGGTCGTTTTCTGGTTCAGCAGTTCTAGAATCCCGATGGACAAGCACCATTTTGAGGTGTGGAGATCTGGAACAGTTTCAACCTCTAACCAAGACCAAGAATGGATATGCAATAATAGAAACTAACGCAAGTGGAAAATACCGTGACAGTTTGTTTGTTGTGAAAAAAAACGTATATATTTTCCCTTATTTTAGCTCATACTTTTTTTCCTGTGACGTGAGTGATACGCTCATACAAAGTAACTTTGCGTCATGGACACTGGCTATCAGTGCTCGCGCCGTAGAGTTGTATTTTTCGGCAACCATTTTGCCATTGTTAAAAAACAAAATCTTTCTACACAATTTAGTGTGATTTTGTTATAGTCACGGCGGGACTATATAAACGATTATTTTGCCATTCAACATTAATTTAGTACCGGCAATATATTTGGGTATTTATTAACTGATTTGTTCCTTTACTTTCAACTTAAACTTTTAAATTGTATTTTTTAGTCTTTATAAAACATGTGTCCGAGACGTTTACTCTGAGAGTCCGCTTAATACAGACACCCGGGTAAAAAAGACACATTTGCGTCACCATTTAGCGTCTATATTAACCGGGTTTCCGCACAGACTTTTTCGTTGTGTTTGTTTGTCTCTCTACCAATGAGTGAACGTTCTCTGACCTTCCGGCTTTCTATTGTTATCCACATTATTGAGAAAGAACAACTTCCTGTTTTGGTCAGCCGAGCAACCAGTTACGTATCGTCATCTACTGTAGCTATAATTGTCGTGTGATATCGACAGATTCCCTGTTTGTGATGAAATTTTGCTGAAACTAATTGAAAGCGTTTTTCTTTGCACTCAACCAAGAAATATCGAATTGACATTACACATTTTGTTAAGGGTAAGACGGACAATAATATATATGTAATGCCTCGAAGCGAAAGAGTGCTTGAAAAACGATGAGGAGTTAAGTTAGTTTTACAATCAATTGATCACAAGATCGTAAATAACTTCGAGTTAATGGCCGTTTTTATGCTCAAGCTGTCTCGAAACGACTTTAACGTCTAGTATAAACAGAGAAAACAAAAAAGACGCTTTTAACGTGTTTTTCTTTGCACTCAACCAAGAAATATCGAATTAACATTACACATTTTGTTAAGGGTAAGGCGGACAATAATATATATGTAATGCCTCGAAGCGAAAGAGTGCTTGAAAAACGACGAGGAGTTAAGTTAGTTTTACAATCAATTGATCACAAGATCGTAAATAACTTCGAGTTAATGGCCGTTTTTACGACTATTTTGCAGAATGCGAAATAGGAGTTTAGTGATGGAGCGCGAATTCACTCGCTTGGTCGATCGGTCGTTCGGTCGATGGGTCGTAAACTTTTGTTTGTAGTTCCGCTGACCAATGCACAACTTCACTTGACGAAGAGAAAAATGTCGTCGAAT
>OMLO01000682.1_pt1 | contig 23452 bp, 13 predicted proteins | sample 1674811 | NCBI WGS metagenome assembly OMLO01 (sample SAMN06265003, study PRJEB25207) | coral metagenome | isolation source: Coral host | place: Mexico:La Bocana,Puerto Morelos, Mexico | collected 2008-11-13
AAAGTTTTATACGGGGAGGCTCCGCCCCGAGGTCCAACCCCTTACCCTTTTATATACCATTTTTTCAGAAAAGGAACGTAGCGCGTAATAAATTAAAGTGAAACAGTCATAAGTTGCGTATGTTTTATCTGTCACGGTATTAATACAAGGCCCTTTTTAATACCCGAATGAAGATTTTCCTACCCTTTCAAATACCTAAACTTTTAAAATCCCTACCCTTTTATATATGAAGCCTGAAAAAGGCACCCCTTTCGGGCGGAGCCTCCCCGTATAGGCCATTATAGGGAGTACCCCCCCACCCCGGGTATAGTAATACAAACCTGAGACCTACTAAGAGCATTTCATATTTCTTGTTCCCAGTTTATTGTATTCAGTTGTCTTTGAATCGGTGGACTCTGTTATGGCACTGAACCTGTGCTGTCGTTTTTTCATTCGCTCTGTTTTGGCATCATCCCGTAAATTTTTCGTAAATGTGATAAGCAAGTTGATGGCGAAATCAAAACTATTTACATTTCTTTCCAAGACTTTTCAAAACAGATTAGTCTAAAGACTGTTGATTAACAAGCTTTTCCCTTGCTCTCCCACTATCCAAGTGGTTGAAAGTGTGGTCTAAACGTTGAAAATGTTCTTTTCTCTCAATTAATTGTTTTCTTGTAGAGTACCTTTCTAAATTACAGGTAACTGTGATGAAACCGTGATGTCGATAAAGCCCGCGGGATGGCGGTGGAACGTTCGTGCTAAAAGCGTTACTGTTATTTTTCGTTGCAGGCGCGCGTTGCCCTGTATAACAATGGATTGGAAGTTATTTCCTTTGTGTTTAACGCTGCTGATAGCGACAGAGATAACTGGTTTGCGAAAAGTCGCTTGATTCATTCGCCCTGGAACGACTTGGATACCGAGCAACAAAATGACTTTTCCATTCTTGGAGACTCGACATCAGGCAGAAGCTTCTACATCAACAAAAGTAACAACAGTTGTGACGGAGATATTGGATGGTTCATGGCGTCATCTGGGAAAATCTGTGCCTACGAGTCCCGCCATTCTGAGACAGTCTTCATGTACAGTAAACTTCATACTAGCGTCAACTGGAATGACTACGGTAAGAAGGGTAATACTCTTTAATTCACCTCTTTAAGGCACATTGGACTCGTGGACGGATTGAAATCTTTATTACCTTTTTCATGCCGTCGGGTTTTTAACAAAAAGACTTATCCCATAATACTTGTCATACGCTGCCCCAGGGAGCCCACCGGACACTACAAGAAGTTCAGTGGAACATCGATTTTGCCGACGAAGGGCCAAGGGCCTGGAAAAATATGTTTTCTATAACGAGGTTTCGTTTTAACCAGGTTCTTTTCCACGTATTTTACTATTGTTGGGGGTCAGGAAAAACAATCGTTATGCCGAGGACTTCGTTTTATAGAAGTTCGTTGATTCGAGGCTTCACTGTAGAATAGTCGAAAAAATAATGTCCGTAATGAATCTGTTCAAGAAAAAAAAAGCATAAGGGGTTTGAATAAATAAATTAATAGATAGCTTTAAGTAGACAACAAATGACATTAGTATATACCACACGAGTGAATAGTGATTTCTGCGCAATCTGATTGGCTAGCTCGAAGGTGAATATGAAGCACTATTCACCTCTGAGCAAACGGAGAAAAGTAAAATGGCTTTTCATTTCGCTTCGGTTACCGAGGAGCAAATTTTATAGATAAACGAAGCGGCTGTTCGAAAACGTACTAAAATTACAACACAGTTGTGTTTGACTGTATTTAATGGTAAGTTGTTGAACCTTTCATGTTCCAAATTCAAAATTTTTGCGCCCGAAAGAGTATCGCGCGGCGAGATTTCCACCTTCTATTGCGTGTATTTGTTGCAGTATTGTTAGAAATAAGCCAAACTTTGGATCGGCTGATTATTCAGCTTGTGTGGTATATACTAAAGCAATCATTTACCTCAATGTCGGTAAAAGTGGTGGATATTTACCTCGCTGCTTCGGGGGTCTGTAAATATCCACCACTATTCACCTACACTTCGGTAAATAATTGCTCATTATTATATAAAAGAATTATTTAAAAATTAGTGTTCAGTTAAAGTAGACCTCCGGTGTGTTTGGAGTTATTCCCGTACTATGAACTCACTCTGTATAGTTCTGAGGTTTAGATCAAGTTTGGGCATCCAAAATTTACGATTAGTCTGGAATGATATATTTTAGGCCAGATGAACGTGTGACCAGGTGCCTTATCAATATACTGTGTATCCAGTACCTCAGTTAGTCTAAGCTAATTTATATGTTAGCAACATTTTGGTTATTTTCTCTCCGGTACAGAGAACGTTGGCATCGCGGACGTCTTGGTGGTTTTTATTCGGTAAAAGCTTGGTAAGGATAGACGGTTCGCAGACTGTCAAGAATGTGGTAACGACCTGGCCTTTCCACGACTTACAAATATAGTGACTTTTGCGTTTGGATGCTCTCTGTAATTCGCAAATCGAGCAACCACTTGACGGCCCGCTTAATTATTCGGAGTGTAACTGAGATTTGTGAAAAAACATAGTTCGTGGCAAGTCTGACGCGGCGTTTCGTCTCGGCCAAGAGACTCTTCAGAGACCTTTCAGAATCTAACAGCAAACTCGTTGATTTTCGCGCTCAAAGTCCCGTTCGCGAATTCATCTTAGCAGTCTGGCCCTAGAGTTTGCTGTTAGATTCTGAAAGGTCTCTGAAGAGTCTCTTGGCCGAGACGAAACGCCGCGTCAGACTTGCCAGGAACTATATTTTTTTCACAAGTATTTGTCACATTTATTGTATAAAGTAACTAAGATTAAAGCACCTCAGAATAACCAAGCAGTTTCCGCGATTTCGTAGAATTACACCTTTGACCTAATAATTTACTTAGCCATTGATCGGATCGATTATTCCTTCCCCCTTATACATACTTGGTCACGGTATGATAGCTTATTAACAAACTCGTGACGTTTCTCTACACTATTGACTGAATTTAATGTATAATGACAACTGAGAACAGAATTGGGAATCAAATACGCTGCGCGGCGTGGCGCCTAGCGAAGACGTTTTGACAAAATTCGGGGCACTTCATGATATGCGATAAGACACTGCGTGGAATGTTTGACACTGGTATCTTCTCAATCAACACTAAACATAAGAGGGAAACAGGGAAGCAAACGAGTACATATCTTTCTTAGACAACGGGCCATTAGAAAGATTATGAACTGGCAATTCTCAAGTGTAAAGGCCATTTGTTTTCCGTGTTTTTTTTTAATTTTCTTTTAATATAATTATAACGCAATTTCGCTGATATAATTTTAAAACTATCATAAGGTGTTTTTTCTCAATAATACTTTTTTCGCTGTGAGCGCTTCCTACGAGGGGCATAAACTATAGTAGTGGATAAGAACATACATTTTATGAATTTCCTAATGGACAACTGGATGCAATTTTTCAAAATTTTAATAATTCATTGAACAAACAAGAATATCGAATGTTACAATGATAATGATAGCTTCTTCAAACCCTTAAACACTAGTACTGGTTAAGCAGAAAATTTTCGAAAAAATCACTTTGCTGATATCACACACGCTATAGCCATAATTATGGCCTCATAACAACTTTATCGGCTTCTGATGTCTAAATCAATTTTCTTGAAATCAAGTTTCTTGAACTAATCGTTTCTAATCTAGATGACAAAATAAAACGTGTCCTGCAGGGCAAACCCCGTATTTTTCAAAAAAGAAAAAACACGGTACTATCGTCGCTAAGTGCTTCCTACAGAGTTTGCTTAATTTCCTCGAACTTCGCCAGATTGGCGAGTTTCCTTATGAAATCAACGGCCGACATGACAACCAAAGCAATCCTTGCTATCAGCGCCGCTCCCTCTGTTGCAAGAGCCGCAATGATCATGGCCGTCACTTTGGCAGCTGTCTCAAGCCAGTCGTACCATTTCATCTCTCTGCACAAACTCTTGATTATGGTCCACAGGATTCCAGCAGCATAGCTCTCCTTCAGAAGGTAGAAGATGGCCTTAGCTCTTTCCAATGCACTGCCCCCAGCTGCATGCCATGAAGAGATGAACTTTGCAATCGCCCTCTGCAACGCCGAAGAATTCTCGATTGCCGAGGCGGTATCTTCAATTGTGGCTTCCATGGTGCTCTGGCTTACAGAGACTTCTATGCCTACTGCGCTCATGACGAGAAGTATGGCCTCAACTAGAATACTAGCTTCCTGTAGGATGCTTCCCCAATTGATGTCTGAGACTGATGTAAGCTCTCTGCTAGGCAGGAATTCCTTGCCTTCCCTTGTCAGCTGCACCAAATACTTGCCATTACTCTTCTGGGTCATTTCCATGCGAAATGTTGGAATGCTGAGTGCCCCTTCTATCAACTTGATCCGGTCTTCAGGCAAGTACTTTGCAAGCCTTTCGCGGATTTCTTGGCCAGGTCGAGAAGTGAACTCATGAGCGAGTCTTACTTCCTCTGAGGCCACTGCTCTGGCTCCCTCAGTTACAGCCTCTTTCACCTTGGGATCTGCGTTCATCTTTGAAAACTCTTCAGGAGCATTTTGTTGGATTTGCGCCAACGCCCCTTTAACTGCTTGTGAAACAATGTCGCTTTCAGCTGCCATGTCGGAGATTACCTGTAAACAAGGAAGCACAGAAGCTTGAGTATCTCGCTGCCTGCAGTTTGTCTCTTTTATTGATACGCTATATCTAACCAAAGCGAATTCAAATTACCATACTTGAAGGATTAAAGCTAGGAAGGGAGTTTCTGCTCATGCACATTCGAGAGGCGATATTTACATCACAATCATGTGTTAAATTCGTTACTCACTTCTCTTGCAGTTAGATAGCGTTATGAAAAATACATCAAGCGGGTCAAATGTAATCTCGTTTTTGCAACCGCCATTTAATGTCTTGATGCAAAGCATTGGGAACAGACCAGCATAATTTTCTATTCTGACAGGAAATTCTACTTACCAATGCAAATTGTGTTCAGCTTTGCACTTAGAACTTGAGCGAATGAACCGAACGGAGTATGTCTCTGATCTGCTGAACCTTTATAGGATATCGCGGAGTCTCGTCGCGCCCACACTTAATTTCTATTGTTGAATTTGATACCATACCAGTCACCTGATTTTCTAAGCACCGCAAAAATAACTTTGACCTTTAATTTTGGTACGTGTTCAAATCACCTGATTTCTTGGAATTGGAAAGATAACTTTGGCAAAACAATTGGGTAGTCAGTGAATAACAATTTATAATTTTGCGATCTCGTGAAATCACCTGATTTGTTTGTACTGGAAAGATAGTCACGAAGTCTCCTGGACACAAAAAACAAGTATTTCAGCCGATTTTTTGTAATACATGTACTCGGGAATATTTAACCACCCTTCAAAATCGATGACCTCCTGTAGCACAACCTCAAAATTAGGTTGGCATCTCTTACATAGTTGATTTCGTTACGTCTTACATCCTATGATTTTCTCGTAACTAACAAGGTATTTAAGTCCTCAGCTTTTCAAATCACAATGCACTTTTAATTTTGCTTTATTATCAAATCAACTAAATTTCTCAAAACTGAAAAGATAATTTGCCAGGGTGTTCCACTCTCATCAGAAGAATACCCATTGTTAACTTTGGTACACCGCCAAAACACCCGAATTTTTTTACAGAAAGACTCTGCAGCCTGTCAATACCTACTAGCTGGTTTGTTTCTGCTATATCGTCAAATCACCTGATATTTTTGTAATAGAACTGGAATGATATTTATAGAGTAGCCAATTTCCCCGGAAAAGAAAATAAAAGACAAGGCTTTTGGCAGATTTTGGGCGTTGTTCTTGGAAGTTAAAGCGTCTCTAAACTTGTCATTGTCACGAGACATTTGCACGTACAATATAGTACGCGTTAAAACTTGCACGTAATTATTGTTGGTTTTGGTGTTCTGCCATATCACCTGATTTTCTTGTGCCAAGCCAATAATTCAGTGAGCACTTAGATGGTATGTCAAACGGATTAGAACGTCTCATAACCTGTTGGACACTTTACCTGAAGTACTTCTCTTACTATTCTGTAGACTGAGCTCTAAGTCGGCGAATTGGCAAGTTGACTCAGAGACGTCATCAGATGTGCGCCTTTATGAAACGACCAAACCAGGACATGAACGGTCTCGAGTAAATTTGAATAAAATCTTCAGACTGAGCCAATCTGGGCTTAGTGGTTAATTTGACGTCTCAAAGGTTGTATTGTCGAACTGACTGCAAAATATCCCCCACCCCCCTCAAAAAAAAATAAAATAAATAAATAAAAAGTAAATAAAAAATTGTAATAATGATGATGATGATAACAATAATAATAACAATAATAATAATAATGATAATAATAATGACAATAATAATAGTTCTGAATAAAATAAAAAATTAATAAATAAGTAAAATGTAATAAATGTAACAGTACTTAGGTAGTTTTTTGTGTTCATTTTACGACTGTAGGTCTCGCCTTTTTCTTTGTATCATTTATATAACATGTACTATTCTTTACGCACTTGAAACTTTCCTGATGTCTTTCCCGTCCACTTACATGGCGGTCCAACACAGCATTGGCAGCATATGGGATGAAAGTAAAACTGGAAACGAAATGCGGGATGACACAAAATTTAATGTCGGGATACGGGGTAAAAACCAAGCGTAAGGTCAAGATGGCTGGATATTGGCCAAGCTTGGTCAATAAAGGATTTATTATACGGGATAAAACACCATAATATGATAAATGTTCCTCGCGGGGCATAACCCGTATCCCGAGCGGGCAAGATAGTTCCATCTTGCCCGCTCGGGTAGCCAATCACAGCGCGAGATTCGGTTCATCTTGCCCGCTCGTGGAGCTAGTCGTATAAAAAGAAAACATAAAATCACAGGTTACGGACACTACACGTAGAACTACGACTATAACTAGGCGAGATCAGGATCAACATTCCGACAGGGGTGGGATAGCGGGATTGAACCAAGAAGTGCTGCAATGTACCACCAAAAATCCTCTGTTAGAACATCTCACATTTGCTCGATCATTTTTAAGGGTGAAATTTTGTCCAATAATAAAACCCGTCACAAATGACCTGCAAACAAGCTAAAATTCCAAGGTTTGAAAGAAACTTGTGCAAATGGCAGTCAAACAGTTCTACTTGAAGTCTCGTTTCCAGGGCTATACTCAAATTCCAAGGAAAAAGTCCTTGAAACAAGTTTACTGTACTTGTAACAAGATTGATCATCATTGGCATCAACTGCAGTCAGAAATAATACAATACAAATTGGGAATAAATCTTATTCAATTTCACCAACACAGATTGAATTTAGTTTAATATTTTATTAAATGTATAGCCAAATTCAGAAACATGATATGCTGTAATACCAAACCAAAATTTGACATTAAAGTGAGTCATTAACACTGGGTGGCTACATGCTTAGAAAACATTGACAAGTCACAAGTTTGGAGCAGCCATTTTGAAGAGGAAATTCTGAACTGATTTTCTTCCCCGGGGCGGCGGAATCATCTCTTCCCAAGTACAGGAAGAGCGACATTGTGAAATACATTTAGTTATCCGTAAAAGCAATTGTGAATCCATTTTCTCAGTAAACTGACTTACATTAAGCTGCTTTAAATATCTGCATGATTGGACAACTGCTTCAATGGAAGCCTCACTAATATTTGAGCATCCTATCAAATCCAGATACAACAAATTAGGGCAACTTATGCCAATAGCAAGCATTGAGGTGCTGGTGATCTGGGCACAAGACTGCGACCCTCTGAATGAAGCATCAAGATACTGCAGCTTGCCACAGTTTTGTACAAGACTGGTAACACCCGTGTCAGTAATTCTATGGCAGCCTGCAATGCTTAAATAGATTAACCTTGCACAGGTCTTGCTTATTAGTGTCAAAGTCCTATCTGTAATTTTGGTGCAGTATGAGAGATCAATGTGGCAAAGACTAAGGAGTGTGTTATCATCTGGCTTAAACTTCAAGTCATTTACGTACGAGCAAACTTGAGAATCCAGGTATTCAAGCTTGATGCAATTTTGAACAATATCACTGATACCGTCACTTGTTATACGTAGGCATTCTGAAATCTCTAAACACTTCAAGTCCTTGCAAAATGTAGCAACTAGTTTAACTGACACATCAGAAATTCCCAGGCAACCACAGAAGTTCAAATGCGTTAATTTAACACAATTTGCTGCAATGGCAGAAATCCCTAAATCTGTGACTCCCTGGCATGATTTAACATTTAGCTCGCATAAATCAAGACAGTTTTCAGCAATTCTTTGCACAGCTACATCAGTAATGTTCCCTGCAGGTCTGGGAAACTCACAGCCACATACATTCAAGCACTGAAGCATTTTGCAGTGTTCTGCAATGGCTTCTATTGACACATCAGTTACACAAGGGCAGCCTTTTGCAATAAGCTGCAGCAGGTTTGGACAAACCTGAGCAATAACTAAAATTCCTGCATCATCTATGCCAGGACAGTAAGAGACGTCTAAGACTTGTAGCTTAGGAGACGTGTAACAAAAATGACACAAGACATCATTGTTCAGTTCCATACACCCAGGGAGTCCTAAGCCAAGTAAATTAAATGTACAGGGTCTAGACAGGTCTATTTCTTCTCCAATGATTCCAGCATTAAGTAAATGCAACCTTTCTAAACTTTTACTCGCTTTTATGGAGTCCAAAAAATTGTTGGTTAAGAAGAACAATGCATCATTGGCGTCTTCTTCACATTCACGAGATACACAAACAACTTTCAGTTCTTGAAGTGCTTTGCATGTTCTGATTAAATCCTTTAATGCATTGGATGATACATTTACTTTGTACGCCGTGATGCTTAAGTGCATGAGCAGGCTGCAATTCCTTGCGATGGCTTCCAAACCCCGATCCGTCAACAAGTTACATCCTGATAATTCAAGGACTTCCAAATTGAGACACTTTCTGGCAATAGCCTCCACGCATTCATCATTCACCCGGGCACAGTTCGAGAGATTGACGTCCTTCACGTTGCTACACCAGGACAAGATGCGCCTTAGCACATCAACAGACAGCTCGTCACAGTTCGGAAAACGTATCTTTCTCCACAAGCTGCAATCTTCAGAAAGACGACACCATGTCTTGCACACAAGACGTATCCTAAACAAGTTATAAATACGCTGCCCGGCCACAAAAGAAAATATCTTAAGGACTATAGTCTCCGGCAAGTCTTGGACATTAATGTCACTTCCCATTGCGCTAATATGGCCGTTTAATTTGGTTTGTGAACTTGATATAATGTCCGCCATTTTTCATTTTTCGCAAAACAAAAGCCTGGAACTGAGTTAGATCCCAGCTCTCCATTACATAATTATTACCGACGTGTAGTTCAGTAGGCGTGCGAACCAGCAGTAAAACCATGAGACCAGAAACGCCAACAATAGTAGAACCAGTTTTGCTGAACTTCAGTCGCGAAGAAAATGGATAAATTTATTATATGACTGAAAGATTGACTACTTTGTATTGGCTGAGAGCAGGCTAATTTCTTATTGCACTCGCCTTCATACAATTAACCTATACAAATTTTGTTTCTCTGAGCTTTCCTAAGACAGCCAGGCGCTTGAGAGCGCTTATTAGATAAAATATGGTAAACTAAACTAAGATGGTAAGGAGAATTCTCATTGGCTCCTTAAAGTAAGCCGTCCGCACTTTGCAAAAAAGGACCGCTCAAGCATTACTTTTTCAAAACACTGCACTAAAATGAAAATAGTTCAGTTGTGAAGCAGAAATCGGACGAAAAAATTCTGCCAATAACGTAGACAGTCTGAAATATATTGTCGCAGTCTATGATTAATTAATTGACAAAACTTGTGGTTTGTAAAGTGACCTGAGATTCACGCAGTTCCTTACATTAGAGTGAGTTTCTCGCTTATATTTCCCTACGGAAAAAAGGCAAAAATATTAATAGCGTGTGACACAATATCGACTACTATGCCACGGTGCGTATTGAATTTTACCCAAATCATGCATCGAGTTTTCATGCAAACCCTCCAAGTTTCTAGCCATGTTCACCCTTCTTTCAAAATCACGGAAAATATCCTCCACAAATTAATTAAGATGGCTACCGACCAATGTGACGTCGCGAGGAGATCTTAATTTCCTCGCGAGGGGACGCGTGGACTGGCTCGTGCGCGTTTTTGTCGCGCGTTGATCAACGTTTTGTGATTTCCGGAGCCAGCTGTCAGTTCAGAAGCATAATTATAAGGCGTTTGCCAACAAGACAATGTTCTCTTTTGTACAAACAAGTACAATAAAAGATTTGAACAATAGAACTTTGTAATGTTATCATTGCGTGTGCTTTGTGTTTTCTATAATTTATGCAGGATTTTAGAGAATTAAATCCAAACAAAAGCAGAAACGATCGAAAACTTTTAATCGCAGAGGCTGGCTTAAAGGAGTATATAAAAATAAATGGGTTTTAAATGGTGTTCAGTATAATCAACAGTAATATATGACGAATTCGATGGGCAATTAACACGAAAACGTCGACTAAGGGAATAATTATTGTTGTGCCGTCACGCGTGGAAGGTGTAATTAACTCTAACCGAATTAGAACGCAATGGCGGTAGTTTCAATTACCTCTTTAGTGACGTATATCTGTTAAGTACGCCAATTTGCATCACAACGAAGTAGTTGCCGGTTTTTTGACATTTCGCTCAACAGTGTTTTTCGACAAACTGCTGTTTACAAATGCTAGTTGTATTTCTGCCAAAGTAAATCGGCGAGCATGTAGGTTCGTCCGAATCTGGGATGGGTTGTAGATGGTCCACGCCTATTCAAGAAATCAACGCTGAAGAAAATGAAGCAGTAGACATCTCTAAAGAAAACAGCGTGAATGGAAGCGCAGATCAACCACGGCCAGCAAAAGCCGATGGTATTAAAAAGCCAGCAAATTCATTGCAAGACACGAATCCAACTGAAGGAAATCAACTAGGGCAGGCCAAGAACAACAGCAGCCTGAAGGGACCGAGAGCGAAACGGGGCGGGGAACAAATCATCGATAACGCTTGGGGTATATCGAGAGGTCAGAAAAATATTGAAAGCTCGCAGTCAGAACCTGGACCAGAAGGATTGACTGATTTGGAAAGCGAATATGGAAAAGATGGTGTTGACTTAACTTCAAGTCACGTACACGGAGACCATGAAGTGACGGAGAAAGTGATTAACAACATGTCGGGCGCCCGTAGGTCGACAGACGGAACTTATTCTGTTAATAACAGTGAGAGAATGAGCAAGCAACGGAGCATTCACAAGGTACACACCAAGACAATAAACTAACAGCTCTTCTTGTAACACAGTCAGGACTGTCAGTAGGTAAATAACGGGCTTATTTAAGGCGTCAGTCGTTAGATATCATGTACGCTGCTTTTCCAGAAATCGCCTTTGGGCTGAAGGTAGAATACATTAAATTGCATTAAAAATTTACAGAAAGCTTTGTTTAATATTTCATCACTTATTTGTTTGGCAGAAAGACACAGATGAGACTTTTGACCCATCTACATTAATAGATATCGAGAAATTCAGAGCTGTAAATGCCCCAGCAAAACAGGTGGGTTTTTTTATCAATTTATCTACCTTAATTTCTTTCTCCTAGGAAACTCACGGAATTAATTTTGAACTGTTTCGGAATTCTTGAGCCCAAATCGGGGCGGAACGTTACTCTATTTAACCCATATTTGCTTTTTTCACTATGGCAATAACATCTCAGTCAGTTCTTGCATAAAGTTTGCGAGCCATATGGCGCTAGTTACTTGAAAGATTAGCATAAACTGGCACTTCCTGAATATTATATTTGTTCAACAGTTTAACAGTTATGATATACAACTAGAAAAAAAGGCAAGAACCCTGTTCTTTTGTATGGTTGGTTGGTCTGTGGATAGCTTCAAAAAAAATGTTAAAAGTAATTTGTAACAATTTTACTTTCTTTCAGATAACAACAGCAGACAGAGATTCAGGTAAGACATCCCTCGATCGTTTCACGAGCCGGCTATGAAATACCAGTTGGTATGGTCTTTCGTGGTGAATTCTTTGAGCGAAATTTGCGAAATAAAGATGGAAATTCAAGAGTACCCTATATAGCAGTGGTCTTAGCTGGCTCATTAGATGCGATGACCATCAACGGTGCATCGGCAAATTTTAAGTCTGAAAAGAAGTTGCATTTTATCTACTTTCGAAAATTTTTGGTTTCCAAAGATTAAGGAACAGATCGAGATTACATTAAAAAAAAAAAAGAAACAATTTTTTTGCGCGTTACTTAAAATTGAATTATCACGCAGAAACCATAATATAAGAGCTTAACGGAAAAATATAATTTTTGAGTATACATGCATTTCAGCAGTGATGCGGCGTTAATACTTTTCCATTATTCCTCTCTTAATATGAGTGAAAGTTCTTTATTTATTTTTTAATAAAATTGTAGAGTAGTAGATGATCACACTAGTTAAATATTGCTACGAAAAACAAGCATACAAAGAATAAACAACAAAATTGGCACGAAGCAAGCATTTTAGCAACATTTCTTTAAAAAAACGTACGTATACAATTTCATAGCTTTTAAGACAAAATCCGATAGGAGCTCAATCGATCAATCAATTTCAGTTAAAAAAAAGAAAACATTCCCATAGGAACACGAGAAATGAATAAATTTTAAAGTTCAGAAAAATTATGCAAACACAGGTAAAATTTTATCAACGGTTTCATTGCACCAATACTTTCAAGTGCTTCATATGAACTTCAAAATTCGTTTTCTACATTTCGCTGTCAGAAATGATTTCTTTTGAGAAGGTATTTAAACAGTCGCACGGCAGAATTTTGCAGTGTGATGCAAATAATGTCGGTTCAAAGTTCTTGTGCACTTGTTACCGTAACATCTGGTGGATTCCTCAGTTTTTGAATGCTTGATTTATCCTTTGCATAACACCTTCGATCGTTTGAGGGAAAAACGATGACGTCACAAGTGGTACCTACAAAGAACATGACTCGGATAAAAACTTTTCTTCGGGTTGATTTCAATTCGTGTGTCATAATCTTTTCATTACATTGATGGCGGTGTGCTTTAGGTGCGCCTGAAAACAATCCTTCTGCGAAATCGACATTTGGGAAAATGAAAGCTTGATTTATCTCTGAGTAAAACAATGCTGAATGTAAAGACTAATCCTAGGAAACTAATTTTCTAAAAAAGATTTTATTCATGTGCTCCATCACGGATACCTCGCTTACGAAATCGTTTGAAGCTGACATGTAATCTCGTACCCATTCTTCTTCCGTTTGACGCTCGGCCAAGGAAGAGCTGGGTTCGAGATTAGCTGGCATGCAGAGCTCGCTTGCGCAGTGACTTGAAATAATACTTTTAAACCACTTAGGTAAATAACATGACAAAATGACAAAATAACTTTTGGCTGTTAATTGTGTCATAGCGAGGAGTAAGAAATCCTCAGCTGAAAACGAAACGCACCCTCCACAATACGCGAAATTTTTGTGTCATGAAATTTCGTACTCTTTTATATTAAGTGCAAAATTCGGTGTATCGAAAAAAGAAAGAGGATTATTTTAGAGAAAGAAAGCGATCGATATATAAATCACCTTTCCGAATTCGGGAAAATAGAGAGTGGTATGGTGATATTAAAGATCACCCTTTGACAATTAATTCACTTTGAAAACGGGCTTTACAGAGGTACATGCGCGGGTTGAGTGTGATACTGTTTCCGTAAATTTTGAAATCAGACAGTTTTATTTTCAGGAAAACCAATGGTCGGAACAGACAAAAACGGCAATAATCAAGAGATGATCACGAAGAATACTCTCAAGTAAGAAAAGAAAATGTGTAACTAAAATTTTACTCCACGCATATGAACTAAGTTAAAAAGTCAGTGCAACTCCAGAAAAGTTAACGAAACACTTAAAAATGTTTATCTGAGCTTTTATTACAATCTTGCACGTAATAGAATCAGTAAGATAATTTCTCTCGCACTCGCTTGGTTGAAACAGTTCAAGTAATGCAGCCATATCCAAGATTAAGGAGTATTAGAGTCACCTTAATTTTTTTAGGGCCGAACTGTATTCAAGACTTTTCAGGCCCTTGCAAATCTTCTGGAATGAAGAGAATTGCTTACCTGGTTACCAAGAGCTCGAACTGAGAAAGATCGTTATCAAATAATTAAGGGCTCGATATGATCGCATCTCTGACAATGCATTTGGTTAATCAGTTTTCATTTCTTCAGTATCAAATCTGGCCATCGCTTTGAAATATCATAGAAAACTATCCGCTCAGTTTGTGTCATCTACAACTGATATCTTTACAATCTTTTTTTATGGCCCGTTTCTACTACATTCAGAGACCTCAGAGAATCAGAAAAAGCAGATTTAATTCTACGGTTCTACCTTCTGTCCACACTAATCCGACATGAAAACGGAGCTTTATTTCGAAAACACTCTTCAAACGTGAGGAATTTGAAAACACCTGCTTTGCGTTTTAGCGTGGACATAAATCGTGATGAAAATTGAGTTTTTCGAAAAAGATGACCTCACTGTAATCATGTTGATTTCCTTACCCGAGTTTTCCTCAAACACAAATCGAAAAAGAAATGACCGGTGGTTGTCGCGTTTTCAAATTTCTCCAGCATGGTGTGAACGGAAATCATTTGATGCATTCTCAGAGTGAATAAAACGTTTTCATATTTCTACAGCGTAGTTTGGGCGGCGTCTTAGAAAGCGTCATTTTTGTAACAGTCTTTTCAGTCTGAGCTCCTCTACAGCTTTTTTTTTTATTTCTTACCCTTCACACAGACATAAAGAGGCCGAGATCGCAGTGGTCAGCCCGTCAAACTACTGTTACGATGACGACGAGAAGCAACTAATTGCCAGCATCGAGAACGATTTCAAAAACACTTCACCTATCGCACTTCCAGGAGCTGTGATGTAACACGACACTACGTGTCAGACGTATGGAGCCATGCAGGTAATAACATAAGGCGTCTCAGAGAAGGCCTCAGAGGATCAATTCTTCAATCAATCTCAGGCCACCAGTTTCTCCGCTTTCCTTAGCCCTTGAAAGCGAAGCCAGCGAAACTCTGAGCTCGAGATTATTCTTTGCTATACATGATGTAGCCTTTCGCCTGTTCACTGAATCAACTGACCGGTGGGAGGAGACCGCGAGAGGGCGAGAGTCTCAGGTGAAGGGGGCGTCTCCTTGAGGGTGAAAATTGCGGATTCTGGTCTCACTTGACTTGGAGACCGTTTCCAGGAAGGAACGTTAAGTTGTCCTTACCATTAATTAACATCTCTTTTGGAGCTGTTCTCGAGTTTTAGGGCTCAAGTAAGCGTCAGTTAAGCCTGATGACTCTCCTTTATATTAATTTAAATATAATTTATAGTAATATAAATATAATTTATATTAATATAAATATAATTTATATTAATATAAATATAATTTATATTAATATAAATATAATTTATATTAATATAAATTAAGTGTGAAGTGACGCTTTTATACTGAATTTTTTTTACCTTCCTTCAGCGTTTCTGACTAATTTCAAGCATGTTCTGAACAGTTATCTGTTTCCAAAGTCACCTTTAATTTAACCCTTAAACTCGCAAAAACGTGCAGTAGATGTATTATCTAACTCAATAAAATTATTTACTTATCAACAGTAAATGAACCGCTCGATGGAAACGAAGGTGCCACAAGATATTTTAAGTTTGCTAATGAACAATCTGTCAAGCTGTTGATAGACAGGAAAATTCCATTTCCTGAGAGGTTTAAAATGAATTTATTCTTAAGGAAATGCTCTTTCTTCACACAGCATTTTGAAAAAATATCTGCTTAAACACACAAAGGGACAGGACATCAAGGTGGAAAATTTAGGGGAGGGGGTGGTAAAGTAAGAGTAAGAGACTTTATAGATAAAAAATCCAGAAGGTTATAAATACAGCCAGTTTCCTGCTGAGTTAGGAAGTGTGTAGTGATTCTGTATTGCATTAACTGAAAATACACTGTACTGAATAATTCCAGTTCATTAGCATCTTTCTCAACATTGCTCTTAACGGTTGACAAACATGTGAGCTTTTGAGAACTATTAACAGAAGTGCAATGGTGAGCCTATTGAGAACAAGTGATAAAATATAAAGAGTAAAAATGAACACATGTAAAGGCGAGTTTTTTAATAAACAGAAACAGAAAATGCAAGCTTCTGTGTTGATCATTGTTGACCATGCTAAAAACACAAAGGTGGAGGAAGAGAGTTTCATGTAATTGGTTTTCTTTCTCATTCAAGGCTTTTAAAATCAATCAACATCAATTGAAATATGTCACAGTCTGTGCGTCTTGAAATGTTTAGTCTAAATTTTCAAGATTCGAGTGCTCTAGGTATCAAGAAGTCTTTAACAACTTTAATGCGTTCATCAAAATCTGTTTTTCTTGAATTCTTAACTGTAAAGCTAACTCCATATTCAAGGACAGTTGACCATGAAATGACAAACAGTCATTACTTCCCAAGATCTCAGCTTCCTCATAAGATTCTAGAATTCTTTGAATCAATTGCTGCATCCATCGTAAAACTGTTTGTTCGGTTCTTTTACCTAGATGCTCTGCAGTAAGTGTTCTCTGCCAGTGATTCCGTAGGTCTTCTTCATTCATTGCAAGAATTCTAAGCAAGGCAAACACACTCCATGAAAGGCCATTCTCTTCAGAACAACATAAGTCCTTTTCTAGTTGATTAACTTCAATAATTTCCTTTTTCTTCCTTGAAACACCACATATCTCAGGCAAGACAACTGAGTAAACTAGATCTTGAGAGAAGGTAACAGCATTGTGCAAGTTCTTCGGTAAAATGAAGCCATATTCTATAAGAAGTTTTCTGTTGTCATGAGGGCCATAGTTGATAAAAACTTGTTTGCCTTTTGTGTACTCTGTTAGAGTGTGAATTTCATATCTATTGTTTTCTTGGCTGAATGCAGCTCTGACCTAGAAAATGCAAAAATAAATTAATAAAAATAAATTAATAAATGAACTTGTGGATTCCATTTTCATTGTACCACATAAAGGTGAATGGCCTAATGTTTAGTGAACTGGCCTGTCTGGGTTTGAGCCCTGGCTGGGGGTTCTGAGTTGTGTTCTTCAGCATGACACTTAACCCTCACATTTTTCTCTCCAACCAGGTGTATAAATGGGTACCAGCAAGTTTAGTGATGGGCAATGCCTGTGATGAACTAGCATCCCTTCCAGGGGGGGGGAGGGGGGCAGAAATAACTTACGGTAAGTTTTTAGTTAGAAGTACATTCCAAACAAGTGATCAACCCAGAACATTTAAATGAGCAGGTGCACAATGCAAAAATGTTGTGACCCAACTGATCCATCAAGATCACTGATCATTTCACCTGTACATCTGCCAATGTCATCTACTGCATAACTTGCACTATTTGCAAAGTTATACATTGGCGAAACAGGGAGATGACTACTCACTAGGTGACTGATTCCGAGAACACCTTCATGACGTAGAGACATACGACAACGACGCATCTACACTGGTCGCAAGACACTTTAATTTCCCCAATCTAAACAACATATGGCAGTCTGCGGCCTTTCCCTACATCAAGGAAGCATGGAAGCCGCAAAACTCTAGGACAAAATTTTATTTTTCAAATTGGCACTCTTAATTCTCACGATATCAACGAATGCTTTTTATTCAATCAATTTATTCTGTTGTTTTTCATGTTACTCATACACCAACCATGCTCCATATTTCTGTATATAAAACACACACAACTCACAATTCCTTGATTTGCTATGACGAAGGGCTAACGATCGAAATATCAGCTTTCCAATCTCTTTACCGTGGCCAATTCACATCAATAACCCAGTTGATAAAGCCCAATTATCTTAGAGTAGACTAAACACTACTAGTCACTGAAACTGGAAATAAGTGCCAGTGTGATGGCCCATATAACAAGTGACCAAAGGCAACTATAAGGTTCAATTTAACCTAATTGACATTCCTGGACTTAGTAAACTTGAGGAATCACTATTCTTTTACATGCCACTAGAATTAAAAAAGAGAGAGAGAGTTGTTTCTTGCTAGAGTCTACATGTACCTACACTGCTCACATTTCGCCCTTGCAATTCGACAAAATAAGTTGGCCTAGATAAATAAAGTACCATACTCTATCTTTAAATATCAAACGTCATCCTGATATATACCTCTGCCATGTCAGTATGATTCAGCAAATCAAGAACTGGGGCAAGTGCATAGGAATTCTCTGTCTGTAATGTTCCCATGGCAACTGGTGATGTAACTTTCTTGTTGGCTTTATACACAGATCTTGTATTCACAACAAACCAAGCCCATCTGAACTCATCAAATGTCAGGCTGTCTAGAAATTGTTCATATAGTTTACAGTTAGAGCTTTGAAGCAGTCCTTTAAGCTCTTCATAAGATTCGCGCACAGTCTTGATCTGGGTTATACACTGTTCGCGTACACTTGAAGGCAAAGTGTTAAGCTCTTCTTCATTGAAATAAGCGGGGGTATTGAAAGACTTAGGCAATGTGCTGATATAAGGATGCCAGAATGAACTTTTCCCTCGGTGCTTTTCATATAAAATGAAAACGCATAGCATCAGCAAAGGTTTGAGTCGTACATGTAGTTGTGTCAACTGCTTTCCAATGTCACTCTGTTCCGCTGTTTTTGCGGTAATCAACATTTCTTCTGGGACAGAGATCACTAAATCGCCACTGGTAAGCTTCTTGCAAGCCATCAAGCCTCTTCCAGTTGCTGGGAAATACGCTGGGCGAAGTTTACCAAATGAAATTCTGTTTCTTTTTGCCCATCTGAGAAGTGTGATATATTCGGCTTCATTGACTGTTCTGCCATGTTCGCTGCAACAGATGCCGTTTCTCCTACGCTTACGTCTCCTCCCTGTTCTACCAGCTTTTCCCATCGATAAAATTGACGAAGAAGACTGGAAATATCTTACATAAATCGTTAAACGAACTTTTGAATTAACTATTTGTCCACCATGTTGGAAAATTTCTGTTCCGGGAGTCTGGGTACTATATATCTTCCATGATGCATTGCAAGTTTTGTGTTGAAACGAAAATAAAACATGGCGGCTGTCTAGTTTCCGCCTACCCTCTGATTTGTCCAGATCTTTTGTAGTTTAATGCGAACTAGGGTTTGTGGAGCCAGATATGTCCATCGATATTCAGAAGTGGAAGGCAGAGGCTCATGAAAATGCTGCAAAGACGGTGGCGAATATGCTTCAGGTAAGTAGCAAGGTTCTACAGAGTTGTGGCAATCTACATACCCTGTACATATCATGCTATAGATACTGTAAGTTTACACATATGACATCTAAAAAAAAGGTTTTGGGGTGCCATCAACCAAAATCACGGTGATAACCTAGAACTTTGAAAACAAGAAACAAAAAAATGGATCAAATTTACCCGTCACAACCCACAGAGCTTCATGAACTTTTTAAACCACAATTTTCTGAGCGGTCCACTAATATGATTCTCAGCAGCAAAACTCGAAACCCTTGATGGTAAAAAGTTTGCATGTTATTTACTGTGGTGCATTCTGTGTGAGTTAGACGAAAGGTCTCTGCTGTGACCTTTTAAATTTAATGGCTTACCAGCATGAGATTGGAGTGTAAATTTAATATTTGCTGGTGCTGGCATACAAATGTATATGGTTGCATGATAACTGTGGCTTCTTAACTTCTCTGTATACTCCATTTTATCCCATATTGAATACTGTTTCGTGGCTGATAAGGTGGTATCTTGTATGGTCCAACGTTTCCCAGTAAATGTAATAAGCAGGAAATTGGGATTATTTGAGCAGAGCAGTGTGGAACTTTGGCTACTTGTCAGCCCCTTGGTACTCGAGTGCCAAATTTGTTTGTTTTTCATGGAGAAGCTGCTAACCGTGAAGAGCAAAGCTCTGATTGTTGGTGTGGAATTGCACCCTGGGTTATTGAAAGGAACAGTTGATGGCTCTTCGACAGTCATAGTCAGCATTTGTAGTTGGAAATAAGAATGAGCGGCCATTAACTGTCATATAACAGTACTGGCAAGCCACTATAATTGGCCCCTGCACACAGCGCCACCCACGCAAATTACATGCAAAACTCATTGAAATTGATGGTAGCAAAGATAATGCCTGGAACTTGTCTGATATCATGGCTGTCTACTGTTGACTCTTTTAGCATCCTGACAGTCTGGATAAAGTGGAGCAATGGAGGAGAAGATATATGAGAAACAAAGTTAGTTGTACTACTTGAATTTTTCAATTTTGATGAGTACAATGTACTTATGTTATATTCAAATGTGGAAACCCAATGGTCCAATGGTTAGCATGCTGGACCAGGGAGGGGGGGAGGGCTTCTTAAAAAAATGATGGGGGTGCTTGTCGAAAATTTTGGAAAGAACAACCGTAAGAGGTACCAAGATCCTGTTTTATGGGCGTGGCTCAAATTTACACCTCAGAGGTGCCAATTCTTATATAACACATTGTCTCCTGTCATATTTTTTGGGGGGTCAATACTCTAAAAGGTACCACGAAAGCTGTTGATGTGGACCTTATAAGGCTAAACACCGTAAGACGTACCAAAGTCACCATTTTAATTATAACTCCTGAAAGGTTGAATGAACACCCCCATCTTTTTTGACTCTGAATCAAGCAGTCCATGTTCGGGCCAGTGGCCAATAGATGTATCTAGCAATGTCATTCACATTGCTTCTTAGATGTAATTTCTCCATCTTCTACTATTGTCCTTCTTGTTTGGGTTATTCATCTGTATTATTGCGGTGTTTTTTTTTTTTACCTCAGTAATACTTGGCTTGTCAGTATTAAAGTTTCTTGCAATCTGAAAGCAATTTGTACTTCTCACAAAATATTAATATTGACGGTTCAGATTTATACAATTTTTTGAATGACAGCTCAAGTGCTCCATTCTTTAAAGTTGAAAGTTTTCATAACTTACTAGTACATATATTAAAGGGACACAGTCAGCTTTACTACCGCGCTGACCTGGACACTAGTTTCCCAACTTTGAAAAAAGTCCCCCTGAACCTGAAATCAAAGTTACGCGTCGAGTACCTCTCGAAATCTGTTTCAATCCTCGCAGTGTTTTGCTCAATTTTCAATTGTTTACTGAAATACTGTTTTTGAGTATGCTTTTGTTCATCTTATGATATTATTTTATCGTATTTGGTTAAAAACAGTATCGATCACATCTCCAAAAGAACATGAAAACAAGAGGTGGGAAACGTGAAGGCGCCGGGCAGAAGAAATCGCCTGTGTTGGCCAAAATAACGAGAAATTAATCAAAAGCAGTGACTAGCCTACACGACTTCTATGGTTCGTGACATTTGTACATTTGCCGTTCTCTGTTCAGTCACTCGACTATTTTTGTTGCTTCACTTGTGTTTATCAGGGGCATTTGATGTTGTGTTGTAAGGAGGAATTTTAAGTGGAATTGAGCCGTTAGATCGTGTTATGGCAAACAATGAGTTCTATAGGCCATAGGTCTACCTGATTTCCTCTGTTGTCTGCATGTCGCTTCGTGGAGTTTGACGCCTCTGTAATTTGCCATGTGTTTATGCATTGTTTTGGCTTGTTTCTATTGCAAGCCATGTTTTTAAGTCTCCAAGTATTTGATTTCAAGGGACAAAATATGAAATTAACCGTGAAGATGTTATTTACTTGCATTGCAGGCGCTATTACAGTCATGCATCCCTGGTTCTTCAAAGCACACCGACATATATAAATGAAATGGCCGGGGGTATTCTATAATTGCTCTGAAATTAGAAAAGCAAAATACCCGATTGAAACTAGAAATGACCGGCAGCTACTACTGTTTCTCACCTCGGCGGATTCTTCGACTTCCGAGATATTCGTTGACCTTTGGCTTTCCCTGGACACGTCCATCAGTACATTCACCATGGTATCAATGACATAACTGTTCTTTTAATATGACACGAATATAAGCACTATTTTGACTCGGAAATACATGTACGTCAAATCGACAAGGTTGCTTAGATGCGCTTCTCACTTCTTTTCGGCGCGCGCTTCTTGTGAAGAAGTGCGATATGCAAATTAGCTATTAATTGGTATCCAATGCGCATGTGCACCAGGTGACTGTGTTCCTTTAAGTAAATTACCACTCAGAAATATCCCAATTAAACAGGAAATGCATTTGCAAGCACACAATATTGCTCATAAACGGTACAGAACAGATGGAGAACAGATATGGAGCGATACTTTCCACACTTTTCAAGCTAGGAAATGTTGTTTTTGAGGAGAGGGGAAAACCGGAGTACCCGGAGAAAAACCTCTCGGAGCAGAGTGGAGAAGCAACAACAAACTCAACCACATGACGCCGGGTTTGGGAATCCTGGAATCGAACCCAGGAACATTGGTGGGAGGCGAGCACTATCACCACTGCACCATTCCTGCTCCCACAAATTTGCAAGCACAATGTGTATATGTTGTTGCTCTATTTTACCCTTGGTACAGTCTGGTATTTTCCTTTGTGATGGGTTATGATAATGTATTGTATTAATTATGTGCACATGCATATGAAACAAAGGAAAAATTAATGCCAAATTGTATATGTTGTAGTTAAAATTAAATTCAGGTAAAAAAAATTTTAACCTAGTTGGATTCTCAATTTCCTTTGTCTTCTGACCCTAATAAATAATTAATGAATGATTATTATTCATAATCAATGAAAAAGTAGGGTTAAGAGACAAAGGAATTTTACCTGAATTTAATTTTTAACTACAACAGATATATTAGGTAAGTTTTGTATACTAGCTGTTATATATTAATTTTTATGAGACAGTTCTTTCCCTACTGAAATCATTGATGAATGATATTTAGTTTTAAAGAGAACTATAAAGTTACAAACATACAAACAGTAACTTGAAAACTTGGTATTTTGAATGTGCCACAGAACCATTTTAAACCTCTTTATAACAGTACTTGTAAGAAAATGTTCTGCTTACTTTTTATAGTTAATTTTTAATATTATAATCAGTCAGTGAATGCTAATTAACCCTTTAAGCCCTAATATCAACATATAAATTCTCTTGTCTGACCTCTTTTAAGATCAAAGCAAGTTTCCTTTGGTGATCATTTTATTATTTCTCATAACCATTTCTCTTTATGAAGTATTGATATTGCAAGGAGAAGTTTGAAGTTGGTCAATCCTGGGACTTAAAGGGTTAAGTGACAGTGACATTTTCTTTGTGGTTGAAGCATTTTTTTGACATTCATGATTGTTTTACATTTCTTTAGCATGAATGAGGTTGACTCAATGTGCAAGAATGTAGAATATTTGTCAGATAAATTACAAGCTGTAAGAGCTTGTCA
>OMLO01000684.1_pt1 | contig 23444 bp, 17 predicted proteins | sample 1674811 | NCBI WGS metagenome assembly OMLO01 (sample SAMN06265003, study PRJEB25207) | coral metagenome | isolation source: Coral host | place: Mexico:La Bocana,Puerto Morelos, Mexico | collected 2008-11-13
TTTGCAGATGTCATTGCAAAGGCAGCATATTCTCCTCAGTTATTTTAAGACCCTGAGTGTTGGTCCAGTCTGGGGCTAGAACCCGAGACCTCCCGCACGGTAGTCCGACTCTACCAATTGAGCTAACCGGTTAGCGGTTAAAATCAGCCCGTATTATGAATAAATCGCCAAAAAGGAAATCTTCTTATCATTTTATGTACTGCATGATACAACCATTAAGTACTTTTGGGCAGAGCCTCCTCGTATAGGCGATTATAGAGAGTACCCACCTCCCCCCTCCCCGCTCTTACCAGCGTAAATAAAATCGCTTAAAGGTCCAACACCCTTAGACGTGTAAGCAGCCATCTGAACTTGGTACTTTGTGGCTAGAGAGAGATTTCCAAATTTGAACGAAGTTTGTGAAGCATTTTCTAGGAGTATCCATTCCTCTAATAAATCCTCAGAAAAATCGGTGTCGCTTGTGACTTCTTTGACGTGTATTTCGTATCCAAGCACTATCCCATGCGACACACTTGCTGGAAGTAAATCCCATGTTATCATGATAGCAGTTTTACTGTAGAAGCTTTGCGCCACAGGCTGTGGAGCTCCACCGGGAGCTGTTAAAATGAAAGAGTTTGTTTTTAGTACGTTGCTATTGAACGAAAGATGAGATGACGCGCCTAGCTTTGATAACCAGAGCTATGACAGGTAACCTAAACTTGGGAACAAGCTATGCTAGATGTGCTTAATGAATGTGGTTTGTCATAGTATAGCATAGAGAAGAAATACAATACAATACAATACAATACAATACAATACAATACACATTACTTGACCACTCCCTCAAGGGGGCTTTTCAGGGCCAATGGAAACAAACACAAATAGAACAGAAATGTTTGTTAAGAATCCCAGCTGGTGGGAGGCTGACCAGCTGGCTATTTACAAAGCGTGGAGGAGTTGAATTCGGGACCACCGAAGACAAATCCATCTAGTGGCAGGGAGCAGGATTTGAACCCGTGACGTCCGGATTACAAGTCCGGCGCCCTACCACTAGGCCACGCTTGCCTCCTCAATTGTGCTAGCTCACATTTATACGGATTCGAAATAAATTAACGTATAGTTTGTTTGGCTAAGGAAGGCCGTTACCTGTTCTGAATATACCATTGCCAAGCTTTTGCATTGCGCAAGTGCATTTATACAATATGTGTTCAGGGCTGTATTCAAGTATGAGTTTTAATGTACGAACACGTTCGTTCTTGACATTGTTCGGATTCCAGTAAAAAGCAAAAACTGTGGACAAAAAATGGACTCACCATCTTCATCGCTCGTTACATTGAAGCATCTACTTTTGTTGCCATCTCCGATTCTTGTGAATCCAGCCAGCTGTACGCAGTACTCCGTAAACTTCTCCAGGTTGGTCAAACTGATTTCTAACTGATCAGTCTCTAGGGTTTTGTATTGAGAAGGATTTTCACTTGTTTTTCGATAAAACACTTTGTAGCCAAGAAGTATTCCATGAATGAATGATGTTGGTATGGCATTCCACCCAACAGAAACGCTGGTAGAGCTTGTGTTGTGCCCCGAAATGTTCCGAGGAGGATGACTTGGTACTGCAAAATGTCAATATAAGTTTATTATTTTCAATAGAACGTATATATGGGTTATTCACCATGCGTGAGGTCAGAATGGATGGATATTGTCCTAGTCCGATGCTACTACGAAGCTATCTTGACAGAATAAGCTTGGTCCTTAAAGAACTTTTATGTGGCATGATGAACACCAGTTTTTGGCGGGAAGACAGCGGGTCATTCCGAATGGGCAAGATAGCGTTATCTCCCCCACTCAGGCAGCCAATCATAGGCAAGGTTTTGGTTCTTCTTGCCCGCTTGCGGAGTAAGCCATATGATAGTGTAAACGTATGACTGAAGTAGATATGCAGTTGATGCAAAGCTAGCCTGCAGGCATGCCGCTGTAAAAGCGAATATAAATATCTCAAATAAACATAACATGATTAAAACCTCAATGATTACAATAATCATTAAGGGAATTGAGGTATGTGCCAACGATATGATCAGCCTCTAGAAATTTTTAAGGAGTTTTCTGTTCTAATGAAGTTTTCTTTTTTCCCTTGACTTTGAGTGTCAGCAGTTAAAGCTTCTGAATAATTATAACTTTTAAGTACAAATAAAGAATCATGAGGCCTTTCCTGGATACACCATGACATGCAGCTAAAGGTGCAGATCTCAGGTGCACCTGAGGTGCAGGTGCAGGTGCAGATCTCAGTCGCATTGGTCTATGACCTTTCTGGCATGGGTAGCGCTGCCAAGAGAAATAAATCTCCCGCCAACATAGGTCTTAGACTTATTAAGACTCACAAGACTCTCCAACACGACAAAGTAGCAGTCACCCTCCCTGAGGTATTAGAAGATGATGATGATGATGATTACATCTGAGGCTAATGAACTAGGCTACACATTAATGACAAAAAGAAGAAAAAACAATGTGCCCTAGTTATCGTTTTCCTAACCACCCTGCCTAGTTTTGAAAATTTAAGGTTTAAGAAGTTGGGGCATGACATATGCAGCTCCTGCTAAAAACAAAGGACATAGTGAATGCATGCCTACTAGGGGGATTCTTGCTGATATCATTGTTTACCTTTTGGTCAATTGCACATGGCTTTAAGTACAGAAGGAACCATGTTAGTTATGAATTGACTCTAGGCAGCTAAAGAGCTCGTGAAACTTAATAGGTGGTGAAGTTTTTAGCTCTTTTGGTGAAATATACCAAGAGAAATTCTTTTTCAAAAACTGTAAATTTTTGTGTAGCAAAAACATTCATTGTAAAATTTTAAATTTTTATTTCAGGGTTGTACAAAAAAATTTAACGATAAAAAATTGCGATAAAACGTTGCGTAAAATGAATGATAAAAAAGTGTTTAAATACTGAAAATACAATAGATAATGGAATGTTCTTTTTAAACAAAGAGTTTGCGCGTATGGAATCAGTCTGCGTGTTAAGACTGGGATTTCGCTACTTGATGAAAAGCATCTCGTAGACAAGACAATCAAATTTTCCTTGGCACCTTTTTAGAATGCGGAATTGGCTTTCTTTGAGGAGGCTTGTATCCCCATGGGTTGTCGAAAAATAAATACACTCGGCTTTTAATATTCGGAACTAATATATTTGTAGTTTCATCAAAAACTAAATTGCTTATGTTAATGAGGCAAAATATTGTAGACGAGGATTCCCCTATACGAGGCTTAACATGCAGTTTGGAAAAAGATTATGATATTACAAAAAAAGCATGTTTAATAATACGTTCATACCGTCTTCGTCTGTTCTTATGCAGGTATAGTTTGTTTGATTACTGCTTCCCTTACTGTTGAAAGCTTCAGCCCGCACACAATAGTTGGTAAATTTTTCCAATCCGACTAGGTCCTTGCTAAGGACATGGGCTTTCACTTCTACTATCCTTTCAGTGCTTCGTCGTTTACGACGACTGAGGGACAACTTGCTGAAGATAAGTCGGTATCCCAGAATAATTCCTTGTCTGTTTTCCAAAGGAAGCGCATCCCAAGTAGCTCGAATGCTTGTGGAGCTGATGCTAAAAACGGTGAAATTCTGAGGCGGAGCATTAGGAGCTGAAAGGCAAAAGGTACTTTGCGTGAGGGATTAGAGAGAGATTTAAGTCGCCTTCTGATCAAATGAGAGGAAGAAGAAGAAGAAGAAGGACAACAACAACAACAACAACAATAACAATAACAACAAAAACACCAACAAGGAAATCAGCATGACTTGTTACATGTAACTACATAAACCGCAATCTTAAATTTAGTAAATTTCGTTCACGGAATACAATTTCATTGGCCGTAACTGAAAAGAAACTGAACATTTATTATATTATTTGCAAGAACCGTTTATTTTTAAGAGTTTGCATGGTATAAGCTCAGATGACACACGTTTCGTGGCAACCTACGACATTTATAAGAGATTTTTCGCTCTTTCAAACTTCTAATAAGGTAACTTTCCTTAGAAACGTTCTCAGACTTTCTTAAGCTAAGAAGGTTTTTTAAATCAGGTCTTTCGAAATGATGAATATCGTTTTCACTTTCTTCTGCGGGCTCCTTGTAGTTTTTAAATTCTACTCACGTTCTTCATCTGTGCTCACGAGCAAACAGTGGCTTCGGTTACTAACGCTGTTGTTAGTGAAAGAAGCTATTTCAACGCAGTATTTCGTGAACACTTTCAACTTGGTCAATTCCGCTGAGGAACTCAGTGTACACAGGAAATTGAACACTTCATTAGTCTTGCTGGGTTCCTTGTACGTCAGCTTGTAGCCCGATATACTGTAATTGCTTTCGTAATCTTCGTTATGCCAACCCCACGTGACATGAATGGATGAAGAGCTTGTATTGAAGGCAGTTATTACTGAAGGAGGTTCTGCGGAAAATTCGAATAAAAAAAAGTTTAAAGAGAATAAAAAATATGATTGTAAGTTGTGACAATGAAAGTTTACGTTAGTTTTCCTCATGCAAATTATTCATTTCCTAAAGCTTTAACTGTCACAGGTTTAAGAGGGATAATTGTCAAAAACTGCTCGAAAAGGAGCACATTATTTTATCGTAAAAATCAATGCGTTAAGCATGCTATAAATACTATTAGCAAACAAATAATTCTTAAAATACTTAGGGAAAACTTTGAAAAGTTTTGTACACTGACCGAAAGATTTTTTTTTCCTTTTTTGAATAGCGCTATTAGCCGCTAACAGGTTAAATCTCAACCAGAAGTCGATAACCGCACAACCAGGAGTAAAAAGAAACTGTATATTTCTCGTTTTCTAGGAGGCTAATCTACTTCTGGTTGGTGGTTTACCGGCTAGGGACTAATCGACCTGGGTGCTAAACAGCAGGTAACCAAGCGATCTGGTTTGTTTTATTCTCTAAGGAAAAGAGATGGGTAAGGATGTTAATATGTCAAATTGGGCCTAAAGTGCTGATTATCAGAGGCTTTTTCTCGAAAGGATAGCTACATAAGACAATAAGGAAGACTAATATTAAGTCAGGTGAAAAAAATGTTCAGTAGTACTTGTCTCAAATGACAATTCTTGGTGCGAGAGAACAGCATGAACCATTTGAAAAATGATTCAGAAGTGGCGTAAAAAAAATTAGTGCCAGAGAAAGAGCCACATAAAGGTTGGTAAGTCAAACTTCCTGCACACTAGATCCATCTCAACAACTCGTTAACTCTAGAAGATTAAAACAAAACTCTGATATTGATTATGAAGAAACAAAAAACAAAACAACACAAATATTGTTTTGTAACCAAACAATTAGTGATGAATACGCAATTCTGCCGTTTTCCAGTATTCACTTTCATAAATAATACCAGATGCTTTGCCTGAAACTAAAACAGACCTCTTGTATACGCAGTAACGTAACGGAAAAATGCCGTACCCACTGCACTCACTATGAAACTTGTTATTACCCTGTCAATTAAGTGCAATCAAAAGGGTTATGAAAACAACCCTTACCATCATGGAGTCCGTAAATACAAAAATACCTCAGTTTATCCCGTAGATAGGACACCACTACAAAGAAATGCTCGAATGAAATATTAACTACACCATGACGACTGCAATCTGGTTCACACTGTACTGAATTAAACATCGACATTTTCAAAATTCGCCGTAGAGTTCCCGCTTGCAGGTTTATGTTAATACATTTATCCCCGATGCCTCAAAATGTCAAAGATTTAGATGTAGGGCAACTGAAACTTTTTTTATATATTTGAACGTGAAATGTGGACGACATTTACAAAACTATATAATTACAAACACCTCCCGTTCACGGAAGTCCGCCATGTTTGTTTTCCACAAACAAGTACTTGTACTCGCTTGGCCAAATTTCTTAATTGGGGCGATAATAGAAACTCGGTTCCAGGCCTGGCTGCTAAGTCCCCCTCTGCATTAAGCCCTTATTCTTACATATATTTTTGTTTTGACTTGATTTTTATGACTCATAGTAAACATAAAACAAAATAAGAGCTTAGCTGCTAGGGTGGTACTACAACGGGAAATGTTTTACCTCTCTGATGGTATCATAAATATATAATTATACTTAATACAGAGACGTACAATCAGCAATGGTGGAAAGCGGATCGAGAACGATAATGATGTTTAAAACGACATATAAACTAGCCCGGGAATATATTCAATACCTACTGATCTACTGAGCTCCCTAACACCATGCTGAAATTATATTGAAAAGTCACTTCGCCCAAGCCACACTTTAACTAACTAAAACGCAGTTTTAGCTGTAGTGGGGAACAAACTGCGCCACGAAGTAAGAGATACCGGCTCTATTAAGAAATTTAAACAAAAACTACACCAACTTCGAATCGGGATCCCCCACTGCAATTATGTAAAACAGTTCATGTCGCTTTATTTCGTTTTTACGAAGCTTGCGATACATTTTATGTTTTTTTCTCAATAAAGATCATTATCATCACCTTTACACAAAGAAGATCCAAATTCGATGATTCGTGGCAATAATCGGCTGTAACCAATATTATCCACGTGCTAACATGAACGAGTGGAACAGCGCTTTAATTGAAAGCCTTGGTGCATCTTAATAAAATGGTAACTTACCAATGGGAATTTCTGTTGCAAACCCGATCCCCAACAAAACAGCTTGCCTATAAAAGAGAGTAAACACTTGTAAGAAGTGATAACGGTTCATTCCAGGAGACCTCGTGTTATTCTTGAAGCTGATATTTATCACGTTTAGTTACTGATGTTACTGACACATATAAATGCTTAGAGCCTCATTTACGCAATATATTTGTTTGTCACCTGTTGTCAAGTTTGGACGGGGATTAATTATTCAAAGCAAATGAATGTTTTGGTTTGTAAGAGTTAAACCCCTTCCATGTATGAAAGGTTGTTTTCTTGCGACCTTCTAAAAGTTCTTTTTCATTCAGTGAGTTTCAATTTCCACTAACTAATAAATTTTTGATAAATTGCGCGTATTTTGAAATGAAGGCAATGCTACAATTTTCTGACATGAAGTTTTTTTACACGCTAGTAATAAATTATTTACAAAAACCTCTTTTAAGTTATGATCTTAAATACTTAGCACCTACCGAAACTGTTTACGGCCTCAAAAGTGACTTTTTTGTGTCTTTTACTATGCAAATAACTTTTAGTTAAAATTAAAGAAAAAAAAACTAGATGACTACAGCATGAAGATTAAGCGTCAAAGAACTAAATTTTAGAAAACCACCAATCAGGGCACATTCAATGTTTTTTTGCACTTCATAATTCTTACTAAAAGTGAAGACAGAAGCATGATAATTAAAAAAGATAATAAATATCTGGAATTAATTTGGAAGTGAAATGTTAACTATTAGAAGCCTTTATTAGAGACAGCAATGTCTTGACAAACGTCAATGCAGATCTCCAGTTACAAAGTGGCGTTACCTACTACCAATCACAGGCAGCGAGATAATGAGCCCTTTGTCGTACTTGTTTCTTTAAATTTTTCTAAATTAGTGAGTGTATAATGACATTCGTAATCAATAGTTGTAATTATCATCTTTTTGAGCAGGTGTTAACAAGATGAATTGTGTAAACGTTCAGTGACAAAAATGGTTTAAAAAACACGAATTCAACTTTAAAGGAGCATGCAAAGATATTAAGCTCAATCTTAGAAGATTCACGACAGTTTAGATTTTTCTGTTTGGTCTTAGATACCACAGACATAGTTTTTCATAACCGGCTATTAAATTACAATACATAAACGAAACTTCTCTTCTCGTTAGTTGACCGGACTCGCGTAAAAATGTTTAGAGTGTTCTCAGTCACGTGGCCAGCAACCATGAAAGTTTATTGGAACAAAGGAAAGTGTTTACATAAGAAAAGGGTTTACGTCCCACAGGATTGGTTTGGATTTCTAACATGGTTGCCGTTTCATTGTTTTGGGACGCTAATATGGCTGCCGTCACGTCCTGTGAAATCACAGTTTATAATAAATGGTTTTGTCATACACGGTTAAAAAGCCAACGAAAACATGAAAAGTAGAAATTTCGTGAGTATCAGAACCATTATTTGTAGAAACTCTGCTTGAGAGTACTTTTATCATTTTTCTTTCAGCTTTACTCTAGAGTTAATCTTTTTTTCCATTTGCTATGATCAATTGAAGTCAAATTAAAAAAAAAAGGTTTGGTTTTCTGAGCAAGGAAGTGAAACATAAAACATAACTCTAAGTAGATAAATTTTACCTTAGGTATTTGCAATTTTTATTGCCAGATGATAAGTGCGGAAGCCCATCAGAAAGTTCTTCGTTGCATTACTATTCTTCATTCGTTCTTACGGAAACAAAGGCCCCTTAATGACCTTTAACAGATGCTTGAAATAAATTGACATATTGGTAAACCTTTGAAGGCAGACGGTAAAATATCCCTTTAAAGCTAGGCATAAGTTTCTAACCATTTCAATAATGTTTTAAAGCAGTCTCATTGTACTTCAAGTAACCTATTCAGGATTTGTTACAACATGAAAAGCCTTTCAAAAATGTAACTACTTGGGACTAATTAAGTGGTACTAGTGGGCCACGAATGGTTCCCTTGTAAACACATTTGACAAGCTAAACCGAAAAGAGGAAAAAAAATAAGTTTTTTGTGTGAGAATTTAATTAAGTAGAGTTAAGTTTCTTGTATAGAAAGGATCAAAATATAAATCACTGGCACGAAAAACTTACGTAATACAATGAGCCTAAGAGAACACTTCTTTAATTTTGACGTTAACAAGATTGTTTAATATAGAAAGGCTTTATAAAAGAGTAGAATTTCACAAACACTCTGTTTTGGGATAACACGATTTAAAACAAAAATTTGATATTTCAAACGTTACTTTAGGAAGTTGCTTTGTTTGGCATTCTTTGCTGTGAATAAATTAGGAAAAAACCTGTCAAAAGAAATGAAAGTCACAAGAGAACCAGCGTGCTTCCTGATTCTTGTTTTTCCTGAGATATTCCTGCTGGTAATTACAATCGGTTTTGTTTTAATTCAGGTTAAAAGAATCGCTGATTTTTTAACCTCATTAAGAGACTGAGATTATTTTATTTTCAGTGGTTCACTGCAAACAAATATTCCAAGAAAGACATTATGTGGCTACATGAACATCTTCTTGTCATGGTAGGTACCAATGCAATACCTGTTTGTTATTTTTTAACTCACACGGGAAAAATATGATGAGTATTTCTTCTGGCAAAGATTTTATAAAAACGTTTAATTACTTAAGCACCTGCCCGTCTTACAAGTAAGTCTTGTGTAATTTGCGCCATCTCGTCGTACCTCACTAGTTTTTCTTGTAGTTTTATTTTATTAGAATAAGGCTATAGCCGCAACCAAGAAAATATTTTTAATTCCTTCAGTCAATCTAGAAAAGTGTTGTTATCACACTGTAATATCAAATCTTGAATTGTTGCTATATAAAAAAAAATATATATGTGATACAACATTGTCATTGTCGACAGTTGAATGTTAAAATTTCAAAATGTATTTGGATATTACGTCTGGGAAAATTTAAATTTGACGATATTTTGATCTGCCTTTATGGTCATTAGTGAAACAATAAAAAAGGTGTGCCTGGCGCGATGCACTAAAAGTAATCTTTGTATTAGGTGTCAACAAAATAATCTGATACGGAAGAATAAGCTTCATTAGGCCAAGAAAAGTGACTGGAGTAAAAAATTGCTTCGTCGTTTGGTTTCCATGGAGATGCGGCCTGTTTTGCCACTGTTGTTGTTGTTGTTGTTCTTGTTGTTGGAGCGGTGTGTTTCTTAAAACCCTACATTACTTTACATCTAGCCCAAAAGCCATTATCCCATTTCAGACCTCTCAATCTAATGCGAATCTCTAAAACATGAACTCGGCTAGTCAGGAATGGCTTCCTTTAGCACGACGACAATTTTAGAAGAGCTTAGAATTCCCCAATTTTAATGGGGAAAATTAGTTTTACTCAATTCTACACCAGAATGAACCAACATCCTTTAAATCAGACCAAAATGGCCAAAAAGTATATTTTTGTTTGGACTAAAACGGTCTGAAGACTTTGCACATAGATACGTTTTAGTGCTGCCCCATCAGGCGCGTCTGAAGGAATTCCTTCTCAAGGCAATGCCTAATAATTATTTATTGATTTTTCTTGTTATCGTGTATTTCTCGAGCTTCCAGGGATTTAAAAACTGCCGCGAGAAATGGGAGGAAAAATTGCAGTAAACAACCTGAATCCAAGTGGAAACGTCATGTGATTTTGGATCGATTTATCTGGAGGTTCGAGATGAATAGCCGGGCGCGACAAACTTTAGTGCGCGAATAAATTGGATTAACATTCTAAAGTTCTACTTTGTGAAATCATTTTGAAATAAAAGAACATGTAAAATAATGTTCATTAAAATTGTTTTAATATGGTTCGTGCTATGCGAATTGTTGCAACTGTAACTGATGAAGTGTTTGTCTCCTTTCCAGACTCTGCTGAATTTATTTTCGAAGTACGTTGCTCTTCATTACAACTCGTCCTGTTTGCCAGGTGAAAGAGAACTTATTTTACTCTGAATATGTATAGGTTAAAACACTAAACAAATTAACAGTTTGTCCCACAGTGCAAAGTGACCAAGATCCAGCAAAATCTGACCTAGCTTACAACAAGCCCAATGACAGAAGGGTTCCACTAGCAAAGAAGAACTAATAGTTCCCTTTAACTATTTTAAAATCCAGACTCCATTCAGATGGGCGTTATGACTGAAATTTGGATTGGCCTTTCTGATGGTGAACACGTTAATGAATCATTGGAATGTACACCAACGTATCCGGACAAGCCAGACAGTCAAATCCAACTGGCGACGTTTGAATTCTCTCAAAACCTTAGCAGAAAATTTGGTGTTCGCAGTCGCGCTTATTTCAGTTGCGCTACGAGTGGACGTCACACATTCTCCATCAAATGCGATGATCAGTGCAGGTTCACCGTCAAAGAGGATGAAGATTTCTCCGAGAGTCTGGGCTATCATGACGTCATTAACTCTCCTAGTTACCAAGAGTAAGGCAGTTTGGTTTATAAGGAAATTTTCCTCACGCTCATCAGGAAAGCTAAGATGGTTGAATTGACGCATGCGGGAATGGACACAAAATCCTGGGTGGGGTGGGGTAGGGTGGTCTACTAGTTTTCGATTTAATCATTTTAGACAAAAATATGCATTTTCTCTACTCTCACTTAGAGTCCGTCTCATTAACAGTTGTTGTAAGACCAAAAACAGAGTAATAACAATGAATTTATGGTTGATCATCGCAGTTAGAAACACAATTTAAGCAGCTGGGAAATTAAAGCCTGGAAAAATTCAGGCATGAACGGGATTCGAACCCAGGCCATGACGTCTGCGATACCGGTAATATAATATACCCGTACAAGGTGAAGATTGTAAATGAGTATATATATGGGTTATTGGCCGAACAAGCCTTGTCAATAAAGGATTTATTATATGGGATGAAACACCAAAACATGACAAATTTTCCTTGCGGGACAAAGCCCGTATCCCGAACGGGCAAGATAGCTCCGCTCGGGTAGCCAATCACAGCGCGAGATTCGGTTCATCTTGCCCGCTCGCGGAGCTAGTCATATAATAAGAACATATATTTAAACTGCAAAGAAAGATATGAATTTATGGTTAATCATCGCAGTTATAAACACAACTTAAGCAGTTGTGAAGTGAAATTGAACACATCCCAGAGGTCATGGGTTCGAATCGCGTTCAGGCCTGAATTTTTATCAGGCTTTAATTTGACAACTGCTTAAGTTGTGTTTATACAATATTTCTAGCTGCTTCTGGATTACTTTAGAACCTTAATTGAAAACAACTAAATTCAAGGTAATGTTGTTTTCTTAGCCTATGGTCGCTATATCTGACGGAAGGTAAGCTTTATTTCTTGGAAGTTCTACACGTCCAAAAGAAAGACGGGGGCTACTTTGCTTTGGGTGTGACGCTACCCAACGGAACAGTGATCAGACCAATAACCATTGAGCATCTGGTTATGTACGTTCCAGGTAAATGAAATCATGTCTAACAACACGGAATTACAAGATTAACTTCCATTCGCTCAAATAATAACCCTAATTATCAGTATATGAATGATATCGTTTAATATATTTGTATTTACCTGGCCAAGTCTCTTGACGTGATCGCTCTTCTTCCTTTTGCATTTGCTCTTTTGGCATTTGCTGCCCTCACTCTTAAACTATTCTGACTTGTGGATTTAGGTATGGTATCGCGGCGTGGCACTCGTTTGAGATACCACATTGGCCGACATTGGTTATGAAAAACGGAGCGAGCGTTTGATCATTGAAGGGAACTGTTTCCCTAAATATTTCGCTTAAGTCCCTTAAACGCGACGCTATATCTCACTGGAATTCCTTTTCAGTATTTTGATATTGATGAAGTCATGGTATGATACTCAAGGCAGCTTCCAGTACCTTACATGGCTCCTGTACATACATACTTTATTTAACCCAGGCGGATTGGTGCTTGTAAGTCCTTTAACTAAAACAGCTAATGAGTCGAGTCAGAGAAGACTTGAAATCTAGCCAAAGAGAGTTTTGCGTGTACTTGTGATTTCAATTTACATAGATAAAAGTAAACTAGTGGGCTATTTAAACTTGTAGTCCCTTATATATAGTCTTCATGTGTTTTATTGTGCATATAGATTGCCGCGAAGATGCTCTTGGTATGGAAAGCGGTGCCATCTCTAACGGACGAATTAGGGCCTCTTCAGAATTCACTGCCGAACTTGCCGCCGGTTGCGGCAGGCTACACTTGCAATATGGAGGATGTCATGGATCTTGGGCAGCTGCCGACCTTAACGTTAATCAATGGCTCCAGGTAGATTTTGTCAATAAGTTAACTACAGTGACAGGTATAGCAACTCAAGGGCGAACTGGAATCAACCAGTGGGTGATGACGTATCGGCTGCAGTACGGTAACAATGACGTTTACTTCCAGGACTACAAACAACAAGGACAAACCGCAAACAAGGTGAATTTGCGGCGTTCGCTACACCAATAAGTTATTATACTTTTTAACCTTCAGTTAAGACATTTTTAAAGAAAATCTACTTTCTTTGCAAATAGTATTTGACATAAATTAACAGGCTTTGCTGATTCATCACACGGTCCGAGGTGATCTTCTACTTCGACCGGGTCCTTCCAAATCGTACCGAACTCGTCTTTAGTTAGTCTGGAAGAGGAGAACAGGCGACGTTCGGAACTGTCTTTTGTTTACTACGAACGTGTTAATTTTGAATACAGTATGAATATCAAATATTTCTTCTTTAATAAACTGAAATAGGTTTAGTTTAGATGAAGATAATGTTCAGGAGTTTGTAGCGTTCAAAGTTCTGGCAATTTTCAACCTTACTTATTTAGGTCTTTACTGGAAACACGGACCAAAACACCGTTGTGTCACATGACCTTAACCCACCAATCATGACACGTTACATACGGTTTTTGCCAGTGACTTGGAATGGCCACATATCAATGCGGGTGGAGATATACGGTTGTCAAGGTAACGTAGGATGAGTTTCTACAAATCTGACGTTCCATCCAATATTTTATTTTCTCTCAAATAAATGCAATACATTTGTGTGTTAACTATATTTGGACCTATATCAGACGCTTCTACCGCTTCATTTCTGTTGGTAAAGTGGCTAGGTAGACGTAGAGAAGGTGCCAGCGCTTCCTTCGCTTGTTAATTCCAATGTTGTTATTGTAACTGTCGTCTGCATTGTGTTTCTTTGCCCTGTTTTATGCACTGCTGAGAGGGTGTAGGTGATAGCGTTAATTTAAGAGTTACAATATATTTAGGTAAAACCTTCCTGACTAATTATAACATATTTAAGTTTATAGACATAAAATAACAAGTGAGTGACTACGTACAGGTACTAGTTTGACCCAAAAATTGATTTTAAAAGAATTCACTGATAGCAAGGTAAATTTTACTCATATAAGCCAATGTCTTTGTGACTTAGATCTCAATTCAAAATTACTTCTTTTAAAGAATTCGTTCGTACTTTGGCCGAGCCTGGTCCATGGGGAGGCTGGAGCGAGTGTAGTGTCAAATGTGGTAATGGACTTCAGAGTCGCTGGCGACCCACTTGCACGAATCCACCAACTGGGATTTTCCAGGGACTGGACCCTGCATTCAATCTCAATGAGACAAAGCCATGCTCTATGAACCTTTGCCCTGGTAAACAATAAACGACTTAAATGATTTTAGTAGTTGCTTCTTTTCAACTACAGGTGCAGATTATTTGGAGATGATGATAACAAACTTTATTAATGTGTCAATGCCACATAGACTGGGAAAATCCCATACTAATTTGGGGACACAATTAACAGATATTAAGAAGATGTAAAAAGAGAATTTAAAATACTTAAAGCTGTATAAAATAAATATGATGAGCAGAGTGAACAGCCCCTGCAGCCATCGTCTATGAGCACACTAATATCGCAGTTGCGTATCTTTTTCCTAAAAATATTTAAAGTTTTAGCTGAACTTACGTCTGGGGATAATTTTTCCACACAATTTAGGCCCAAGATATCGCAAAGAATGTTTACCGTATGTTACAGTATCATAACTAGGGGTGGAAAAGTCTGATTGTCTTAAAAAGTAGACTTTTGCACCCCTAGTCATAACTCAAGAGTTCCTTGAATACTCAGTTCTTTTTCTTAGTATTACCCGTAACTCAGATAATGTTTTGCCGAATGTCAAGAATAAACTGAAGTGCTTTTTCCATAGAGTGGTTATATCCTGAGCCGTTAAAAGCAGTGTTTTTTCTTGTTATCATGACTTTTGGATTTTAATTGTTTGTTTAAGAATGCCTTCCCGGCTGGTCACTGTTTGCGGATTCATGTTACAAGGTACATACTTCACCAAACACCTGGGGTGTGGCTGCACAAAAATGCTTGGATTTGAATTCAAAACTCGTCGATGTTACTAACAACGAAGAGAATATTTTCGTCACAAATCTCGCAGCAGCTGCTGGCTTCCACCGAGCTTGGATCGGGTTGTCTGACAGACGACAAGAAAATGTATTTGTTTGGACAGATGGTTCTTACAGTCCTTTTACAAACTGGGGACCAATCGAACCGAATGGAAACACCAGCGAAAATTGTGTGTTTATTGACAGCAATAATTCCAGATGGGCAGATGTAGCGTGCAATGACAGTTATACTTCCATTTGCGAAAAAACAGGTTGGTTTAACATTTCTAAGTTCCCATCTTTTATCATAAGCCGGCTATCCTTTGGACGCCAACTGGCACATAGGGCATCAACAAGACGCCTCGCTGTCTGACCTTGGCAAGCCATATAGCTTGATCCCAGTTAAAGTTTAGGGTCTGAAGTTCTGCCTCTGCAATCCTCCACCAATTCTCACCCCTTATATTGTTACCATGCATACCTTTTTAAAGATAATGTTTGAATATGTTCCTTGGTTCTAATATAGCTCATGACGATACAGCTCAATGTAGCAACACTCCTATTGGCATGGAGAGCGGAAGTATCCCAGATCAGGCCATAACGGTTAATAACACATATATTGGCTATAGTGGACGTAAGGGTCGCCTTGGACATTCTCATACCGCGTGGTGCGGTAATGATGCACAGAGAGGATACTTGCAAATTGCTCTTCAACATCTTTATCGCATTTGCGCAGTAGCTACCCAAGGAAGTGGAAATTCCTTTTTCACAAAATATGCTTTGCAGCTATCGGCTGACGGTTCTACGTGGGACTTTTACAAGGAGAACGGCATTCTCAAGGTATGCCTTTTTCGAACTGAAGCGTAAAGTAGACGAAAACACAACTGATTATAGGAATACTTGGTTATGTAAAAGGGATTCGCTAAGTATTTTCATAAAGACGAAGTGACTGAGTTGAGTCTTAACATACACAGATATACAGTGTAGGCCCAAGTTGTTCAAACGCTGGATAGTGCTATCCACCGGCTAAATCGATAAGTTTTAACAAAACAAACCACGCTATGCGCTGGATAGTGATTTATCCGGCGGATAGCGTTATTCACATTTCGAACAACCAGGAACCAGCCCTATAATAATGCACGCCGGGCAAGAAGTGGCACAAGAACTTCTTGCGAAGCAAAAACATGCCGGGTTTTTGCGGTTTTCCCGCAAGAACATTCGAAACGCAAGAAGTTGAAAGCCTAACCGAAAGAAGCCGCAAGAGTAACTTGGCCACGTAATAAACTAAAAAGAAGTAAGCCGTGATCTAAGAGAAGCTGAGAACTCCCTCCTACCCCTCGTAGTCGGACTTTCATTGGAGAGAATCTTCCTGGTGCGGCCTGGATATTAGCCCTTTATACATCGTCGAACATGTTTTTCTCTCACGTGATGCTCATTGAGGTTACAATGTATCATCTTATAGGTGTTTGATGGTAATGTCAACCATTACGCGGTGAAGAAGAATACTTTGAAACATGGAGTTGCATCATCAGTAATTCGCTTTTATTATCTGTCAGCAATGTATTATAATCTCCTGCCATGCATTAGGGCGGAGATTTATGGATTTCGAGAAATTCAACCAAGTGGTAAGTAAAAACGCTTCCCAAAGTTATAGAAAATAAGATGAAAAGAAATAAGTAGAAAGACAAAAAAAAGAGACTGGTAAATAAACACAGTGCGATAAACAGACACTTGGAAAACAGACAGACGGACAGACAGGAAGAAAGACCGCCATCAACGGGGAGGCAGCTGGAAAAGCAGACAGACAGACACCTCTAAGACAGGTAGAACATACCGAAACACATGCAGGTAGGTAACAGACAGCCAATCAATCAGAAAGACAGCCACACAAACAGGCAGACTAATATAAAGGCCGGTACACAGACAGATAGACAGACGGACAGATAGACAGGTAAATAAGACAAACGGCAAGACAAGTGGCGAAACGGATAAACACAGGTGGGGAATAGTATCTCAAACCAGACAAATAAAATGCATTGATAAAGAATTAGACAAATAGTCAAACAGGACTGAGACAGCACAGGCAAAACTAGCCTGCGAACAGGCTCCTGGCTTTTGATGGAGCACAGAAAATTCGGTGCGGAGCGCCGAGCGGAATATGCTGTGCTCCATCAAAAGCCGGTAGCCTGTTCGCAGGCTAAGGCCGAACCGATGTACAGAAACGCAGGCAGGTAACAGCAATTAGAGAAATAGGCAAAAAAGGTATCAACGTAAACGGAAAAGACTTAATGAACCAACAAACAGATGAGCACAATAATCACAATGTAGAACTATTTTAGTCGACTATTGCTTTTCTTTAGCACCCTTACAACCACCGACAATGCGGCTCATGAGGTTTCAAAAACGCAAGTCAATCAGTGCTGCATGGGGCCCTATCTTTACGTACTACTCATACGGAACTATTCAAGGATATCATGTCAAATACTATGAAGATGGCAGCCGCGAGCAGGCAAAGACTCTAAGAACAGTAAACGCTTTCATTCGCATTGAGGGTTTGAAGGACTATACCAGCTACTGCATATCTGTCTCAGCAATTAATGAACACGGCATTGGGAGAGGCGCTAATAATTCTAAATGCCATAAAACAGATGAAGGAGGTAAGCAGAAAATATTGACTTTCTGACTCTTTAGCTCTTGTAGCCACATAATTTGTCGACTTATGACTTGTGAATCGCTTAATATTATACTCTCAAACATAGGACTAAGAACAGGGCTTGGCCACTGTAGCTAGCGTGACTTTGATTTCCGTGAGATAACTGTATTTTAGCGTAAACATTACATTTACGTTTCAGTCCCAACCACTCCTCCAAACGTGACTGCGTACAACACTAGTAGTTCTTCATTTCGAGTGGACTGGTTATCACTAACACAGGAGTTCGTCCCCGGAGTATTGACTGGGTATAGAGTGAGATACCGCAAGCCCCCGAAGACATTCACCGGGGAGGTGTTTGTAAGCATTGATCAGCCGACTTCATGGGAGTATCGAGGCTTGGAGATACACACGCAGTACTGCGTGCAAGTGTTGGGTGAAACTAAACATGGCAGCGGACCAGAATGTTACGATGGATGTGTGAATGTAACCACGGATATAGGACGTAAGGACTGTTTCTCAAACTTTAATGATTTTTATTCGTTGACTAAGTGATCGGTGTAGTAGGCCTAGTCCTGTACACTTATTACTCTTAAATGTATGAGGGACGTTTTTATGCAGAAAACAATTGCTCTTTGGACAGACCTAGGGTTTCGCGATACGCGCGGTCACCAGGACTGAGACGAAGAGAAGAAACTGGTCCGATAGTTTTTCTGCCCGAACAGAAATCCACCAATAGACGGATTCGGTTAAGGAGTTTACATCCAATTTATTCATTAGGGTGTTTACATCCTTGGTGTCACCCGATTCATTCATTTGAGTGATTACATCCTTGGTGCCATCCAATTAATTCATTTGAGTGTTTACATCCTTTGTGCCACCCAATTCATTCAATTGTGTGTTTGCATCCTTGGTGCCACCCAATTCATTCATTTGGGTGTTTACATCCTTGGTGCCACCCAATTAATTCCTTTGGGTGTTTACATCCTTGGTGCAACCCAATTCATTCCTTTGGGATTTTAAAGTTGTTGTTTGTACATACTCCCATAAAATCAATTGCAGGTGACAAATTGCACAATTGTAACCTCCCAAATGATTGGTCACGCGTTCTGAATTGGGTGGCAACAGGGAGTGTGGACATGCTAGCCGAATCCGTGTAATACAGCCAACTATCGTGCCACACAACAGCATACAACTATTCCCAGCAGTCATCGTTTAAGACAATACTTCGTACTGGAACAACTAAACTAGCTCGTTTACTATTTTAATAGCTCCTTCAATGCCACCGCCCAACATAACGGCCTACAATAAAAGTTCCACGTCATTAGAAATCACCTGGCAAGTTGTCCCAGAAGAGTTTGCAAAGGCACCGATACTTGGTTTTACACTATTCTACAGAAAAGCGGACGAATCCAACGTTACCAAGGTCGATTTGTGTCCAGAGGAACGTCGATTTCGTCTACACAATCTGACGATATTTACAGTTTACTGCATCCAGTTGTATGCGTTCACAAGAAATGGGAATGGTAACATGAGCGACTGCGTGTTCGGTTTGACTGATGAAGGTGGTGAGTGGCCCCTGATATTTAGTAATTTGCTGATCTTGAAACTTTTCAACGCACCTTAACATTAAAAATATCCTTAATACAGTTCATCCGGCCGAGGAAATGGCATGAAATCCATTTGGAATTGATTTCTTGTTATGATACTGGGTTCATCAGGAATGCGTTGTATAGTAGTGGGGCATTTTCGTAGATTTATGGTTGTTAGAGAGCTTACTTTTGCAATCATGACCACGCTTTGTTTGATTTCTCTATTAGTTCCATCAAGTCCTCCAGCAAACCTTACAGCTTACAACACTAGCTCTACATCGATAAGAGTTTCATGGGATCCAGTCCCTACTGCGTTTAGACAAGGTTTCATCCTAGGTTACCGTGTTTACCTAATAGGGACCCAGGCACAGCTGGAACAGCATCTCAGAAGAAGAAAACGCACTTCCATGCCAACAGGAAACGAAATATTGATGGACACGGCAAATCTCACAACGGAATTCCAAGGACTTAAAAAACATTCCAATTACTGTGTGCAAGGTGTTGCTTACACGCGGATCGGAGAAAGTAACAGAACAAATGCTACGTGCGTGTCAACAGACGAAGACAGTAAGTACTCTGAAATTACTCGAAGGTCGCTCCAAAAAGTCTCCCATGTTTGGTTCACTTCTCGCACAACAACCTGATTTTTTTCCATCAGGGCAAAAAAAAGAACAAATGCACAAGAGTATGTAATTGTTTTCCAATTAAACTAACCCTCGTTTTCCTGATGCACTCACGTGTTTAGGAACCTCAGTTCATCGTTTATTGAGATAGATTGCGTGCACGACACTTCACACGTGCCCAAACATGAGAGAAAACGCATTAGCGGATTGTTAGGACTCGGGTAACCTGACCCTCGATATGCTTACCCACCATCCAAAGGATTCTGGAGAAGAATTCCCTCTTATTACTTAATTGTTGAAGGGATCAGAGGTATGCCACGGCAACGACTATCCATCTGGTTCCTCTTATACTCAAGATTAAGACAAAAAGTTTAAGAGAGCCAGGTCACGGTTTGTGTAGTTTAAAAAGATTAGCACAAATTTCTCAAGTTCATCGTTTGTAATCTGTTAATCTTCTCCATCCTTAAAAATCCTTATCTTTTTCTGTTTTTTTTTTCTATCTTACTGAACTTTTATTTTCAGGTTTCCTTCAATTTGGCAAAAATACCTCAAACTAGGGTGCCTGAGCTTCTTTAAAAGATCATTCCATTTTGTTTTTCAGTCCCAAGCAAAGCACCAGCAAACCTTACGGGACACAATACCAGCTCAGTAAGCCTCCTTATCAAATGGGGTACAATTCCACCGGAATACATCCACGGAATACTAAAAGGTTACAAGATATTTTACGCCAGGACAAGCGGGCCCAATATCCCTTACGAAACACTCACCGTGTCGCCAGAAACCCTGACGACGGAACTGACTGGTTTATGGAAAAATACTGAGTACTGTGTTCGAGTTGCTGGCTTTACCAGGCGAGGTGATGGTAACGTGACTGACTGTTTGAACATAGCCACTGACCAGGATTGTAAGTGGAGTTATCTTGACTTATATGAATTCTCAAAACATGTCGTGGAAGTTGCTACAAGTGAGAGGGCTGGAACCCCCGTTCTGTGATGTCACACTCCATTCATGTCATGGAAGTTGCGATGGTGTTTTCAGGTCTTTGTTTTGGCTTTGAGGCAATCCGACTAGCTACTTTTTAGCAGATGTAGAGACAAATGTCTTGTCACTCAATGCCTGGAGTTTAAAGAAGCCCTTTTACTAAAGAAATAAAAAGCTGGAGACAAACGTTACCACTATACGGTGCTGTAAAAAAAGCTTTTATTACAATATTCGTGGAACAAAGTCTTACCCTCGGCTTTGCATTCATATCAAAGTAGGGCAATCTTAAATAAAATATCACGGGTCCGAAAGAATGAAATGTTATTAGTTTTGAGTTCTATAGCGTCTTTTTCATTCTTTATAGTTCGAAGCGCTGCTCCTCATCCTGTCACCGCCTCATTTCACGAGAGTCCACACAAGATCACTTTTTCATGGCAGCCTCTCCTTCAAAGAGAACTCAATGGACAGTTGCTTGGTTACAAAGTTGAATATGAAATGGTTGCCTTAGGAGGAGTCAAACTAGGGACGAGTTCGGAGTTGTTGACAGAGATTGTGCCACCGGAGGAAAATGCGTTCCTTCTCATCAATCAATCTGTTTACACTATGTTCCGGTTTAAAGTGGCAGCAATGACCACAGCAGGCCAAGGAAACTTTAGCGAGGACGTCACTGGAGGTATCTATTAGCAGATGAATAAAACAAAAGAACCCCTGGAAATTTCAGGTTATAACGCGAATTGCAAAACAGAGATGGCGATGACTAGCTTTATATTGCGGGTATTAAAATCTATACTAGTCTTGTTTAAAATCCGTAGAGAGTTGTCGACGAGACTTCTACTGAGTATACAATTCGTCCAGTTTCACCGGCTCGCCACCAATTTACTGTGGCTCTAGTGTTGGAAATCTACATAGTGACAATATGATTAATGTATTTGTGTTGACGTAGGCGCGAAGGCCGAGAGATTGTTTTTGCTTTCTTCACTGTTATTATCAGATGCATTATGGACTTTGACGAGAAACATTCTTTTTGCTTTTTCAGTCTCTCCATTTTGCTTCCCTGCAAATTGGTACAAGTCTAACATATTTTTTCTCGAGTTGCGGGAATGCAGGCCGGCATCGTACTCTGGGGAATTTAGGGATAATTGAGCTGTCTATTTCATTTTCTCCCAGGTGGCTTAACCCTTTCGGTGCCAAAGTCGACTTTTGTCGACATTTGGAGTAGTGGTCATTGAACCACTTGTGACGTCATCAATTTGCACGTCAGTCAACTTTTCAGATAAGCAACTGACAAAACGAGGATTGATCTTTCCAAAGGACTGTGCATTTTGTATATCGACTGCATTCTGACAGAGCTAATCGAAAAAAACACAATCCATTTTTGGTGCAAAATCGGTGCATAAACAGGCCAACACACCTGGAATGATCAACGTCCCCTTTTCAGGGTTTACCGATGATTTTGTCCCAGCTTTTCCTGCCAGAAGGAAGGATGTGGAGAGTAAAAAGGAGCAAATTTTGGCTTATGCGCGTGCACCAAGGTGAAATTTTGTACATTGTTACACGGAATCTCTATCAAAATGTTGCTGCAATGTGAAAAAGTGATTTAATAGCAAATTTTGGCCAAAACTAGCATCGTAACACAAAAAAAATTGCTTAAACGGTTAAAAACGCGTCTTCTTGGGAAAATTCGGCAGTGAAAGGGTTAATCAAAGTGAGAGATCATATAATATTTTGTGTTCGTTTTTAATTGCAGAAACCTGTCGTTGCGAGAAAACAGTTACGACCGCATTAACACCTAGTCCGTTGGATAAAGATGGCGTGTTATCTGGCATAATATCTGATGTTATTAAAGAATCATGTGGAAAATGCCAGGAGCACGGTGAAACGGAGCTCGTTTTTGAACAGTCTTCAGAGCAGGGTAATACGGAGCCAGATCTCAACTTTCCTGTCACAGCAGCGTCTGTTAGAGGCAGCCAGTATAGTAAATACCTGCCTGTCTTAGAAGTGCCAGGGATGGTGGTCATCGAACGGAACGAAGGGGTTCAGAGTGAGGTATACCAGAAGGTTGTGACTTCATCGATATTGGACAACTGGCCAATATTGGTCCTCGCCATCTTGACTATGGTGCTTGCTGGGATAGTTATTTGGATTTTGGTATGCTTTTATCGAAATTATAATGGAGGAGTGTTGATAAGTAAAATTTTTATTTTCATATTCATGTCAAATTAAGGACACTTCTTCACAACGCTATACTTGTAAAAGGGTGGTATACTTTTGATTTACTGGATTAAAAACACGATGAAAAACCTGACTGGTTCTCGTGGTATAGCATAACATATCATTGTTATAATTGTAGCTTCTTGGGATTTTTACATTTTTAGAGGTTTCTATTTATTCACTTATTTTAACGTAATGTTAAGCGCTTTTGAATATTCTTCTATAGTTCTAGCGCTATACAAATTTATTATTATTATTATTAGAATTGGGTTACTAAATGAAAACACACATGATTCACTGCAGTGAAGCAGTGAATCATGTGTGTTTTCATTTAGTAACCCAATTCTATACACCGCTCTACACAAATGTGTATTGAGCACTCTT
>OMLO01000686.1_pt1 | contig 23430 bp, 5 predicted proteins | sample 1674811 | NCBI WGS metagenome assembly OMLO01 (sample SAMN06265003, study PRJEB25207) | coral metagenome | isolation source: Coral host | place: Mexico:La Bocana,Puerto Morelos, Mexico | collected 2008-11-13
TTGGTAATATCTAGATAGCATGTTAGTTTTCCTCTTCCGATAAAAGTCTGGGGATCCATGCCAACTTCAATGATTTTGCTATAATATCTATGCAGGGCGCATGCAGACCGCCCTTGTCATAATCATCATCAGAAGTTTGGTCAATTGAACATAAATCTTAAACATAGAAGCCTTGTGGTAATTACGATGACTAACTGACAACTTTAGAGGGACTCCATCATGTCTCCCCGGTGATACGAACTTCTTGATAGTCTTTACGGCGTGCACATAGGGAACTAAAGATGCGAAAGGGGTGAGAGTCACTGATCTTCAGAAATCGATCCCACAATCTTCCTGTCAACCCAGAATTCCTAGGAGTAGGGGCATACTCTATTCTGATAAAAACGTATTTCGACCTAGTCTTTTTTTATATTTCATTCACTCTGATAGCCTACTAATTCAAGACATTTATATCAGAGACAATATTTATTGTATAACTCTCTCCAGGGTGCCGTCATTAATTTCTGCAATTCTAACAAATTAAAACACAAGCATTCGCTGGAACTGTTAACAATCTATAAACTCCTTTACCAGTTAATGTTGAACTCAAGATAAAAGTTGCCAAAAAATAAGGCGGGGTTTATTGAAAATGATAAAAATCAAACCACACGAGATTAGATTACTATGCAAGTGTATCACCGTAAACCCAAAACCCCTTGGGAAGTCGTAGTTACATTCGGAGTACTATATGGTAAAGCTGTTGGTGGTGTTGTTTCTAAATAAACTGTTGGTGGGGCTATTGTATCAGGTGCAGCCGTTGGTGCTGCTGTTGCATCTGGTGCATCTGTTGGTGTTGTATCTGGTGCATCTGTTGGTGTTGCATCTGGTGCATCTGTTGGTGTTGTATCTGGTGCAGCTGTTGGTGGAGCTGTTGCATCTGGCGCAGCTGTTGGTGCTGCTGTTGCATCTGGCGCAGCTGTTGGTGCTGCTGTTGCATCTGGCGCAGCTGTTGGTGGAGCTGTTGCATCTGGTGCAGCTGTTGGTGTTGCTGTTGTATCTGGTGCAGCTGTTGGTACTGCTGTTCTATCTGGAACAACTGTTGGTGTTGCAGTTGTATCTGGTGCAGCTGTTGGTGGACGAATTGTATCTGGAACAGCTGTTGAGGGCGGAGTTACGTCTGGTGCAACCGTTGGTGGTGGAGTTGTATCTGGTCCAGCCGTAGGTGGTGGAGTTGTGTCTGGTCCAGCCGTGGGTGGTGGAGTTGTATCTGGTGCAGCCGTGGCTGGTGGAGTTGTATCTGGGACAGCCGTTCGTGGTGGAGTTCTGTCTGGTGCAGCCGTTGGTGGTGGAGTTGTATCTGGTGCAGCCGTTGGTGGTGGAGTTGTATCTGGGGCAGCCGAGGGAGATAAAGTTGTATCTGGTGCAGCCGTTGGTGGTGGAGTTGTATCTGGGGAAGCCGTGGGTGATTGAGTTGTATCTGGTGCAGCCGTTGGTGGTGGAGTCGTATCTGGTGCAGCCGTTGGTGGTGGAGTTGTATCTGGGGCAGCCGAGGGAGATAAAGTTGTATATGGTGCAGCCGTTGATGGTGGAGTTGTATCTGGTGCAATCGTTGGTGGTGGAGTTGTATCTGGTGCAGTCGTTGCCGGAGGAGTTGTATCTGGTGCAGTCGTTGGTACGGCTGTTGTATCTGGTGAGGCCGTTGGTGCCGCTGTTGTATCTGGTGCAGCTGTTGGTGCCACTGTTGTATCTGGTGAGACCGTTGCCGGAGGAGTTGTATCTGGGGGAGCCGTATCCGGAGGAGTTGTATCTGGTGCAGCAGTGGGTGCCGCCGTTGTATCTGGTACAGCCTTTGCCGGAGGAGTTGTATCTGGTGCAGCTGTTGGTGCCGCTGTTGTATCTGGTGAGGCAGCTGGGGGCGGAGTAGTATCTGGTGCAGCTGTTGGTGCCGCTGTCGTATCTGGTGAGGCCGTTGGCGTTGAAGCTGTATCTGGTGCAGCCGTTGGTAGCGGAGTTGTATCTGGTGCAGCCGTTGGTAGCGGAGTTGTATCTGGTGCAGCTGTTGGTGCCAATGTTGTATCTGGTGAGGCCGTTGGTGGTGGAGTTGTATCAGGGGAAGCTGTTGGGGGTGCTGTTTTATCTGGTGCAAATGTTGTCTCGAAAGGTGCGGTACCTGTCGAGGCAATATTTGATACAAACTATGAGGCTACATACTAAAGAACTTATCCTTAATTTCTAAAGAGTTTCTAGGGAGAGAGATAATTGCTTTAGCACTGGTTTCACTTAGTTTTTTTCTTATTGAAAGGAGGTCATTTAAGTACTTTAACCGGACTGTTAACGCGGGTAATTGTATGAAAATCTTGCATAACTGTGTAAGTCTCTTTTGTCGACTTCTTCCACAAATTATTTATGTCTATAACGCCTCGTATTATTACGTTTGCTCAATAGCACGACTCTATAACTATCAGTAACTACTTGTGTCTAACAACTCCAACCGGAGCCAAGGAATATGGCATACATCATACTTCTGTCCATCATTTGTCATTTTGATTATGCAGAAAACAAATGCAGTTTTTCAAGTGGTTTGGTTTGCCAACTTTTTCAGCCATTATCAACCTCAAGACAATTTATTTAGTTGGTGTCAGTTGCAGTAGACGACTTCTTCCAGCCTTTTCGTGGCTGAAACGTCGTTTGAAACGTCACTTGACCAATATTCAGCAATCCTATCAAGTAAGTCAACTAAACATTCTACCTTTTCAGACTGGCCAAACAAGGATTTTGCGGACATAAACTAGAGAAGGTCTGGACCTGGCCAGAAAAATCTGATGACATTTATGAAGAGCCGGTAAGATTTATTGAAATGTTTAACATTTTTTAGTTGAAGTATACATAGCTTATTTGGATAATTGGTTTATTAATCTACTCTCAACTTAATTCTTTCGACGAATTTTAGATCAACTGTAACCATCATGAACTTTGTACAACGTTTATTCAATGTTATGTTTTTGTTCGACCCCACAATCTACTGAGCTTTAATTTTTTTCCGTGCTTAAATAAAGGTAGCCTGTGTGTCCCATTTGTCTTGGCAAGTACTGGAAACTATATTCTTCGCCAACTGTGAACGCGTAACTTCGGAAGATTGGTAAACAAGCTATCGAGAATTTCAAGTAAACGCGATGCACCAGATCAGCCAAACCTGGTTGCAGTTGAAACAACCGGCCTAGCTAGTACAACGAACGTCCTAAGTATAGCATTATCAACTTCATGTTTCGTGTTTTCTGCGAGCGACACATATTCCGAAGTGAGAGCTACGTCCGTCAGATATCGTCTAAAAAGTCACAAGTCAAGTAGCAGACTTTCAATCCTCAGAGAGCTGTGATGTTATTTTAAGATTATAGTTCCTAGATATTTGCTGTCTCAAATAAACGTCTCAGCATTAAACCGGCCGGAAACAAGCAAAATATTTATATTTGTCGAGATTTTATTTTAGACCATTTCTTTTGGTAGAATGACCTTTGCAATCGATTTAGAGCACTGGAACATGAATGTGAAAAACGCTTAATGTGTTGTTCACATCAAATAATTTACTTCTAGTATCCTTAATTCGTGATCAGTATTCTCAAGTGTGATCCGCAGGTCAACCTTTTCCTAACTATAGTAACAGACTGAGAAGAACTTAATACAATGTATGTGCGTGGAACATGTAATTCTTACGTAAGGAACAAAAATCAGTTGTGTGTGGTAGGTCAGTCAAATGTCTATGTGGCATTTTCTCGAATGCATGCAATTACTTACTGAGAATAGGACTGACTAATTTGAAGAAGCCACGCGAAAAATGTTAACGTATAAGAAACCTCCTGTCTTGATATTAACTAAAGTAATTAATGTTACTTGGTGTATAATGAACTAAATACTTGCTGCAGATTTTAGCACCGTCAAAGCGGAGGATCGTTTTATAAAAACAGAACATTAACATTAAAAGATGGCTTTTTTTACTATAACACGAGGGTTTTAAATGTGTAGCACTTTTCACAGGGTTTGTGTGTGTGGTTGTTTGCCGGTTTTCTTTGCTCATTAACCAGGCGATTTCGTAACATTTACATGACATGATATAAACGGGTGCAGACCTAGTCCTTAAAAAGTGTAAAATTCTTAATAACTTACCCGTTGGAGCTGACGATGTTAGAAGCGTCAGGGACAGAAAAAGAGCCATTGCCAGTACACCAGAAGATAACCTGGACTTCCTTAAGACACTCACGAAGACGCAGCATTTAGTCATTGCAAAACAGTAGTGTTAAGTCTCCAGGGACCTACTGAACAGAGCAGAAGACGGCTATAGCTTAAAGTTGGATTCCTAGCTCCTAGCAGTGAATTACCACCCTTGATGTTTAAGGTTTGCGTGTAACATCAAAGCCAAGTGCTCAACAGTTTGTTTGTTTCCATGACAATTCGGTTTGTTGTTCCAAATCTGTACCAGTTACGGCGACATGAGAATATTGTTGTTCGGAAACAATTTTGCACTCAGTATAACTAAACTTTAGTTTTGTGTTGTATCACGATTGATGAGAAATTATATGACATTTTCTTTTCAAAGGTTATTAGTCGTACACGCTTATAGTTAGAAAAAAGAAGCAGAGCATTTTATATTTAAGTCCATTTAGACTCCAAAGGCGTATCACTAATGCTGTATCGTAGGAAATACTGTCCCCAATCTCGTAGATTTTCATCAATACGCTAAACTATTCATGCAATGTCCTGCTGCACGGTAGGTCTCTGTCCCTCGGTGCTACTCCACAAAGTTATTCTTTGTCTTTCCTACATGTTAAATTTCAGCCTGGTCTTTTCCACAGGTATTTCCAGCTGAAAATCATGTAGGCGGTGCAAGCATTTTTTTGAAATATTAATATTTGAACATAAGAAATCATTTAGAATCAAACATTAAGAAAAGACCACTTAGAAATTGAGACTTAATATAACACGTGTACGAAATAATTTTTTTTAGGAAAAATGAAACAAATACATTGTCAGTAGCCCAGTTTATATTTACGTCTGTTATTGAGTTGCCAAAGTCAATAACAAATGCATTTATCTACAAAATAATTTTTCATAATTTCATAATCCGAGTGGAGACAGTGATTGCGTCAGCGAGTGGTGTGGCACCCTTATCAGTGTGATATACATCCATAATCCCGGAAATCTCTGTTACTCACATCGCAACATTTTCGTTTTAAACTGCCACAGTTTCAGTGAATTTTAACTTGCACAAACAAAGTTAAACATGAAGTATATTTGCCAAAGCTGACGTGCAATTTCATGAACGCTTTGCATTTGAATAATATCTACCACTTGAGTCAAGGTTTGCTCTAACAATCACTATACTCATGGTTACCAAGCATTAAGTTTGTTTGCTTACGAAGACACCATAGACCATATTCGTATTCCCGGCATAGGACTGGAACTAGCTTGCAACCGAGGTTAATACGGATAGTCTGTTGTTGAAATGCAAATGACATGATCTCGTTTTCATATTATATTCCCCCCATGAGATGGATTACAATCCATCAAGAAAGACAAAAACTTGTAAAAGAGACTATTTGTGTCGAATAACAGATCAAAACAAAAAAAAAATGCACGAGCAATAGGGAGGAGTCTTTTGTGAACAGTTGTGAACAGTCTAGAGCGTTTTCGTGGATTTGGGTGGAAGAATTCTCTTTTTCTTACAGTTTTTAACAAATATTTTTCACTTCCATAACTTTCAGTGGTAATATAGAAATTAATACCATTTCTTAATAGCCTTCTGTGGTCCTCTATAAGGAGAGGCGCCACAAAATCACCATTATTCTGAGTCAAACTGCTTCAGTAAACACGGCAGGAATTCTCAGACTAACACCAAATATTACTGTTGTACAGTTAATGAAAGTTTTTCCCTTGTTCTATGAAGTTTGAACTGACCCGAGGTCCAACACTATTTGACAACAACAAAATAATAATTAACAATGTCACTGGGCTCCGAGCTATCTTTCCCAGCATTTAACCAACTTGTGTACCCTTAAACCAAACACGCACCAGAATGCCTTGCATCAAAGAACAAACTTTCACCTCTGGTGATAGAAAAATGAAGAAATTCAATTGTCACTTGTATGTAGTAAAATCAAGCTAACAACATATCAATTGATCATAACTTGACAACAAGACAGAACAAATATTTAAACCCAGAAAGCCTATCAAAGCTATTATGAATCCCTGTAAAAAAAGTGTTTCTTTAAAACTGTACATCAAAGTTAAACGTAGGTAATATGCGAACAAGTCGAAATTAATTCTGACACTAATTTGTCTATTCATTGAAAGCAAACTCACAAGACTTTTTAACAGAAGTTGAATATAATTGAAATTGTATTTTACCACATGTTTATCAAGGTTAGGTTGTATATATGTTGTAGTTAAAAATTAACTTCGGGTAAAAATTATTTAAAAATCATTTGTGTCTTAACCCTACTTATTCATTGATTTTGAATAACTAGGGCTAGAAGACAAAGGAAATTGAAATTCAAGCTACATGTAGGTTCAAACTATTTTTACCTGAACTTAATTTTTAACTACAACATATCTATTACGTAGGAAACCTTGAGTGGGATAAGTTTGGATTATATATATATATATTTTCCTTTACATAACCAATTTTATTGTATGGTATTGTTATCAGGAATGTTTCTCATATGTTTCACAAATTCACCATCAAGACCAAGAATGAATGCTCTAAGCCCATAAATGTATTACATACTCATACGTGAAAAGAATAATTATTTCATATAAAATGCACCCACAAAAAAATTCTCAATTATCTTTGTCATATGTTTCTCACTTTTTTTTTGGTACGCTTGTAACATTAAATAAGTTCCACAGAACAATTGTCCTAAGATTTCTTAGTCCACCTTTATAAGAAAGGTAGTCTGTGTCACATAATCAGATTACTACATGCCACACTGGAATATTTGCAACAAAATGGCTTCCTATGATTTTTAGAAAGTAGCACCAATATTTACAGGTCTACATTTAGACTCATTTACTAACAAGTTATTCCTGGGAGGTTGTCTGTTATTCCTGGGGTGCAGTTGCCCTTTGGACTTGCACAATCTTCCTTCCCCAGGGGACAGGAAGATTGCCTGACCAACCCAAAGAGCATCTGCGTAGAAGGCTAGGGAGAAGTTAGCTTTTCAGACTTTCGTTGTCACTGTATACAGATCTACACTTCCAGGGGAAGCTGAGTCTTATCTTGTTATTGTTACCTAGGTGTACGAGGTGCGAGGTGTACAAATGGGTACCAGCAAATTTAATGCTGGGGGTAATCCTGCAATGGACTAGCATCCAATCTAGGGGGGTTGGAGTAGAAATTTCCCTAGTTGCTTCATGCTACAGATGGTAAAGTCTGTATATGGGCCAAGGGGGACCATCTGAAGCTTATTCCACTTTCTGTAGTATGAAGCGACTATTTCTACTCCCTCCTGGATGGGATTCTACAGCTGTAGTCCATCACGGGCTACCCCCAGCATTATGGGTCCCTGGTACCCATTTATACACCTGGGTGGAGTGAGGCCCTGTGGGGGTTAGGTGTCTGGCCTAAGAACACAGCCCCATGGCTTGATCGTGGACCGCTTGATCTGGAGTCAAGCACACTAACAATGGGACCGCCATGCCTCCATGCTACAGAAACTGGGATAAACTCCAGTCTGATGGGCCACTTGGCTCGCATGCAGACTTTACCTTAACTTATACCTACATGTAAGACAGATTAGAAAGGCACTAACTAAAAGCTGGCAATAACAATACTTCCATGTAGGTCCAAATGTTTTTGACTGATAGTGAGTGCTTGAAAAAGAACATCTAAAACATGATTTGATTTTGAGATAACAACTGAAGGAGTTCAAGTTCAAGATTTCAAGGTTAAACTGTATGTGTTTGTTTCTTGTTTGCAGTCTTTGGTCCTTTTTTGGCCATATCTTCAAGCTGTAGGCTGAAGATCTTGGTAAGGTACAGAGGACCTACTCCTATTCTTGACGCAGCAGAGGCCTTTGGATCGCAGAAACAGGGTACCAAGCAGGCCAATGCTTATACCAATGAGGAGCATTGGCCACAGGATGCAGTTCACTATCTTCACATTGTCACTCTTCACACTAGATCTGTTCTTGAATGCCTCATCAGGGGTTTTGGGATTGTAATAGCATCTGTATTCATCATCAACTTGACCATACGCATTCTGAAAGCTGGTCACGTCATCCTTATTAACCCACTCAACTGAATCACATGGCTGAGTACTGCACTGTAGGAGAAAAGTAAAAGTGCAAGAGTCTTTAAGGTTAGTGTAGTGAACACAAGTAGAAAAGTTGACTATCTAATACTAGATTACATGTACGAGCTCAAGATTTCTTTGAGGTGATATCACTCTGAAATTCCCCAGTTTTAGAAAATGCTTGAAGATTACCTGACCAACCCAAAGAGCATTTACGTAGGAGATTAGATTATGATGGGGGCAGATGGAGCTATCTTGCCTGCGTGTTTTTTTTTTTTGCTTGTGTGTTTATGGACCTTGACTTCATATCGGTCCATAAACATGCAAAAAAGAACTTGGCAATATCCAGCCATGTTGATCGAACAAGCTTGGTTAATAACTCATATATCAAATACTATCGAGCTCAAACTAAAATTTTGATCAATCAAACAAAATCAAATGTTTGATTGCCAAAGGGTTGACAATCAAATGAAATCAAACATTCGATTATCAAATGGTCGAAAGTTGTAGTCAATCAAACATGCGATTACTGAACTCCTGTTTGTTTAATTAACAAATTAAGAAGCTTTGACTTGATGATTTGGGTCAAATTTGTTAAAATCCCAAAGCAAAAATTTGAAAGCCAGCTTAGGGCTCTCAAGCTGTGCTCTGTTCTCTGATAGAGCATGCTGCTTCAGACAATCAGAGCATGCATAATTATAGAAGCAAAGTATTTATTAAACTGTTGTCTTGTTCTCTTGTACAACCAAACAATGACATTCAATTTGATATTCGGATATCTATTACTTCCATGCAATAAAGGTTGATTACCATTATGCACCAGTCATTTGAGACCCCTTCCCACCCCATTTGGACCTTTGCAGGGACTTTGGGATCCCCTGGTAGTACTGAAGACTGTAACTTACAGCGAATTCCCCATGATTCCCCTAACAAGGGAAGTAGTGGAGCAGTCACTCCTTAGTCAGTGCTTTTTCTTTTCATGCCTCATAGTAACTTTGCAGACATTATTGTTGTTTTTTACATACTCAATTGTGGATTGCAGATTCCAGTCTGGATAATGATTTGTTAAGTTTCTTATTGCCATGGACCAAAGAAGGCTGTTGTAGCCGAGAATCTGGAAAGTTTGATCAACAAAGGTAGGCATATTTTTTATGATATTTTATGCACTTGACTCATTGTTCTCCAATGAAAATATCAAAAGAATCATTCCGCTATTCTTGCGCTTGATTTATTGTTTGCAAATAAAAATTGAAAGAATTTTTCTGTATGCATGTGCCTTTATGAAGATCAGTTGCATGTTCTTGTATCCCAAATCTCTGACTCGTGCATGCATTTTTGATGTAACTTATAAATTGTGATTGTTTTTATCCCAATATAGTTGACTGGTTTTAACCGATAACCTATTTGATATCACCACTCACCACCCACTTTTGTCCCTTGGACCTGGGACTTCACTCACTGTTACTTGCATAAAAAATTGAACACCCCACTGTAGCCCAAAAAGAGGGGGGTGCGGGTGTTTCACAAGGCTGGTGCGGGTGTTTCACAAGGCTGGTGCATTACTCGTGTGATTTACTTATCAAGAAATGGATTCCGAACAAAATCAAATTGGATTGTGTTTTATCACGTTCGATTTTGTTCGATTTGTTCAAATCATCGAACTCACAGCAAAGCAGATGTTTGATTTGGTTCGATATTGGTGTAAGATTTAGTTCGATTTTGTTTGAATAGATATATACGCCGGGCTAAATACTTGTACAAGTACAAAAGCTACGTGAGCTTTTTTAAATCACTAACATGGTCTCCCTCCCCAGTCATCAATGTATCTATTTCAAAAATAATACTTTGGCAATATTTGAAGTATCTACAACGCAATTTGTTATTGATAGGATTAAAATAAACAAAAATGTACGTACATGTAAGACTTACAATTAATAATGTATATTAGAAATAGAAAACAATTCTCACCTTATTTTTATCAGCATAAACGTCTTTGTACAGGTAAGCTGTGTTTTTCTTTCCGTCGGCGTCATAAGAAACTTGTATTTCAAGACAAGGATATTTTGAAGAGCAATACCGTCCACAGTCGCAGCTCTTGTATTCACCCGTCATGTAGCTGGAGATGACTTTACACCGAGCGCTTTTTAGCTTGGTGTCGTTTAAGGCGGGACGAACGAGTAAAACGCCAAAAACAATGAGCAGCGTAACTCCCAAGAGGAACAACATGATGCCGAGTCTTATAAGTCGGTAAGTGCAGCTTCGTCGACCCAACGGCCTTCTTACAACCGACGCGGCAATTCCATGTCGGATTGCGGCTTCTTGCCTTCGACGACTTTCTTCTTCGCTCAGCTGAACGCCAGGTCTTGAAGAAGCCGTAGTAGAATTATATGGAAAGTATCCACCTTGTGGTTGAACTGGTGGATAAAACTGAAAAGGGGGTGGATAACCTGAATTCATTCCCTGACCATACCACGCATTGTTCTGTTGTTGTACAGAAGGATTATGTATCACTGCTGGGTTTTCCCCTTGAGATTGCGGCACTTCAGAGTATGGTGGTGGAAGTTCGATCGCAGATTCATCTTGATTTACCCCAGTTCCGTGCTGTAAAGTAGAACCATTCACGTTGAGCGAATCAGTAGCTTTTTTCTCCATATTGTTTTCTGCGAACTCATTGATGATTCCCGAAAGGTAATGCGGGCCTTCAACACCTACGCAATCTCGCTCCCAGGACCCGCGCCACCATCAAAAAGCGACACTGGGCAAAGAACAGTACCCGCATTACGATCTGCATCTCTGCACACTATAGCTGTCCCCGCTTTTGATATCTTGTTTATTGTATGTGTATTGAATACAAAAATTGCGTATACAACTGCTGAGAAATTGACGTTTGAAGCCTTTTATTGACCTTCAAATACTGCAAGATGCTACTAGAGGATGGCAAAGCTCGAAGGCGACGAAACAAACGCGAACTCGTAGAGGAAGAAAACGCTGCGAGATGTTGCTAGAAGACGAAGATGACGAAACGCGACCTCGTGGTTGCAAGTACCCGACACTACCGTGCGCGCTTGCTAAAATATTACCCGAGACGACCGCGCGCGCCTAGTTTCGTCAAATCGGAGAACGCTTCGCCCATTACACACATTTCTTACTCTTTCAACAAATATTCTTTGTCCTTGTATGTATACACCCGGGGACTCCTAGGATGCCTCTGGGCAATAACCAAAAAGCATACATAACTACTTAATGGTGAAAGCATCAACACTAGATATTACACCCTAAATTAAGAAAAAAAGTGCTGAACACTTACATCTCTTGGACGGTTCTGTTCAGAGCCTCTATTTTTTAAGCGCAGTCGACTTAGCTGGCGTTCAGTTATCTCGCGATTCTTCCCGTGTGTTCAACGATCGAACAGTCTATACTTTCATGCATATTAATATTATGATTAGTTGGTCAGACTCCCACTGTCAAAAACACCCAGCCTTCCATTTCTTTTAGTCAAGAGGTCGGCGAACTACCTAAATAAATATATTTAGTATCTCACCCAACTAGTGGACTAATGCAAATCCTGCATTTTGATTGGCTACGCTACTAGAGGACTGTTAGTAATAATCAATAGCCCATTCGGCTTCACCTCATGGGCTACGGGTCTAATTGTTAAATGGTCCACGATTGCCTGGAGAAAGTGCAAAACACGATTCAAAGTGTGGATAATGTCACAAAGACCCTACCCATAACTTGCTCTACCAAATGCAAATTATTATAAGAAATTTAGTGCCTAAAAACTCCAAATGCAAGCAAAACAAAAGTTTCTAAAATTTTATTAATCTTTGCAAATAGTTACCCTAGTGTATATTACAATTCCCTCTATCTGAAGTAACAGCACTTACTTTCAAACATATTTTTGCTTAATGACGTATCAACTCTTATACTCCCCTTTTTGCAGCTTTTGAATCTCTGTTGCGCAAAGTACAATGTAGACTTGCGTGACAGAGAAATGATCAGAACTGCCATGAATGCGTGACAAGGAAATGATCAGAACTGCTATGAATGCGTGACTAGGAAATGTCGCTTATCGCAAGTAAAAAAGCAAGTTCAATATGTACTCAGTCAATACAATATAAAAAGAACTAGGCTAAATTGTACAGGATGAGCAATCAAATACATATCTATATTACCGCGAAACGCAGTTTGGCACTGGCAAACTATGGCTGCCAGAAGAGAGGAATTTACTGAGGTTACTGAATTCTCTTGAGTCAACAACCATGCGTGATGTGTATCTTAGATCTTGCCTGGAGGTAACCGTGAAAAGGAGGTTAACAGTTTTCACTTAGCGTGGCTGGGGTAGGGTGGGGATGGGGTGAGGCCTTCTTTATCGCCTTCTCTCCAGTCTTCCTCAGTCGTGATGTTGTCTGATAAAGGAATCGCTCTGCGTTCAAATCTTGCTGCGCAACCATGTCCACGGAACGGAATAAAAACGCAAAGAAGGACCACAGTCTCTACAGAAGATTATTCACTTTCTGACTAGAATCCCTTTCTCGTAAAGCAACGTGACCAGATCAATCTGAAGAAAATCAAGCAAAAGTAAACGTAGATTCTCAAAATCATTAATATTTCAGAAGTTTTAACGAAGGAAATAATGAATGTCATGATGTTAGGATATCTAATGTACACATTTTTACGACTTTATTTCTCCATTTTCTCCTTAGTTTTAGTTTCGATTGAGAAGATATATTAAACACTCAAGACAGTGTTTCACCACAATTTCAATCACCTCGAAGTTCGTTAAAAATACTCCGCTACGCGACGCGCGCACGGTGTTACTTGGTTACCCTCTTCTCGGTGTTTGGTAACGCCGTCGAACACGGTCTTATCGAGTGCTATGCAACACCAGTCTTAACCTGAAAACAAGCGCATTTAAGTAAGTTTATCAGAGAAAATCGCAGAGAAAAAAGATGAAGATTGTTTACTTTGTAAGTGGTATCTTCATGAGGTAGGTCTTTCACTTTAATATAGTCCGGAAAACTTCTCAAGATGCTCTCCACTACTGGTCCAGCCTGAAAATAACAATGTAGAAGGCGATTTAAGATCCTGAACCTTTGAAAAGATAGCATGTCACCATGACGAGTTTTTGAATATCTGACGCAATGGGAACATACGAACTATTTAAAGGTAATTTCTACTGGATAAAGAGAAGCAATTGCCTTATGCAATTATCTGGTGTAGACAGATAGTGCTACTGTTTCTAACATATCCTTACAAACATCTTAAACGTTATAAGCTCATGAAAGATCCAGAAAATCAAAATCTAAAATGGCTTGGGTTTTTACGTTTGACTACTACCAGTACCTCACAGGACGAAACGAGAAGACGGTTAATTGGATATCTGGGGTTAATTTAACAGAGGGCAAGTACTATACGTACCAGATGATTTCTCTGTATGGTAATTTAAAATTTCGTTGCGTTACGCTACGTTTGACTATTACTGAGTACTTCAACGATGGGGGAAGTCGACAACACACGACATATAACACCAACAGATTCTTGACAAATACAATATTTCTTTTCTATAAGATTATTTCTGTTTTATAAGAATATCGCGCCTGAAAGCGGAAGAAAAATAAGAATGTTCAGCCTCGGCCGAAAAAAAAAAAAAAAACCAATATTCTTATATAAAAGAGAGTGTATGTGAACATCCTTACCTCTAACCCTAACTCCAAGCTGTCTACATCTTTCTCGTGATAGACTCGGGAATTCTCTAGCGTGTGATAAACGCTTACAACTTCACCTTCGACTACTAGCCTGCAATTAAACAAAAATTCACGTTTTAATTAGCTTAATAAACGTGTAATTCGAAGGATGGCGCCCTTCTTTACCCTTGACTAACCGGGCTCTGCAGCGGATACAGGATTTTAGAGAAGGGGATTCGAAATGCAAACCTCGAAGCCGTTCCCTTGTAGGGAGGTCCGGGGCCATCCTCTCCCGGAAATGTTTTAAAATCGAGGTCCTTGGAAATGATATCTGGCATTCTGCAGCTAAGTCAAAGTTTTTACAATGGCTCAATATTTTTTAATTCAGGGGTTTTTAATAGACCGCCCTAGGGGACCTTGGTGGAAAACAGCACTGCATTTGAGGTGTGTACAGACCAGAAAAAAAAAATCATGTTTGCTGTTTAGTGAAGCGTTCTTACCTTGCTACTCCCTTCCGAATCAGTTTGACTTCCGTGTCTTCGCCAATAGTAACCTTGTCAGAAATTTTGCCATCTTTCCACAATGAACTGTCTCCAAAAACACTTTTCCCTTCTTCTCCTACAACAAAATTTTTACATCTCTGACACACTTGTCTACATTTTGCAAAATGAAACGAATCGACAGTTAATTAAATATCTGAGGTTAACTGCAGAAATTTAAGTACAAACAGAGTTCGAACCTCCGGTTTCGTTTTTTTATTTACCCACGTTTCGAACCGCCAGTTTCATTATTCTTTTTCATAAAGGCCTGGCTAAATTAGTAAACATCGTGGCGGAACATCGTTGCGGAGGTATCTGTTTCCAAGTTTTAGCCCCGCGGAAAACATATGCCGCGGAAGCAAATTCTGCTGCCCGGAAACAAGCTAAAGGTTTTTTCCCTCAGGTCGAAAACATTTTGCTTTCCGGGCGTTGCGTTGCACTGAGTAAATTGCGTTGCGTCGCGGTGCGGTGCGTGGCGTAAATTGGGTTACGTTGAGCGAAACAAATCTTGTTATTATTATGATTTAACTCACCCTCTGTTAGTACTGGAGGCAAACAATCACGTAGAACGCCCACGGCCAACTAAAAGGAACGAAAAACCAAACATGAAAAATGACAAATATATTCTACACTAGCTTACCCTGCGAGCAGAGGCCCTTCGATCTTCCTAGATAAGTCTCTTCCCGACTTATCTAGGAAGATCGAAGGGCCTCTGCTCGCAGGGTAACACTAGCTAGGATCCTTTTTAAATAAATATCATTTAATGTAAGAAAGATAAAATTAAAACAGGATAAAAATCACTTCTGTATCTAATTTTAACCATACTCAGATATAAGATGTAGAAAGCGTTCTCTGGTAAAAATTATTTAAAAATTGTAAGCTTTCAACAGCCAGTCTGCTGTCTTCGACGGACAAAAATGAAATGGTAAAATAGATCTAAAAATTTGAATATGAGCGAATGACAGATATTAAACAGAATACGTGTGAAAGAATGTGGGAAAGCTAGAAGTGTAAAAACTAGTGTTTGTTCAAAAGAATATTGTATTGTCCTGGTAAAGGGCATGAGTTGTTGTCGGCTGTTGAAAGCTTACAATTTTTAAATAATTTTTACCAGAGAACGCTTTCTACATCTTATATAATGAATCCTGGTATCGGTTCCTCAATATTTTTACAAACTCAGATAGTCCAGATGTACTTTCTTGTAGCCTGTGTAGCTTTCTTGTGGCCTGTGTTGTGGATTCACGAAGGAGCGATATTTGGTAGCGGAGCCGCCATTTTTTTCCTCGCGGCAACCTCACATTCCCTTCGCGGCTTCGTATTCGCGCGCGACCTCGTGCGCGAATCCCGAAAAAACATGAATAATCTCGCGCTTTTCGAAAGTAAGGGCAGAGTTAATCCCTCTACAATTAAGATAAAATATATTTTTCGCAAAGAAACGTACGTAGTGTCGTTTGTCAAGGTAACAATTCCTGCAACACATTCTACCTGGTCAGCAGCTGCATCAACGGGCGCATGCGACACCAATTTCATCATCAGTTTCTCGACCTTCTTCAGGAACTCCGTCCTCTGTTTGGTGTTCTACCGCAAATAAGAAAACGTAAATCAACATTGCCGAACAAATACACGTAATGGAGGGTTTTTGAAACACAGTGATACAACTACGATTAATGCTAGGCTGGAAATTGAACTGACGCACCTGTACATTTCTATTAGCGAAACTTAAAATAGAGTTTCTTTGAGAACCCAGGGCGTAATGAAATTTAGAGTCAAATGGGGCACAAAACTGGAGAAGGGATTTATTCATGACCAGGAGTGACTGCTAAAGGGGCTTAACTACATCATGGTAAACATGAAAAACCAAAAGGGTGGGTTCTTTATGGTTCGGCGCATGTCTGTATTACTTATTCGCCTGTGTACGCTTTTTGAGACAGCTCCAGTCCAATCGTAAGCAAGTTACCTAATTTCGTAAAATCATCAATCGTAGAATAAATCGTACGGGTCAAACGTGAATTGAACGGTCCACAGCGTCGGTAAAATCCACTGAAATTTTCCGAGAATTCTGTCACGACTAACTATAGCACGTGATTATTGAACTACGTCTGGGTTTTGAAAGCGATAACATTGATAACAAGCGAACAAAACTAATTTCATCTAGAGACAGGCGCCAAACCCTATACTCCTCCCAATAACCTGACAAAACAAATCCCTCTCAACTCAAAATTAATATTGATAGAAGATACAAATTGTACGGAGGATGCTTATCAAAGTAGGAGAACTAATCAGAAAAGGGAGCGTTCTAGGATATAGGTAATGTTGGTTTTGTGTACAAGGAACGAAGCTCACCAAATCCGAATTTGCCACACCCATAAAGTCCAGGTAATTGAGTGGCAAACCCTGACGGAATTCACGATCCTCTTCAAAGGCAATTTGTAGAGCGCCTGGAATTAACTGCAACAGAATCACATTCAGTGTTAGTCCAAACCAATGCAATCTACATCATCGTTAGAGGACTTTTTGCGCTCCTTTTTCACGGGGTAATGAAAAAAAAAACGTCTGCTGTTTTGAAAGGTACTTCTCGACTGCATGAGCTCTAGCATTAAGCTGCTCTCTTATCCAAAATAAATCATCAATACATGATTTTAATGATCACCTTCTCCATAAAATCTGTCCATGAGTTCTTTTGATATGTGGACAAAGTGATGTGCAGCGAATGGGTGTCGCTTGGTGTGTCTGCCTAAAGGAAAGAAACACAATTAACTCAGTCAAACCTCTCCACAGTGGCCACCTCGAGGACAGATGAAAGAGGCTGCTGTCAAGAGGAGGCCAATATGGGCAGGTAGGGGTGTAAAATGACACCTGTTTTCTTAGGGGTGCAACATAATGCATTTAAAATATTTTTTCTAACATACATCTTAGCCTGATTGTTTGCTTCTCTGGTGTTTACCAGCCTTCTTAACCACTCAATCTATTAACTGTGAATAAAACAGACACCAACAACGCATGGTGATGGCTGTTGTCAAGACCTCATTGTTTAAATTTAGGATGAGCCTTATTGACTGCCGTCATTGAAAAGGGCTGGCCGTTTTTAAAAGGTTAAAATAAGAATTTAAGTTAAAACCATTTGTCAGAAAAAGTGGCCATCGTAGAAAGGTCTCCATTAGTGGAGGTTCAACAGCAATTTGTTATTTTGAGAACTCAATCTCTGGTTGCATTGCTAGTGGTCTCTCTTTTCCAAAGTTCGTATGTGGCACAAGAACATAGGCCAGAAAATCAAGGCAAACAAACATAAAAGAACCAAAAGGGATGTCAGTATGTGTACTGAAGTATTGCATGTACTACCTTCAAATTAAGGAAGGTTACAAACCTGATGAATGGTTCCTCTTGGAAAGTAAAGTACATCCCCAGCTACAAGCTCGGTATCAAGAATTGGATCACCTATTTCTTCTTGGCTGAAATTAGCTGCCAAGATAGAAAAGAATTCAAGCTATTCAAAATGAAACAACAAAAATTTAACATATTCTCAGTTCATCAGAGATACCATTTACAGTGGATAATGAGAAACATGATGGCAAAGGCTGCATTCAAGCCATGTAGTCCATAAGATTCACAAGCATACAGTTTCCAGTGGAAGAGTGTTTCTTCTCCCCTACCCAAGACCTGCAGGTGGGGAGATTTCAAGCGACAAGGATGGTCAAAGAATATTTCTGGATATGAATTTTTCATTTCTGGGATTTTGGGGGTAGGAACAATTTTTTTTTTTTTTTTTTTTTTTTTTGGGGGGGGGGGGGGGGGGGGGGGGGGAAAAAATTAAGGGGGGGGGGGGGGGGGGGGGGGGGAGAGGTGGTTAAGTAGAGATTTTGTGGGGGTGTTCCAAACAATCTGAAGAGTTACATAAGGTGCCCCAGCCATGAAGGTTAGAGAATAAATTACCACAAAACTGGTTCAATTGTTTCTGGCATGTGATTTTCTTGGGGTTAGTATTTGGTCCAACAATTTTATGGGAGTTTTGGAGGCCCTAGGGATTTTCTTTTGGTTTTGATTTTTTGCCCCGTTTCTGCATGTAACAACCCCATCAACTGAATTCTAAGTACCCCCCACCTCCAGGTCACAAGATGGGATGTGAGATTCCCCTTATGTTATGTGATCCACAGCAGGGTTACAGGATTTTATAATTTCTAAATCCATGCGGCAATCTTCAGGAACTCTCTTATCTCTACCACAGCCCATCTGATTCACTAGTTGAGAAAAATGGTCAGACTTACCACTAGAATACCTAGGTAAACATTCAGCATCACTCCTGCGACAAGAGCAAAATAACAAGACTTTGACATCCTTTTAATCAATGTACATACTCTGTGAAAATATCTGATGATACCCAAACATGACATGACCAACTGTAGAATACTGGATATTACCTTGGGTTAGCTGATAACTACAGGGTTTTTATTAATGTCTGTATATCTGGTAGGGGTGGTGTACTTGCGTGTACAAGTGTATAAAAGACCCCTGAATGTTTGGAAAAAACTGGACAAGGAAATATGACTTTAAAACTCTAACAGGGATATATTTATAGGCCAATCCAGAAACGTTTTGATCTGCACACTACTTGCAAACATATGCCAATTTCTCGTTGAAGTGCAATGCTCTACTTACAAGGATGTTAGAAGCCAATATGTAAAAGTAGGATCTGTAAACAAGGGTCTATAACATACATGTATTTTTAGGGTGAATATTATGTGTAAACTAAGTTTTCACTCTCCAGTTCCATTATCACTCAGAATGCAGACTTTATAACTTACAAGCAGTAAATACCTTGGATTATAAAGCCTCCAGTGTTTCCGTCCTTCAAGTTGCACAACAAAGGCTTCAATATCATCGTAATGTGGTGCAAAGCCTTGTGACCCAGGAGGAGTAAGATAACTAAAATTATAACAATCTGTCAAATGCACAGTCTCAAAGTGTTTACAGACATAGTCTACTTCACTAGTTGAACTATAACAGTGCCGTATGCATCATTTGATCTTTGCATTTTCAAAGTGCCTATGACAAGGATTTACATAGTATAGTCTAGAATGGCTTGTAGATTTATACTAAAACATTTAGATTTTTACAGATGTGTGATAGTTGACAAGGGCATCATCCTTGTCAACTATCAAGAGAAAATTTTTTTTTTTTTGGTACATGTACTAATAATAAAAATTATGTTATTTGTTCTCGATTTCTATGTGTGATAGCAGATGAGGGCACAGCAACACGATAGTCTGAGATCTCAGGCTCATAATCTAATTGTTAAAGACAGTACAAACACGATTTTGAACCAATTAGCACACATATTTTCTTTGGGCACACATATTTTCTTTGTTTTCTAAATAACAACATAAAATAGGTCCTTACACATTAGCACCAACCAAGCAACCAAAGTATTCTTGCAAAAGTGAAGTCAACTTCCACACTGAATGTGAGAAGGCTTGTGGATTCAGAAATCGAACAGAGCATCCATTCTACAAACAGTTTTGTAATAAAAGAACACGCTTTACAACCATACAATGTTGCCATGCCAACAGACACTTTAGGGCCAATGATTGCAATTAGAATGCAAAGATTGGAAATACCAGTGTTATGATTTTCTTTTTCCATAATGAGTTACCATTGGGTGAAAGACTTTTTCAATTGCAAAGTAATGCAAAAAATATATATTTTTTATATCTCATCAGCCAAGCTAGTTTGGAAACATATTGCCTACCAGTAATTGAGTGGAAACTGGAATTTGGCATGATGGTCACATGTTAAATCTTTAGCTGGTATTTTACATGACTTGTACAGATTGAAATGTTTAACAATTAACACAGTTTCCATAAATTGCATAACAAAATAATATTTCTTTAAGTGGAACCCCCTTAATCTTGTCACCAACAGCACAGCACCAAAAAGGTCCCGCCTGATTGTGCAGGGCAAGTTGGTTCTTCTTATGGGCAAGTAACTTTTCACTCCTGCTTGCACAACGGGGAAGGAGTCTGGCAATCAAGTCATTAAATTAAAAGAGCACACTATTAGACTTGTCCAGGACGAGGAAAATTCAAGAGACACTAGTCCCAAGGGCAAACTTAGCCCTTACTTAACCCTGCAATGAACCACAAAAACCTGGCCGTATTAGTAATTAAGGACGTTCACGCTAATTGTTTCTGCGCATCCTTACTGCGCACGAGATTCACATGCCACGTCATGCATCGAAAGCGCGCTACGTAGTAAAGTGAACAATAATAAGGCAAATGGCCATCGCTTTGACTTTGCGTGGATTTAACGATCTCGGACGTTCGGTGACCCCTATTTTTCTTTCGATGGGTCATTTTCTCTGTCGATTTTCTACGTTTTGCAAAAAAATGAAAAAAATCTATCGAGTAGAAGTTTGAATATTTTGCAAAACGCTCAATCGAATTCCGTTCATTTGACCTCTTCGTTTAGCTGTGTGTCAGTTTCAAATGCCTCTTAAAGCGTTAAGGTTTCTGAAAATTATGGCAATATTTGAAATTATTAACGCCACAGATTCACTAATACAACATATTATTAGGATAGTTTGCCTCTGTTGACTTATCTTTGATATTTTAACCTGAAGACCCTGGGGACCATGCTGAATTACGCGCACCAATTTACCAAAATCAGACTAGTTTTCCATACGCCTTATCTCTGAAACGAAGCCGGTGACCCCCAATTTTTATTTCATTTTTGAAACAAGTAAATCATTATCTGTCCGCAGTAGAAGTTTAAAAAAAAATCTATTGAGTAGAAAATTTTCGTGTGAACGTCCTCAACAGGATCGCTGTATTAAAAGGGCTCTGCAAATAGGAAAATTACTTAATAAGTTTTTGCTCAGGCCAGAATAAAGTGACTGTAATAAAAACTTGGCAGTATCAGCAGGGTGGCTGTAAGGCAGGGTTCCATTGCATAAGCATTCTTGTTTATTTTACCAGGCTACTAGCCATGTGATATAAAAGTTTAAGTACCTCATAATAATCCCATACGACTGGAGCATGAGCTCTGCCTGTTGGGTTATGAGTCTCTCTTTTTCCATCTCTATATGACGTCACATCCAAGTTGACTGAGAAATAAACTCGGTGCTAAAGGGAGAAAAAATTAATGTAAGGCCACCTTGCATGTTTCAGTCATTAAATTTGATGAAAAGAACATGTGGCTATTGCAGTTGTTATCGCAATTAAAAGCAACTGCAAATTAAACCTGCAAAAAAATATTCAGTGCTTAAACAGGATTTTAACACTCCGCCTATTGTAGTCGATAATGTTAAAGAATCAGAGCTTTAGCAATGGGTTCCTGAACATTCAGGGTAAAACACAGACTGCAGGCTGCCGACTGCAGACTGGGGGTAAAATGCAGATAAATAAAATGCAGATTACAGACTTTGTAAGTATACATTGTGCTATATTGTATTCCCATTATCAGGTGCTGACCATTACACAAGATTATTTCAGCTAGTCGCAGTGACAGTCTACTCTTCAGTTAGTCTGAATATCACTCAGGATAGCCTAAATAAGTTAAAAGTCTACAATCTGCATGTCTGCATTTTAACCCCGGTCTGCAGTCTGCATTTACACTGAACTTGACCAGTTCGTAAAAAGAGACGTTTTATTACATGAAAAAATTTTCAGCTTACCTTCCTAAGAATGTCATCCATTTCATTGGTGCTGAACCAACCATCATTATAGGTCAAGTGGTGTCTCTTTATCAACAAAGGCTTTTGTTCCCATACGTCACTATAAAGGAAAAGGTTTTTTTTTCAGTATCTGCTACAGGTACAGTATACAGTTGTACAGCTGGTCCTCTCTACAAAAGCCAACCTGTTGCAGAATTAACAGGCCATATGCATAATAGTTGCCATAGTAGCCAGCTCTACACAGATGCTTAAAGGTGCCACTATGATCAAATTCTTGATATTCATATTTTTTTACATTTTCATACACAGTAAGTCTTTTCTAAAGATCTTGCCGAATTTCAATCTCTTACAAACATTAGAACTAATGTGTTTTGGAACTTTATTTCCAAGAATTTACGGCCGCCATTAATTTTCCTTGTTCCAAGTCTTGGTTAAGAATTTGAGTAAATGGCGTCATTTTCTCAAAAATACCACTCGGTTTGAAATTGTAATGACAATTAATGCAGAAAATTGCACAAATATAAGAGCTAGGTTTTTTGTCACACTTTATAAGAATTGCAGTACCGGTACTAATTGTTAAGTCGCAAAAAGAAATTTCTAGGACTGTGATTGGTCAGTTCTGCTGCTTCTTGTGACTCTGACTGTGACTGAGACTCTGGTTGTCTATCATTTACCCAAAATAAAATCCAGCAATTTTGGATGGAATGCAAATGGGAAGTTTTATATTGTTTCCCCAAATTGAAATTTTCCCAGGAAAACAGGATTTCTTGAAAGGTAGACCAAATTCCTAAATGGAATTTCCAAATGGAAAATGTGCGATAAATTTGCTAGTTTTAACTAGTTCCAGGCCTTTTGGCTTAGAACACCTTTGATCATATGTTCTGGAAAAAGGCCATAGAAATGGAACGAGTGCATCCCCGTGGAAATTTCCATCTAGGATTTTAAGCTCCCCATTTACTACAACAGTTGAGAAATCAGTTGGGTAATCAGCCAAGGACTCCATTGCTACGGAAATGCCTCAAGCCTCTCTGATTGGTTGTTTCATGAACATGAAATAATTTATGTCATATTTATTACATACTAAAGTAACACGGATCTCTGTTGGGCTATAGGGTACATGTGTGTCAGCATATATTATGATTCCTTCCGCAAATTACCAGGGTTTTCAAAAGTAGCCGGTGCCCGACGCAAGTCACCGGCTACTTTGATCGTTTGCGCCGGGTACTTTTGGTATTTCATAGTAGGAGTTGATGTTGTAGATTAAGGACTCAAATT
>OMLO01000687.1_pt1 | contig 23408 bp, 23 predicted proteins | sample 1674811 | NCBI WGS metagenome assembly OMLO01 (sample SAMN06265003, study PRJEB25207) | coral metagenome | isolation source: Coral host | place: Mexico:La Bocana,Puerto Morelos, Mexico | collected 2008-11-13
CAACAACAACAACAACAACAACAACAACAACAACAACAACAACAACAACAACAACAACAACAACAACAACAAACGAAATGGTTGCAACGACACCAACAGCGACGACCAGGACCACGATCACCACGACAACAACGAACAAGTTCAGGGACTTGTGGATTCAAGGATTTGAAGAGACGATGTCTAGCCATGCAGTGACGGCTGCTGTTCAGGAAGCCAACAGTATGGGCCTGCTTTCTGTGGAGGTAGAAAAACTTGATCTTATCACTGACGCAATCGCTGTTCGGCCAACCCCCACTGTGAGGAGAGGCCTTGGGGCGAGGGGTCCGGAACAATGATCTGATATGGCGTACGCCAACGCAACAATCTTGCCTGCTTTCAGGACCTGTCGACATGCAAATGCAGGCGGTATACATCTAGTCAAAAGGCCGAGTGGTGTTTGACAGACCATAAAGTGTCTTGAGCTCCCTTGCCCTGCTCTTCAGGTCCTGGACAAAGAATTCTTCAATCTCGTTCTGTAGGGCGTCTCGCAGCGCCACTCAAAGCATTAAGAACCAAACCGTAAAACTTCCCAGTCAGCTGACCAACGCAACGTCAAACTGTCAGAGCCTGGCGACCCTATAGACTGTCTCGGCAGAGACTTTGGTGAAGTCTGCAAGCGTGGAGAGAAAACCGTTGAGTACAATTCCCCTTCTTTTTCAATCATGTATCACGGTCAGGAAAGAAGCAAACCTTTTTTTTTTCAAGGCCGTGGGTCACCGGTGGTGTCCCGTGGGCGGCGCCAAGAGGTTCGGACACGACTTAGAAGTGAGGACCATTCTCTCCTATTTTGTATAACCTCAAAAAGTTTTTGGCGAGTATACTTCTCCACGCCTGCCCCTTCAAAGTAATGGTCGTTAGTAATGGTCATTGCTAGTTGCATGACAGTTTCATTCCACTTAATCCTTCTAGCTCCTTTCATATACGGACCGCCTAATACTTGTGGTTGCAAAAACCGATTAAAGGCCACAACCCGAGCAGGGTGATTTTGGGGTCTGCGAAGAATATGCCCAAGAAGAGACAGCTGTTGGAGCCGGAGCTCGTCCGACAAATTAATAACATTCATGTGAGAACGGACTTGCTCATTTGATAGCCTATCTATTCCAATAAGTGTTGCACCCCATGTAGACGGAATGCCGGCTATGGATCGTAAACACCGAATGTGAAAGGAATCAAGAAGTTTTTGCTGTTTATCTGTCAGGCACAACGTGCAAAGACTATACATCAACTTGCTTACGACACAGGCAAAATAAATGCTCTGTTTACGCTTCAAACTAATGCGAATGTGTTTCCAGACCCTAAGCAAAGTTTTGAAAATTTGCCTTGCGTCTTGAATTTTCTTAGACACTTCATGACCTGGTCGCCCTTTCGAATCTATCAGAGCACCCAGGTACACGACCGACGTGGCTTTAGGAACTTTCGACCCATCAGTGAAGAAAATATCAGTTTCCGTATTATAAACCACAAGTTTACATTTTCCAAGGTTAAGGTGCAAATTATATTTGGCAGCTTCCTGCTGCACAAGGTGGAGGAGATGCTGCATGTGTTCCCCATTGCGGGAGATCAAAACAGTGTCATCAGCAAACTCCACATCAAAAAGGGGGATGGTGGGTGTGACTGCCAACGGATATTTTTGGAGGTACGCCTTTTGAATGTCATGAAACATGACAGTTTGTAAAGCAATGAAAAGGAGCGGCGACAGTGTGCAACCCTGACGGATTCCACTTGCCTGCCTTTTTAAACTAGAAATCTCTCCATTTACAACTACTTCAAAACTAGGTGAAGCAGTGAGATCCCGTATGGCAACACGCATCTTCTGGGGTATGCCAAGCCTTTTGAGAGCCAAATGAAGAGCCTCGGGCTTAATGGTATCAAAAGCCTTACTCCAATCCAGGAACAACAAATACAAGGCCTGATTGCGTTTAGCGTCCACCAAATCCTGCAATCTCCGTATTAAGAAAATAGCTTCATTGGTACTTCGGCCGTGTCTGAAACCATACTGATGTTCCCGCAAAAAAGGATCGATGCCCGCAGAGAGCCGGGCAGCAAGAATCCTAGCATACAATTTATAGCAGGTTTGCAAAAGGCTAATAGGGCGATAGTTAGCTGGGTCACTTGTGGAGCCTTTCTTAAAAATACCTACGACCTGCGCCTGCCTCCAAGAGTCTGGGCTCTTACCGTGTGTCCAACAACTTTGAAAGAGGTCAAGCAAAGCCTCCAAACCTTTGCCTGTCAAATGTTTCCAGAACTCGTTCGGGATGCAGTCCTTGCCCGCGCTTTTACCGGTCTTTAAGTGTTTAATAGCTTCGGCAAGTTCTGCCATGCTCAGGGGTCCCTCATCAATTTGGGGGGGTTGTCCTAAAATATCGTTATCATCCAGATCCTCAACTCCTGCAACCGCTGGCGGTGCCCATTGCACCTGTTCTAAGTGCGTGGCCAAAATCTCGGCGTTGGTGTCAGTGGGTTTGAGGGTAGAAAGGGTGGCTGGGCGCTCTAAACGGACCAGCCTAGTTTGGAAAGGGTTTTTCAAACGTTTAATTGGGTCCCAATTGTTTTCTTCAAGTTGCTCGTCGAGCCATTGCTTTTTGTCTTTTCGAGCAGACTTCTTGATTTCTTTGTTAAAAAGGTGTACTGCCGCTAAGTCTCCTGTAAGTCTCGCATCCCCCCGAGCAGAGATGAGGTTAAGAGTGGCCTGGCTAATCCAATCTTTTCTTGGTTGCTGTGCCTGTACCGGTATGTAGTCAGTCATGGCGTGTAGATAAACTTCCCTCAGAACATCCCATCTCTGCGACGGATTTATTCTCCAGACCTTAGCATCGGTTTATTCTCCAGACCTCAGTTTGCAACATGGTCAAGTGCTTGAGGACACAAATCTCAAATTGGATATGAGGCAGGTACCACCAGTCAGAGAAGCCTTGCAGCACGTACAGTTGTGCTGGTCAAGGCTCAAAAGTGCGCAAGGGACAAACGCTCCCAAAACAGTGTGGGGCTGAGTGGTGCAAGCAGAGTATTGACCTGATGAGAAAATGACGCATTTGATCCTTAGTGTCGTCGCTGTCCAACCACTTCGAGATGGAGTACCACCGAAATGGCTGCCGAATGTCCAACCACTTCGAGACGGTCACTTTCTCGCTCCGACAAGCCATGAGCGCAAATCCCTTGCAGAGAACACCAAAAACACAACAAAAGGCAGATGGGGAAACAATTCGGGACAGCATCGTCCAAAGTGCGAACTGCCGCAGCCAACAATCCCAAGAGCCACACCCGTTTTCCAAGTTTGGTCCACAGGCTCCAACATCATCTGATTCGTCCTAGAAAGCCGACAGACTCGGGCATTTCAAAAATCTGGACTACGGCCCACACTTGCTCCTAAACTTCCATGTCCACTGCTTCGACACTCACTGCCTCCGGCCCTTCACAGAAACTGCAGAACACACAAGAGGCCTTCTCCGTTACAAGAAGCCTTTGATCCCATTTTCCAGCACCAAGTAACACCACACGCGTTTTTTACAGCAAACGAGCAGAAAGGGACGTGCTGTGCGTTGTACAAGATTGAAGTTGCGGAATTTCTTCATCTTGCTTACTCCTACGCCTGTTGAAGGTAGTAAACCCAGCTGCAGCTACAAAAGACGGTGTCTTTTTTCATGACCAAAGACTACTCCTGTGATCATTTTTGTTCGGCCAATTTTCTTAAAGAGAATTTTTGTAGACATGTGTCACCACCAGGACAACCGTCGACAACCGCCACAACCACAAAAACAACAGAACAAGCAAACATGCAACTCTACCAAGCAAAACAGCAAACTGCGAGAACCTCTACATCTATAATGACAATATCAAATGACACCTTTGACAAAATAAAACTGCGCATGCAGCAGCTGTTGATGGATTTCTAAATGGATCTATCCACAGAAAAAAAAAAGCAACGATGAAGACACCTTTAACCACAAAAACTCTGTCAAAAATATCTGTTTCCAGGCTGCATGAGGTCGAACTTGTGGTCAATGCGAGAAAAGACCTCCGCAATGGCCTCGGTTGTTTGGAATTTTCCGTTTCGAAAATCCAGCTATGCCCCAAATCACGAAACGTCGTCTTTTAAAAAGAATGTCAGGAGCTAATGAAATCATTAAAAAAAACTCAATTGGACGATTTCGTTATATCTGGATGCATATAACTAGAAAATTGTTTGCATCAATGAAAACAGTGGACAAGAGCACCTTGGATCGTAGCAAGACCCGAAATGTCACTTGGTGTAGTTTTTTTTCAACGTAACTTTTCACTGCAAAAAAATAAAACTGACAAAAAAAATATGTCTCTGGCCCCAATTTTGTCACTTTACGTAGTGTTGATGGACAAAATTGTGCAGCAGTTGACGTGCTATGTTCATATATATATATATATATTCATATACGCTCTAGACTCTAAGTATATTACTAGTATCTTGCATATGCCATGATATATACAGAGGTTTTTTAATATGCCAGCTGGTTGCAGGATTTCCATCAACAGTATGACCAATCTGTGGAGATTTGAAGAAACAGACCGCCTTTTGGCTCCATACTGTTGTTGACTTTCTAATCTGACATGGCACCAGTTTTCTCCCCGAAATTCGGGCGTAAAAATTCCGAATCATTTACAAGGTTTCATACCATCCCATATGGGGAAAGATTGCCATCATCAACAAATATCATCTTTTTGAAGTTCATGTACAAAAAGCTTTTCTTTTGGTGATTCCCTGTAGTGGGGAATCACACGCTTTGTGTGTCTTCACCTAGTAGGCGTTTCTTCGCAAAAAAAAACGGTCATGTGGAACGTGTTTTCCATGAATCCAGAATCAACTTGCAGCCCAAAGGGACCGTGGAGTTGGAAATCATACAGCAAGCACGCATGACCTTGGCCAAATCACCTCCGGGAACCACCGTTGGAGGCTGATAATTGATGCCACACTTGAAGCCCGTTGGGCACCAATCCACGAATTGGATGGTGCGCTTGGTTTTGATGGTGGCAACGGCTGCATTCACATCCTTTGGCACCACATCTCCTGAGATGAAATTGGAAGTATGAGGTGACCTTTTTGGGGATGCTGAAAACATGGCCCGAAATCAAAGGTAGTTCGTGACCTCCAACGATCCGGGATCGTTCGTTGGGTCACGACTTGAATCACCTGAAAGATTACATCTTTGGCGCAGGAAAGCGATGACCCTTGATCCTGCATGTGTTTAATCCGTCACCCAACGACTTTTTGGGAAGTCACCCAAAAGGCCACCCGACTGTGAACTGGCAGGCAAAATGTCCTCTACAAACTACCCTTTTTGGGGGGTAAGTGGTAAGTCCTCACCCCTCGGTCAACCCCTTCAGCCAAGTTTCCACGGTACATCATGCAGCAAGCCATGTATTTGCCGTGGCGAGGATCACACTTCACCATCATGGATGCTGGTTCGAAGACAGACATAGTGATCTCAGCCACTGACAACTGCTCATGGTAAGCCTTCTCCGCAGAGATGACTGGTGCATAGGAGGTCAACATGAAGTGAATTCGCGGATATGGCACCAAATTCGTCTGGAACCTTGGATTTAAAAAAAGCCCAAGGATTTTAGCATCTTTCTCCCGCATCGAAGCAAATTGCTTGCTTATCGTGGAACAAATCAATTAATCTGTGGGTATAAACCACTACCACCCCTCGAAGTTAAACAGCTCGCCCCTGAAAAATTCCCTTCCCAACAGGAAAGGATCGTCTTCCAACCACCATTTTTCAGGTGCGAACTCTTAAACTTGGGGAGTGTAGTTCAAGATGATGTCATCTCACATCATCGGGCTAGCATCTGTAGGTTCCTGTGGATGGAGGCTCCCAAGATCAGAGTTAGCCAACTGTGATGCTGTTGATGGTTCAGAAATCCGGCGAGAAAACCAGTTGATATGGAGAATCTACCATGATTTACGTGGCATTTACACATCTAAGGTGGTGCCGGATTTCTGAACCATCAACAGTACTGTTTGATGAAATTATCAACCTCAACGGGTTGGCTGGATCCCAGCCATCCACAGTATGCAAAGGGTTTTTCATTGAACCTTAGCGGTTATTGAATGATATATAATTGATTCCTATTGTGGATGAGAAATGTTTGAAATTTTACTATCCTTAATGAATCCCCTTTTAACTGATTGCATCAAGCATTTCTTTTGAAGCCAACCAACTCAGGGTTTTGCTTCCACAGCTCTAGTACCGGTGTTGGCTAAACCAGTCGTGACATTTCACACCTGCAAAATGTTTGGAGCATCTGGATTTGGAATTTGAAGCAACCCAATTCGGCGCCAAAATTGGAGCCAGTAAGCAAAAAAGCATGACACACACGAGATATTTGAATTGGTTGAAGACCCTTGCCAAAATATCGAATTGAATTGGTGGTTAGTTTGTTGGTGCTTCAGCCTATTTTAGGTATATCCCTAAGATTCTATTCATACTAGGTTGCTGGAATAGAAAACCACCAAGTCAAACCAAGATTTAAAAAGATTTTGCTGAAAGCATGGGAGAATCACGAATCAACTTACATGGGACTTCTAGAAAACCCACGTGTTTCCACCGATGCGAATCGATTTGCTACAAGGAACTCGGTAATGTCCACATTCAGGGCACCATCAAAGCCTGTGAAACCCGCGAATTTGGTCATGTCCCCTTCCGTGATGGTTTCAAAGCGAAAAAAATTATAAATGATGAAGCCAATGCTTATGACCTTTCAGATCCATCTTTTGATGATTTTCAGAATGTTCAAATTGAATTAAAACCAAGGTTTATTAGAGACATGTATGTACATTTATATTTGTTAGCTCCCTAATCTTTTGGAGGAAACAAATGCTCACCCACATTCACCCGATTTGCAAGCTGAAGATGTGAACCAAGCCACGCAGTGAAGCTGTTAATGAACTGATGATCTGAGCAATCAACCTGTTCAAGTTGGTGTAGGTTGGACGTTCAATGTCCAAGTTTCTACGGCAAATATCGTAGAGCGCTTCATTGTCATACATGATGGTCACATCAGTGTGTTCCAGAAGCGAATGGACACACAAGACCTCAAAGGTGCAAATCATACCCCCAACAACAACCTATGTTTTGTTTGCTGCCTGATGGTGTTGTCAAAATGTGGTGTTTTTCTTTAAGAAAATGAACTAAAATAAAAACGTTGTTGATTTCCTTCAGAAAAAGTTGCAGTGTTGTAGGGTTCCACAACCGCGGTGGCTACTTGAGGGCAACACCACACAGTGAAGGAGATCTTGCTCTTCTTTCCATAGTCCACGGAGAGGCGTTCCAACATCAGACAACCAAGACCGGATCCAGTGCCACCACCGCAAGCGTTGTACACACAGAAGCCCTGCAATCCTAAGAGAATCTTATTTTGCAACACTATCTGTTGATTGCATCTGCCAATGAAACACTATGTGTTTGCAAAATCTACGCCCCGAAGTGAGCAAGAAAAACAAGGCATGTCAAGAGAAAAAAACCATTTTTGCAATCCCAAAATCCAGTACAGTTGTCAGCCAACTTGCGAATCCTGTCCAACACCAAGTCAACAATTTCTTTCCCGATGGTATAGTGCCTTGATTGGATGCTTGGGAGTTGGTGTTGGTGTCTGGCCAAAATCGAATGACATGCTAATTTTGAAAATTAAAGCTAGTACATGTGTGAAACAAAGTTTCTTGAACACACATCAATAGCCCAGCATTTGAAACCAATTTGAGAATCATGACTTGCCAATAAAAGTCCTTAGAAAGAATGAAAGAGATGCCATATTTTACTCACGCCTGTATGCAGTCATGTGTTTTTTCCTTCCATTCCATTCATGTTATTTTCCCGTCATTCATTTCATGTTTTTCGTCAGTCTCTCGCGTCGCCTGTTTCAAACCGATATTTTCACACGCCAGCGCAGCTCGAGATACCCACGAGCAAAGTTGTTGGCGGCGTCTTCTTTTCCACTGATCAATTGCTCTGGGTGGAAGAGCTGACGATAGGTACCAGTGCGTACTTCATCTACAACCGTTGGTTCCTCACTTTTGTTTTCGAGGCAAGGTGCGCAAAATACTAAAAAAGGCCGAGGATTTTTCAAAGGCGATGTTTTTCATATGCTTCCCTGTCTTGTCAAGCAAAATTATACAAAGTCGAAAGTCTTTAAGGGCAATTTCACGGGAAACTTTGGTGGCATGTACTGGAAAAACAACAAGAACATCCCGGCGGCCCGGAAAGCGCGTTTGCATTTTGGCCAAATTCTTTGAAAATGTGATTTTACAGCGAAACAAACATCGTCTTGCCCAAACATCTGTAAAAACTGTGGTCTACTTTTGAACGGTTGTCAACGTTTGCCCAAAGCAAAATGCCATTTCTATCGGCTTCATGTCCGCTGCTTCTTTTCACCTTCAGGGGCTGTCAGGTGTGGTTCAACATCTCACGCGTCTTGCGGTCCAAGTCAACATACTTGCTGACATAAACAGCGCTACATAGATACATAGCGGCATTGCTTCAGGTAGTGCATGAGACCGTCCGCTGACATGTCAAAGAATTTGGCAAGAACTTCTTGCAAGAAGCCCAACTGGCATCGTGCCCGTGCGAACCATCACTTTCTGACGACCACGGTAGGCTACATTGCGAACTGTCCTGTGGAATGGTTCACGGACGCATGCAAAATACCAACAACATCACACATTTTGGGGCAACAGCTTGCACCATCAGTGAGAAGCATGGTTCTGTCCCCCCATGCGTATCATGCTGTGTTGCAATGCACCTGGCTGTTGTATTTTGGAAAACGACTCAGGTGGTGGTGGTTTCCCTTCTGTCTAGCTCACAGCGTCGCCCATGTCCCAAATAAGACACATTCTCTTCGCCTCAGCTGCCCAATGGATGAACGAACGCATCACTGTATATTGATGTATCTGACATGATGCTGGAAAAAGGTTTTCATCTCAAGCATGGCATCAGTAAGTGTGACTATCGAGTAGCTTGTTGCAAAAGAGATAGATTATGTTTGGGGCTTGCGGTGTTTGGATTCAGGATTGCTGAAGGAGTGGAGCAGAAGAACTTGCTTTTTCTGATTGAACGCACGTGACACCAATGAATTTGTTTCACTTGTTTTTCTATTACATGACAAACGCCCCTTTTTCTTTGCATGTTTAGTTGCACTGGACTCATCTCTGCAAATGATTCCAAACAGCTGTCGGTAAACCAGGCAGTTGTCTCGCTTAAGTGATCGGATTGAAGTGTCTGCCTCCACGAGACCTGCTGTGAAGGGCAACCTTCGTATAGTATATGCAAAAAAAGTCCATCATTTCAGGTCCGCCAAAAAGCATGTTTGCAGAGGTACAAGTAATGACTGGAATTCGTAGTTTGGTTGCTTTTATATATATATATATATACAAGCCTTGCCAGAGAGCTAGCAGGAGGACTGGAATGAATCAATTCAGCAAGCATCGTACAAGCATGCTCAATGAACCGCCAGCACTGCCGCTTGCACGCAAGTGGCGCGCTAGGGAAGAAATCAACGGTGGAGGAAATGTTTCGACATGCGATGTGACAGCTTTAGCAATCTGCACTAAGGGCATGCGGCACGCAGGTCAATGCAAAAAGGCTACCGCGCCGAAAGAGTTTGCGCATTCTTCGCAACACAAAACCAACAAACGAACAAAACCTTAACACATGAAGCAATCCTCCACAGGAATTCCATGTTCTCTGTTTCCACATCCATTTCTTTCAACCGGTCGTTGTATGCTTTCACGGTTGACTTCTTGGTTGACACTATAATCCTTTCACCAATTTTCTTCCGCTTGGGCTTTCGATTCTTTTTCAAATGTGACTTCTGAGATGGGAGAAGGAAGCTTCTTCTTCTTCTTCCAGGTCATTCTCGGCCAGTTCATTCTGACATTGAAACTGCTCATCACACGAATCGAAATGAATGACATCCGTGGAGCGAAGATTTGCATCCGTGACTTCCTGCGGCTGCAATGATTTCAGCTTACACAGACATGTCATGGATATTCATGTGCTCTGCAAATCAAAACATTCAACCAAACCGGGAAACTGCACATATGAAGAAGACCTCCGAGCAATGTAAGGACTGAAGCGCAGCATGGCATTGCTCTTCCCTCAACAACTCTGGTTAGCCAACTACAAGTGCCACGTCTTGCCCAGCAGTGGGCAAGTGAATGTCCCGCCTCACATGCTGAAACCACATACCCCTGAGCAGGCGGTGGCCCGACAGCAAGGACTTCCAATGATAGGCGGTGCCAAATATGCAACATGTGGACCACAACAGTCGGATAAAACTTGATGCAATGCCATCACTTCCTCCGTGAACACCTCAACCCACAGAGAAAGGAGAGGAGGAAACACATGTCAAAGCATCCAAACACGATGCCCACCTGAGCGTCAAAACGAGCATGTTTCAAGTCATGACCCAAAGTGATCATTACTTTACTAGAAATCCGTCCGACCCCCCTAAACACGGGTGCGACGAGGTCAAACAGCACGGGACGATGGCCCAGCATCAACCATGTGTGCAAGTGCAAGGAATGTTAGCATCACCCCACCTCACCCCAAGAGGCAAAAACAGTTGTTTCGTGAGCGCGGTTTTTGGTCCGCAGGCAAAACCTCTCACCCCTGAAGAAAACATGGCAATGGAAAATCACCCATTTTTATTAGGAGATACATCTTCAAACGGTTGCTTTTCCGTTGTCATGTTAGTTTTCAGGGGTGTAACATCTCATACCGGCAGCTACAAGCAAAGGAACATACATGGACACAAGCAGAATTGCAGTCGCCAGCCAGCAATTCAGCATCTTTAAAGTTCATCTACCCCCTCGAAAACTAGCAGCTTGCCCCTGAAAAACAATGGTTGGAAGATGTATTTTCTCTTGAAATCGTTTTTCTTAGGTGACATGTCAATTTTCGGGGGGTGCTACACCTTTTTCTTTCCACTCTTTTTAAAAACATTCAGCATCTTGACAAAAATTTACGACATTCTTCTTCAAAGTCTCTAGTCAAAAGACCTGACCTAACACCTACCCTCTCGTAAACTAACATGGCACGGGAAAATCCCCATTTTATGTAGACCCACATGACCCACAGATATCCACAGATGATGGGCTCCTTTTGTCCACTTTTTAGCAGCAGTGGATCTAAACAGCCTTCAAGTGCGATTCAATTTGGGACTACCGATGTCTTTCCAACCAATGTGAAGGTTCCCAGGATGCAATCATCACATCCATGAAGGTTTAGGTTGGGATTCCCGAGCCGAAAAATGAATCAAATACTGCTGGTCACTGTTTACTGGGTGGGGGATACTTCCAACCAAATGTCAAATGTGATTTTAATGATAACCCCAGATTCATAAACCCCAAAATATTGTTGTCGTAGTTTTTTATTAGCGCAGCTTCCACCAGTGAGTGATTCACTCACATTCCTGAATACCAAATACCAAATACATACCAACATCATGTTTTGCTTTCTTTAAATATATAAATCTTCCTAGTTTGGCAGCAGCTCACTAAGGGTTCTCCGAAATTTTGAGGCACACCTTTCCCCCCCGCTTCAAAAAAACCCACGCTTCATCCAAACCCGCATTCGAATCCTTGGCTGCCTCCAAAGCCCTCCCCCTCGGCAAGTTGTCACGTGAAACAAGGATCCAAGTCCACCATCACACAACGCGGCACGTGCTTCCCGGCACCCGTCTCCGAAAAGAACCTCGGGGTTTGCAAAAGTGCAAGCGTTTCCTGAAACATTTCACGGCACCGGTAAAGTGCAACCGTTAATTTAAATCCGAAAAAAGAAAAAAACAAAAAAAAACGTGGGAAAGGAATCCAACAATTCTTGCACTTAACTTTTCGGCTCGTGATTGATTTGAAAAAATTCGCGTCTGAAAAGTATGGACATATATCATGAATATCATCCGCAGCTGCATAAATCGCTGGCCCCCTCAATTTTCTATCCAAGGTGAGTTGTGTCAACCGAGGATTTCGTTGCTTTTCGATGGTTCCAAGATGTTATGTGTAGAAAAAAGTGGCTCATTACATATACATTATATATGTATACAATACATTCAAACACCAAGGGGTAACACCACCAAGCCTCAAGTCATTTAGGGATTCGAGCTCGGTGCCCCGCGCTGCCAACACACGGGTAGATCTACCCCCCCCTCCAAGGATTCCAATCACCAGCAGCATAACATTTCAACCTTTAGGAGGGGATACTGAGCAAAAAACCTTTATTTGCCACGATGGCATCCTTGGTGGCAGGGGGTAGATCCAAAAATTATAACTTCAAATTCAGTTGACGTGTTGAATGCATCATCACCTCCACCTGGTCGGTTTGCCAGTGCATCCATTTTTGTTGCTCCAATGTTTTATCCAGCAACAAACAGAAATCAATTCAGTGACAAAACCTCTCATGCTACAGGCTCTCTGTACAAAGAGACGAAAAATAAAACCAATTTCAACAGCTTCAAAAAAATTGGCAGATTCGATTCAAAATCCTTCTAGCGACTTCTTTAGAAAAAAAATGCCGGTTTTTCGTTGCGCAGATTTTGAGGACGGATGTCTTTATTGGCAACCCCCGGCCTATGGTCTTGTCGCTGGGCATTTGTCCGTCAGGTTGAATGCCATGTTCCAAGCAGAAGAGCTCCCAGCAAGCATTGCCAATCTGGACTCCGCCCTGAGCAGCGGAAAAGCTGTTCGATGATTCATATCTGGTCTTGCATCATGTCAGACTTCGCCAATCTGGGAAAACCCTTGTGATTTGTGCATCAGCATGATTTGGCGAAAATTTGGTTTTTACTTGCAAGTAACTTCATGACTGACTCAGGATGGGTTCTGGATTGCATTCATTCTTTGTTTTAAATCGAACACCATCTTCTTTGAGATTTTTGTTTTTCTTCACGCCGAAAAAATGGTGCCACGTTACCTTCATTGCCACAATTTTCATAAATAAAAATAAAAAACCAAGCACATCTACTTTCTTCATCTTTCTTCTATATCTGTATTCGCACAACTAGCACCCTTTCAAAACGCTACCCCCCCACCTGTCCAATATGGATGCAGATAGCCTCTCGCATAGTTACGAAACGAGTGAACGAAAAGAGATGTGGAAAGTGTCGGAAAGCACACCGCGTGATGTGGCAGGCCTCTTGGACACAACTCCTTGAGCCCCATCGAAAGAGAAGCAATTTTCACAGCTGGGTTCCAAGAACCCACAGGCATAGGATGTCTGACTTGAAAAAGACAATCGTCATGAATCATTCAACCAACCTAAAAACCAAGGTCCAAGCAAGTTATTTTTTGAAAAAACAATAGTTATAGTTACCTCATCTTTTTCTGCCTTGACATTCTCATCAGCTCCAAAAAAATCCGTTGAAAAACAAAAAAAAAAGTGATGTTGGAGCCTTTTTTGCATTTGGATCCAATTTTTGTTGTCCACATCTTCCACACATCCTGAGCTCCCTGGACGCAATGGAACATCCTCACCGCGTAACCTCAACAAAAAAAAATCCGAGAAAAATGTCACGAAAAAAGGCCAAGTTGAAAAGCTGGAAAAAACTCATTCATTCTTCACCTCCAGCAATGTACCCGGGACCCTGAAACCAACAGCAAAAGCACCTGAAAAAAATGGTGGTTGGAAGATGGAATTTCCTTTTTTCAGGGGCGAAGTCTGTTGGTTCTGGGGGAGTGTAGTGCCAATGATTTTGCAGGTTGGTCAGTCACCTTTTCAAGCTTTTTCAAATTTTGGAACTTGGCCAACCAAAAAGGTAAGCATGCATTTCTGACTTAGCTCGGTGATGGGCGGCCCTCCTAGTGACCACCAGGATTCTTACATTTTTGGTAGGGAATCCCAACCTAAACCTTTATCTATCACTGCTACTGGGAGGGAGCCACACCTGACTTATATAGTCTAGTGGTAAAAAAGTCAGAGAGGCCAGCAGTTCACCAACTGAGTTAACCAAATTCATCGCATGGTGTAGGATCATCCGTCCCATCAATGCCAAAGGATTTGCGAACCCGGAGAAACATGTCTTTTTGGTGTTGGGTTCCCCAGATCTTTTTCGCCCCCAAACCGGTGAAAAAAACCGACTGCTTCAAAAAGCCACCCAGCCTTCCCACCTTCAAACACCCCACAAATGGGAGTCCAACCATCCACCGAATTACAGCATTACCGAAAGCCTGATCTTTTCATAGCTAAAATGGTGGGAAAACCCTTGGGATGGGGGCCCCTTAATCATCAACCCCATAAACACCTTATATAGTGAGTATTTATTGGGGTACCGCCATTTTCCCTATGATTCTTGTTGGGACATGCACTCCATATCCTCCTCATTTTACCATACAACAAAAACGCTATGTGAAGCCATTCAAACACAAAAAAACACGTTTTTCTCTTCAGGTCCAGCAACATCTTCACAGCATCGGTGCCCTGGTCCATGATATCGATTTTGGTGATGACACCAATGGATCTGCGGCCAAAATGTAACGTGGACGAAACGACTGGACACGAAACGAGGTACAAAATTCCAATCATGCACCAAACCTCATTTAAAAAAAACTTCAGAATAAGGAAGACCCTTTTTCTGCAATTTTTGGTGCTTCATCTCTTTGGTGGAACTTCCTTACCTGGTGATTAATATAAATCATAGTTTCATGAGAAAGTCTTGGCCAGTTTTTGCCCCTAAATAGATGCCGGTGGCGTAACATTCCACAAGTAGAGTGGCCAAAGGGACAAAGCCTTGATTTTGGAACGGACCTGTAGCAAGGTGTTTATCATCAAATGAAAAATGTGGATCACTTCACTTCCCCTGCCTTACGCCCTGTGGGTCTACTTGTCGTGCCAACTGTAAAGCATCGGATACTGACATGTCCTGATTCAGGTCGGTGAAAAATCAGTGTAATGTTTCTCCCACCAACGGAAACCAGGGTGACTCAGCTTGAAGTTACAAGGAGCTTTTTTTTGTCTTACAAAGCGAGGTGAAAGGGGTGGAAAATTGATCCTGTTTCAGCTGGGGTTCAGGGTGAAACCGTTGTTGCTGGTCATTTCTTTCTCAATGAATTAAAGTTAAAGAAGAATACGATATTTTATGAACTCCGCAAAGAAAGGAATCATTCCCTTACCTAATATACCTTGCTGATTTATGAAACTATATATATTTAACATTAATCCTGGATCTTTTGCCTGAAGAACCTGGAACAAAGACAGGTAACGGAAAAATACATCCAACATGCCTGGATGTCCATTGAATTAACCTTGCCATACCACCTTTGAAGGAATTTCCAGCTGAGGCTCCTGGTTGGCAGGAACCACGCAAAGGATGATGGTCCGAGGGTCCTGGCGAGATGAACTCACTGCCAAGGGTGAGAAATGGATCCATGAGGTGGCTTATGAAAAACTCCGTCAACATCCATGGAAAACTCGCTCATATTTTGGATCTACCGCACCGAACGACTCCCAGGATGCTTCCTCTTCACCACCTAGAGGATTTACTTCTGACACACTTTTCGAAAATTCGGGAGTTGCCTTAAAACAAACACCTTCCTCATGAATGCCACGATGCCAGCATCCTAGGCATCCTGGGCTTTGTAGATCCTTTACCAGGTGAGACTCGTGGGCTATGACCCCCCGAAGAGGAAGGGCAAACTTCACCTGAAAAATAACAGGTTTTCCCATGGGTTTCCGGCTCATCTCCCTTTTTCCAAGCGAACCCCTCCCTTTTTTTCGGTGAACCATCCGTTAGGTTTGTTTGGAAATGTGTATCACTTTGGTCTACTCCCCCAGTAACAATCATAAATGAAGGTTTAGGTTCAGATTCTTTACAACAAAATGTAATGTAGTCATCCTGGTGGTGACTGTTACTCGCTGGGGGGGGTAGTTCCAACTGATATACCTTATCATTTTCTCAAATGAATTGATTCCCTACTACAGTAAGGTTTATAAGGATTCCTTACTAAAAATGCTATGGAATCCTGGTGGTCACGAGCCAGCTGGCATCGGTAGGTCTTGTCAGCGCTCCTTGATGTAATGTAAGGTCATCTCTCGAGTGATCTTTTCAATGTCCTCCACCTTCGACAAAAACTGGGTGCTGATGTGGTGAAGTGGTACCCGGGAGAAGGTTGGACATATGATACTGTGAAAATAAGTTATATATACCTTACGTAGCAATATAAGAAAAATACAGTGCATATCAGTGCATAAAGATTATACTTTGTTTTATATGTATTTCAACGGAAGTAGATGGAATATCCTAGTATGTCATTTTCTGGGTGTTTCATAAACTTTAAGAATCTGGTGTTTTGTTCCTCCATTTCCCAAATAGGAGCCCCCATTGCAACAGTACAACCCATGGAAGTCTTCAGGCAACGGCTCAAAATAAAGCTGCTGAAGAAAAATATCATCACCTTCATCACTTTCTTTATATAAGGAGTCATCCCTACTGTTGATGGAAGAAATCCCAAACAACCACCAGGGATGGTGCTAAAACCCGTAGTAAATAATGGGATTTCAACTACCAACCTCAACTGGTTTACGCTGGATTTCTGAACCATCAACCAGTTCAGAACCTAAAACTGACCTAGGGGAAAAGTTTCAGCATCATTCCTGGTACAGGTCTCCCCGATCTCCCTGCCTGATCACTACCTTTCAAAGGAACTCGTGTCACACCGGGCCTCGGTCCATGACATGTATACCCCCTGGCAATGGAAAATCATCTCATTTCTAATAGGAGATACATCTTCATTTATGGTTGTTACCTTGTTTGTCCATTCTCATGTTAGTTTTCGGGGGTGTACATCATGGACATGAATCCATATCAAACCTTGGCATAGTTTTTTTCATGCCCCCATCTTTCTACATATCCTCTCACCATCCCCTGTGTTTTTTCCGTTGGTCCAAGTGGCAAATCGATTAAAGTGAGATCGGGAGCACCGGTAGCATAGACCGTTAGAACGATGGGGTCGTTGACAATGCCTTTGTTCCTGACCCCCGGCTGCGCGCAGTTCATGGTGGAAAAGCCCACACAGCTTTTTCAGTCTCGCCGTTGCGTGTTCATGTGCAATATGCAAGGGTTGACAAAAACCAAAACAAATATTCCATGAGTGAAAGATTCAGAAACAATTCACTGAAGGAATCCGGCAAAAAAAACACAAGTTATAAATTCGCATATTGAACCCCTACTTCTAGTAACTAGTAAGAGTTTTGAAATCCCATCCCTAATGACGAGGATTCCACAAGTCATCACCAACAACATGGTAAAGACACCAAGGACTTGGCAGGCAAGACGATTCAGCATCAAATCTTTTGATATTTTTCATGATTGGAAACGAATGCATTGCAAGTACGTATTCCAAAATATCATAGATATATACCAATGCAGCACCTGCTTCGTCATTTTTTCTTGCAAATGAATTTAACTGATTAAAGGTAAACTATCGTGAGCATTCAATACATCCATCTTCAAATCATCTTTCAACCAACTGAAATAGCGGGCATAGTCCTTGATCCTAAACTACTACAAACTTGACCTAAAAAATGGGTCCATTTCACTCGATGACATGCACCCAGATACTGTACATATTGTGTGATATCTTCGGTCTACCCCCCACCCAGGATGCCTGTCACAAGTGAAGGTTTAGGAATGGAATAATCCTGGTGGTTACTATTGCTGAGTGGGGGGTAGTTCCAAGTGATATACCTTATCATTTTCTCACATGAAGTAGACTTCCATCATTTTTCTGAGTTTTCATGGAAAAAGTTTCCACCCCATCCCCGAAAATAATTGGGTTTTTCCACCCTACGTGCTTCGAAAGTGGTGCTGGAATGGGCAAAAATTCCAATCTCCTTTCAGAGAGGTTTCAGTTCACCCTACTGGGTTCACCTTCATGATTTGTTTTTTTCTCCTTCCAGCAATTTACAGTCCCCCAAAACTAACATACATCGCACCCTGGCAGGAAGCCTTCCCAAAAAGGAAAAAATCTCATCTTCCATCCCCAGTGTTTCAGGTGCTTAGTTTTAGACGAAGGTAACATTGCCAGGTGATTCAATTCGTGACCTTTTGATCCCCGATCGTTGGAGGTCACGTTTTCAACCCCTTAGAAGGGTCACGTTTTCACCATGAACTCACCATCCCAAAAAGGTCACGTCTTGAATCACCAAGGTGAACATGTTTTCTCTCCCCTGCATTTTGCCCAGGTTTCCCGACGTTCCGGCCACAGCATCTGTCTGCCTCTCGATTTCCTGGTTTTATCGTTTTGGGGGGGAACCCCACCTGGAAAAAAGTACGTTGCTAGTTGGTGGAAACCCCACAACCCACTTGAAAAATTATTCGTCAAAATTGGATCATTTCCCCAAAAGTAGGGGGTGAAATTAGAAAAAAATATTTGAAACCACCACCTACGTTGTTTCTGAATCCACAACTCCAATCCCAAGATGCCGAAACAAAAAAAAGTCCCAAAGTTCTCCGACATCTATTGCTTGCTGGGCCCCTTCAGCCTTCAGAAAAATCTGCTAAAGATTCCAGGCTCCAACTGTTGATACTGTTGTATGGAAATCCGGCGATCACCAGTTGAGAGCTGGAGAATATGCCGTTTTTCATAGGGGTTTCATAGATAAGAGGTGGTTGTTTCCGGATTTCTGACCCATCAACAGTAATCACCACCAACCTCCAACGAACTGAACCCTGACCTTTCGCACGTCATCGAAATTGGTAAACTTCTTACCGCCTGGTGCGTAGTAAACCCACCGTCAATCAAAGGGCGTAGTAAGGCGGTCTCCCTAATTTTGCTGATGAAACTCGTGGTTGTATGGATCCAATATTGAGGAAACTTACAGTAACTCAATTTGCTGAGTTTCCGTGCTTCATTTTAGTGGACCTAGGAAACTTCATGGATTTGGGGTCCGACCCTCTACGTTTTTAGGTCGACCCAACATTCGAATCCAATTTCTACAACTGTCCTTCCCAAAGGTACCCAATTTGTCCATAGCTGCAGCCAGAATCCTTTGATCTCCCCATACAAACCATCCAGCGGAGCCGGGAACAGAAACGAGAAAATCCAGGGATATTCCGGTTCAAAGGTGGTGGTGGAGCCTATGTGAAGTTGGATGGTTTTAGTGGGCCCCCCTGGATTGATTCCTGGGAAAATAACCCTATGACAACTGGAGTGATTCCTAGGGTAAACCTGGGGGTTACCATCTTGTTTACAGCTAGGGATTTCCACCCCTTACTGTTTCAAACTCGTTGTCCAATCTTCAGCCTTCAACCTGCCAACATACAAAGTTCCCCCCAAAAACGTTGCAACTTGCCTTGGGCTTCTCCTCTTGATCCAAGCTTTCTAGTCAGGAGTTGAACATCGCTTGAAAAGCACATGAGCCACACAAAAAAAACGGATACTTTCCATGAAATTACTGGTTGTTTAATGCGGATCCTTAGAATGGTTTACTAGCCTCCCTGGAGGATTTGTTCAAGATCGGATGGACGGTCAGCATTGATTTTTGTCCAACCCCAAAAAAACGGATGATTTCACCCTCCAGGGGGCAACTTCTGTGCCTGCATTCTCAAAGATAGCCCAGGCTTGGTCCTCCTTAAACTCCTTGATTCAACGCCCGGTGCCAGGCTACAAGATGGATCCAGTTATAAATGGGGTACTCCCTATATGGTTATAACCACAGGAAAACCCATTTCATTTTTCGGCCATATATATATATATAAGTCCACTTTTTTCAACTGGTTTTTGGGGCCCACCTTTGTGAAGGTTTATGGGGCCCATTCCTTCAGAGCTTCGTTTTTTTACCACTGGAGTGCCTCTGTAGTTCACACCTGTTGAGTTTCATGAGTTTTAGCTATAATGCACATAATATCATCATATTATGTAGCTATGTCTGCATGTCCCTGTATATATACATGTATCTATTTAGTTTATTCAATTATTGATTCATTTATTCATATGATAAAATCATGATATATATATATATATGTGTAAACATATATATATATGTGCTACATATACTATATCATATATACATGTACTTAGAATGCATTTACACATCTGAAATATATACGTCTAATAGTCATACATCGCTTCCAAAAGGAGTCCTGCCGCCGATTCGATTCGACTCCTGCGTATTGAGATGGACCAATCGCAGCTCCAAGGGCCGCCTATATCAGGCCATTGTTGGCAGCGAAAACTAACATCAAAAAGCCCCCTAAAAACTGATGCTTGGAAGAGGAGCCTTTCCTTTTGGGATACCCTATTTTCAGGGGCAATGGGACTAGGAACCGTCAATTTTTCATGATTGGAAAGATGAAGTGCCTTTTAAAGTCATCCCTTTTCTGAAGCTCTGTGAATTTTCGGGGGTAAACTCAACATTTGGAGAGGGTAAACACTACACAATTTCATGCCTAACAGTTTTTCAATGCGATTTTCAGCATCTTCGAATGTTCATCTGGAGCCAGTCCATGACCCACCTTGTCACCACTCCCCCACCGCGAGGTAAGAAATCCAATCTCGGCAGGAATCCGGTCACATTTGCTGTGGAGAACTCTGCACAGAAGCCGAGGGGTAACGGTGAAATCAAACAAAAAGCAAGAAAAAGAGAGCGAGAAACCTTTGCTTTGCGTCGAGATGTTTTCAGTTTCATTGAGATTTCCATCAGATTTTCCATACACAAAAAATTACAACAAAAAAAAATGGGTTCCACAATCTGCTGCGATCTCGATCAAACCAAGTGCTCTACCCCACAATCGACTCGATCAGCGAACTCTTCCCGCTGCTCTGTGTGCCAATCGCCGCAATGCGCGGCAAACTGATGTATCGCTGCAACCTGGGCAGAAATTTCATGGTGCTTGGTGATCAAATGTATGTTACCCTCTGGTAAACTAACATAGCAATGGAAAACCCACCATCTTTAATAGGAAATACATCTTCAAATTGCTGGATTTCCTTAGTTGATCCCGGAGTGTACCAGGTCCCTCTATTTAAATCCGCCCAAAACCTATGGGTTTCTTAGGATTTGTTGCTACAACAGTTGATTGCGAGTGTAAGTCTACTTAGAAATCGGAAGTAGACTCAATCATCATCCAAATGATGCAACGACATCGAATCAAATGAGATTGATATCAGGGGATATAGCTGCTCCCTAAAAGGACACCACGAAAAAAATGGGCTTTTCAAATTCATAAGCCAATTGAAAACAAATTCGTTTCTTCGGCAAAAAACAATAGATTCCATAGATACTGACAGATACTATCATGGCAATTCCAATGAACGCCAAGATGAGGATGAGTCTATTCGGCTCAGTGTCAGCATCACCGAGTCCTCACTTTCAGCATCTACTGAGATATCCTGAGTACCTCTGAATGATTCACACCCCTATCATTAAACTGCTTCATTCAGTTTTAGGCACCTATAAAAAACGCCGCTAGCCCAAAAAATTACATGAAATCGACCTACAACTAGGGAGTTTTGGTTTTTTTCCACCGCAAAGTCACGAAAAAATCTCAACCAAACACCCCCTCTCTAAGAGTCCAGACCCTACATCACGCAACTCGTCCACAACCTGAGGTGATTGGAGTCGTGGAAAACTCCGCCCCTTGGAAGTATTGGGTTGATGACCATCCACATTGGGAGTGGGACCCTTAGCACCTTGATGTTTCGGATGTTTCACTCAAAAATGCTTGGTTAAGTTATATTAGTTATTAGTTCATCCCATCCTTTGATGCATCTTCCACTGTGATCAATGCGTGCTTTTTTGCTCTTTTTCGCTTCTTGTACTGTTCCCGATGATTTTCTCCCGCTCTGATTTCGGTGGTTTGATTCGTTTGCATGCGTTGCTTAGTTTTTTTTGTGCGAGATTCCTATCCATGGAAAAGAAGTGTTCACCCACCAATCCCGATGTTTTTGTTGCTGTGTTTATCTTAAGGTACTTCTTGACAAAGCTTTGCTGCAGATACCTCGACAAACCATGACTTCACAACATCCCACCAGCTTGATTAAAAGAAGACCAAGTCGGAACCTCCAAAAGGGCCATTCCAAAGCTGCCTTTCGCCCTATTCAAAGGTATTTTCAGGTACCCCCAATAATGGGACCCCTTTATGGTAAGTTTCCCATACTATTCCCATATATTTATGGATTCTTATGGGAGTGGTATGGGAATAATATGAGAAACTTCCCATAAAGGGGTCCCATTATTGGGGGTCCTTGAAAATCCCACTGACCTAACGTATCAAGTACAGCAAAATGGCTTCGGCCTTCGTCTCGGCCTGGAGCCTGGAGACTTGCTTTTGTTTTGGTACCTTCGTTTAAAGAGGGTGTTAAATTCAGAGCTATTTAAAGAATAACAAGTTTTCCAACTGGCAAGGAGTTGAAGCACAGGTTGCGATTTTGCTTCCCACAAAAACAACACATAAAAGAATCTTACGAGCCACGAGCCACGACACCTTGCAACATGATATCCCCCATCCCGGTTTTTTGCCAACTCGTTGGCTTCTTTGTTCGTCGTTTCATTCTCTAACCCTACCAAAAACTCCCACCAAAAAAATGACTCAACAAAGAATTTCTGATCCAAAAATGCCAAGAAACCGTAATAAGTTGACGCAAGTTCTCGTAGAGAGACGACATCTTTGGTAGGAACTTCCCTTCGCAAAAGGCGAAGAAAACGGTGCGAGAAACTTCTTCCAGGATTTCGATCTTCAAGCCAATTTTTTGAAATTTTTAGGAAAACACCTGCCAGGTGATTCAATGCGTAACCTATTGGTACCCTAGTTGGAGGTCATGAATTGCCATTTAAAGGGTTACTTAACCAGAGCAAAAAGGTCACAAAGAAATGCCAGGCATGTTTAGTTTAGATCCATGCCCACCACCATGTCATGTTCTGCAGACCTAGGATCATGATGTTGCATTTCCTATGCTGTGTGTAGATCAGAGTGTTGGTTTTCATGACTGATATTTTTGGAAAACTAGCTTGCCATCCCGGTAAGTTGTATCAGCAACAATCCGTAAAAATGGATGATATTTAGAATGAATTAGAAAAAAAACTTTCATGTTTTGCGACATCAAATGCTGATATTCAAAACTTGGCCCGAGCCAAAAACTGCATTCGAACTGTTCGATTAACATCGCTGCCGGAATTCTTTGGCCCAAACTGCAAACATGATTTTTTACCATTGCCCATCGGAAACTTCGCTGCGTTTCTTTGTTCATCAACTGAATCATGTCTCTCAAGCTGGCGAAACTGTGTATCATAACCTCAAATTCTAAAAGACCTGGTGGCTTAGTCCCTTTCAAACAAATGGCCAACCTATCATTTCCCAACCTCGATATCACCTCTTAAGCATGGATTTCTCTCGTTATGTCGGAGAATTCG
>OMLO01000688.1_pt1 | contig 23366 bp, 9 predicted proteins | sample 1674811 | NCBI WGS metagenome assembly OMLO01 (sample SAMN06265003, study PRJEB25207) | coral metagenome | isolation source: Coral host | place: Mexico:La Bocana,Puerto Morelos, Mexico | collected 2008-11-13
AAAAACAAAGCGATTACTCATTTTTTGACCCACACGACAGCCTTCTCGGGCAGACATTTTAGTCACGCAACGCAAAAAGCATGGAAATTCAAACGTGCCCTATTGCAAAACGAAGAGCCCTGTCGAGCTAAAACGTTGTAAATCTGATAATCTGATGAAACTAAAACCTCGGAAGGAAAGGCAGTTTTAAATTTTGGAATGTGGCTACGTCACATGAAAACCGGCAATAGATGCGAGTTTTTGAAACACTGGGATTCGCCCGTCATGATTCGACCGCGAGGTTACTAAACTGAACCATGAACGATGAAAGCGCTGCACGAAGACTTATTTCGCACCAACATTTATACGGCAGTTCTATTATAGAGACCGCTCGGTATCTTTTTACAAGTACAGCCTTTTAGTCACACTAAAATTGGTTGTGAGGTCCGTAATATTAGAAAAGTACTCGCTTATGTGTTATTTGGCTGATGCAAACACGCTTTGAGGTTACTTTTAATGATCGCATGTAGCGATCGTTTGGACAACGATCGCTTTGTTAGACGTTAGTTCTCTCTCGACAATCTTAGCAGTCTAATGTAAACGAAAGAGATTGGGAAATATTAAGATTTTTAAACGAGGTTTACGTCTTGCTCAAACCTCTGTCAAAGAGCAAAATCCATCACTGAAGACTACCAGACTATTTTCTTGGACGACTAAATGGAATATGATACAATGAGAGATGAAAAAGAAACTTTACTATATATAAATAATAATACTGCTTATCAGTCTTAAGACAAATTAGAGGAACCCGCCAAACCGGAAGGCTAGAACTTTTGTAACTGTCAATCAGAGGCGAGATGCAGCCACGGTATCTAACACATGGATTACTTTGTCTCATTTCCAGCGGAAGTTGCAAATGTGGTGCAGTTTGGTCGATCCGTCAAACGTACCGTGGACTCGAGAATGATAGGACAATATGGCAATGGGCTGAAATCGTAAGTGTTTTAGAATCGAACCTTTGAAAGCGTACGCCACCGTGAATTTTCTTTGTACCGTTTAATTAGAATGTCCAGATTTTTATTAAGCAATTAGACTATGAGCTCGATATTTTTATCGCGTGATAGTTGACGAGAGCGCAACCCGAGTCAACTATCACGGAAATAATTCATGAGCGAATAATTTTATTGTTTTAAGTATATTAGTCGTTCAAAACTTCATCTAAAACCTCTTCAGACACTTCGGAAACACCAAGAAGCGGCCGTCTATCACAGAATAGATAGTAGCGTGGCCAATCAAGGAACGACATTCGTGATAGGACGCTAGAAATCGAGAGCGAATGATCGAATTGTTTTAACTTAAATCTACTAGTCGTTCTAAATCCATTTCACAGACAATTGAACACGCTAAGTAGCGGCCGCCATTTTGTTAACAATTGCATACTCCTAGGCTAGTGTGGAGAATGTCATTGCAAGGATTACATCATAATCTAAAAATAGTCTCAACGATGTAGGGAAGTGATGCACATTACCTAGTGGATAGATAGCGAAGGCAATCGGGGCACGGCATTTGTGACAGAACGCTGGTAGATTTGTACTAATCCTGTTTGGCCAGTATTGCGTTATGTAATGTATACCAAGCTCTAGAGAGCGTGTGTAACCACATTACCAAGTATCAAGACGTGGGCTGTAAATTCGATATTGAGCAATAGTTGAACACTCCAAGAGAAATTTAATAGTTTAATTTCCATTTCTGTAATTGTTGAGGAAAATATTTTTCTACGTTTCAGAGGTACGATGCGCATAGGGAAAGACATGATACTGTTCACGAAGAAGTAAGTGCAGTTTTGAGTTATTGTATATTATATTTAAATCGGCATACACTAGAGGACGTGTTGCGGGAACATGAAGAGGGGCAGTAACAGTTTTCCTCGTATGACATGCCCGTTGTTTCGCTGCGAAAAATTCCTGTTGCGGTCACAAAATCTTGTCACCACATCTTGGTACATGAAATTCAGCTGGTTTGAAGACCCAGTGCGTCATGAAGCACGGACAAAATGACCTCAATGTCGCATTGTGTGTGCCTGCCCTTGTAAACTATCCCTACTACAAGACATTTATCTCAGTTCAAACGAAGGGGTTTGACCCCGATTTAGTCCCCACAACATGTTTCATAGTGTGTTCCGTCGTTTGAGGTTTGGCACATCGTACAATGTTCCAATTCATATGTTTCGCCTCTACAGGGGAATCACAATGAGGCAAGGTATTCACAGAGATACTTGTTTTTCTTCCTAGGAATAACACCATGAGCTGCCTGTTTCTTTCCAGGTCTTTTCACGAACGTGAGAAGATTGAAGAGGTAAGTCTTTAAGGAAAGAAAACGAGTTTCCATTTGATTATTTTGTTACAATTTCTTTCAAAAAAATTGGCTTCTTGACTGTAAAATGCAACGACTATTAATGTCAAAAGCGCGATTAAGTTACAAAATGTATTGTCTTCAGATCCAAATTCATGTTCATAGCTTACTTACCCCTCATGTGTTTTTTTTTGAAAAGGTTGTAGTTCCAATGCCTTCCTGGGAGGCTTCCACCAACAAACCTCTTGCGAAATCAAAACGTGAAGTGGATAAAGTAAGGCTCTTTTTGCAGTGTTACTTTCACAGTTCCATGAATAGCCCGAGAGTTGTTAACGTCTTTGTCTTTCTTTTTTACAGCACCAGATTGAAACAAATTTAATATTAAAGTACTCGCCTTTCAAGACGGAATCCCAGCTATTTGAGCAGTTTAATAAAATTGGACCCAAAGGTAAAGCCTGGAAATACAACGTTCTATTAATTGGTGTGTGAAACTTTCAACCTGCAATGTTTTCTATTTCATGTCCTCATGGCTTTGATTCTTTCTGTCTTTTTAAGGGACACTGGTTGTTGTATATAATTTAAAGCTCATGGACAACGGCGAACCAGAACTTGATGTAAGTTGAATCGAAGTGTTTGAATGACGTTCGTTAAGCACACAAGTATAATTAACGCATAATTCAATAAGGTCCTAACTAAGATTAAATCCTAAAATATTTTTTCAATAAAGATGCGATACCCTTGTTTATGAAGAACCTATACCCTTAGTTATTACTTGTGATAATTGTGTATTACTTGTGATAGTTGTACTAGTAAAAGCAAATCCCAGACTCTTCGCTTCCTATCTGGGGAAAGAAAGAGAAGAAACTTACGCTGTAGAATATATCAGAATCAGCTTCAGATCCGAGATCGAACAAAGTCGTCCTAAACAAGAAAACGTTTGAAAGTACAAGGTTTGATCTTGTTAACAATCGTAAACATTTCACCAAAACTAAGCTGGCACTAAATCCTAGTACATCTTTTTTCGGCGTCCTAACGAGACGAAAATTACGACATTCTATACATGAATTATGCGTACAGTAAGTACGTTTTTCTTAAGTTAATTATTCTCGAAAAGTCCACAAAACAAAGGGTGTCAGTGGTTTTAACGTCTGAAGTGAACAATCACGCAACAAATATGGCGAAGGAAGCTGGTCCGAGGAGCCTATCAGTTTTGTGCCACAATTATGAACGTTTTAGACCTAGAAGTATAATCCCAAGGGTGGAAGGTATATTTTCCAAATTAAGCTCCGCGAATAGAGTATTTTCACTTGAAGCTGCGGCCGCGATATTGGTGTCCCAAAGAAGTGAAACAACGAGAATGATAGTGTTCCAAGCCACTCATATGGGAGCTGAACTCTTTTATGTAAACACTTCCATTTGTTCTTCGAAATTAGTATGTGTGTTATGTAAACACTTCCTTTTGTCCTAAAAAATGAAAGGTGTTGTGCTGGCTAAGAGAGTGAAAATGCTCTATAGGGTAGTTGTGTGCTACATTTTGCCTCTGTTAGGGACAAAGTCTGGTGCCTTTTTTCAAACCTTTCGTTTGAAAATGAGTTCATTTTCATTTTTTACGTTTTCACAGGAGGACACGCTTTGATACAGCAACAAAAGCTCCCCCCTTTCTCCCTCTCTCCTCCCTTCTCCCCCTCGTTTTCTCTACTCTTCCCTCTCCTCCTCCCTTGTCTTCTCCCCTCTCCCGTGCCTTCTCGCTTTTTCCCTACGTTCTCTCCTCTCCCCTCGTCTTCTCTCTTCTCCCCTCCCTTGTCTTCTCCACACTCTTCTCCCTTGTCTTCTCCCCTAACTCCTACCTTGTCTTCCTTCTTCTCCCCCAACCTTCTCTCCTCTCCCCTCCCTTTTCGTGTCTCTTCTCCCCCAACCTTCTCGGGTGACGAATTCCCATGTAGACTCTGTGACCCCCTACCCCCTGTGATATTATTTTATCATGTAAGCCTGCAGCCAACCAACAGTAATATAAAACAGCAGTCACAAGGGGTAGGGGGTCACAGAGTCTACTTGGAAATTGTCACCAACCTTCTCCCTCCCTAAACATTTTATGGGCATCTGCCGCTGACATGTGCGTTGGCATAGTGATGTTCAATAAACCATATTCGTATTCCCGGTGTTAGAACTAGCTTGCAACGGAGGCTAATGCGGGGAGTCTTCAAATGTAAATGAAGTTTATTCCTTTTAATTGACATTCCCCTGCATCAGCCTCCATTTTAGAGCTAGTTCCAGTCCAGCACGGAAAATACAAATACTGTCCATTGTTTTGCGAAAATTCTCACTCCACATACTATGTATGACGTCCTATAGGGAAATCCTTGTTTACAATATTTGCCTCATTAGCATAAGCAATTCGGTTTCGATGAAGCTGCAAATAAATCAGTTCTGAATATTGAATATGAGCCAGGTCTATTGAATACTTTTTGCTCAACACGGGTTAAAAAAGTCGAAATTTTACAAAGAATGTATGAGCTCGTTAGCGCTTTTGCCGCCCAGAGATTCTGCAGTTTTTGAAAGACAATTTCTCCCTGAATATTATACACAAGGAGCTACAAATTTCACCATGTATTAAATTCACTAGCTCTTAGCTGCCTGGAGTCAATTTATATCTAACATGTTTCCATCTTTACGTAAAGCCCTATGCAAATGAGTAAAAATGTAAACAATGAGGTTAGCAAGGATCCCCTATTCTTTCGAGATTCCTCGACTGTTTGAGCGTTTTACTGTACTAATTCTGGTTTGTAACTCCCGACCTAACCTCAACTCATTGGAATATACAGGTAGTCAGTGACCCATACGATATCAAGATGGGGGACCCTCGCGCCGGAGAGAGCGTGGCAGATTACGACAAGTATGTGACTACCTCACAGCTCAAACTCTCGTTTATTGTATTTCTTTCTGTTGTACTGTTTGCAACTGATTTCTTGTAATTTGCGACCAACATGGCATCAACAAGTTAAGGGAAAACTCGACGAGTCAAAAGCGGTGTGGAAAATAGAGTTGAAATCAGGGATAAAGTCTAATACTGACAGGAGGGACATTACGACACGAACGACATTTGCCTCGACTTAGCGGAGAGGTTCAAAAAATCAAAGATTGGAGAATTCCGCACAGTATATTAATGAATGTGAAAGTACGTTGAGTACCAAGCTCGCCAAACGGCTCCTTCTTGGCGTAGAAGTCACCGTACCCATCACTCTTTTCAGACGTCTCCAAATGTTCCTTGCATTAACTTTAAACTGATGTTAAAGATTGCAGATCGTGGTGTTCGAGATCTAGCTTTGTAGCTAATCAGAAATCAACTAGTTTTTTTTAAGTCTACAATATTATTGTAAATAAATCTTAACTTTTCACCTGTTTCTTTTGTTAGGGATTTACCCGAGCACAATTCTTTCAGGGCGTACACCGCTATTTTATACTTGGACCCCCGAATGAAAATTTACATCCAGGTACAAAACATGACGTGTTTCTTGGTCACATATATAACTATCTCCCCCTTAGTAGTGACGTTATTTTTTATTATTGTTATTATTTAATCAGAACAAAAAGGTCAGAACCAAAAGACTAACCAGCTGCCTATATAAACCCAGGTAAGTAACGTTACATTTCACAGTGACATTAAGCACCAAGGTTTTCAATGAAAATCTCAAGCGGCGTTTGGAGTTCTCAACGACGTGCTCAGTAACAAAATTAGTAAAAAAATAAACTAACGTGTCGAGAAAAGGTGATCATGCTGTTGTTCTCGATCTCCATGGTGAAACGGATTGATGTTGATGACTGGTTAGGTGTTGCAGAAGACGTCAACACTAACCCGGTCCAGGATGGTGAAAGTATCGTCTACATATCACTTTCACATCATAGGCTTGCAAGGACCTTGTTCTTCAAATATCTCCATGCAAAGATTAACAATAACCGCGGATACAAGACTCTCCGTGGCTGCGTCGTCTCGTTCGTAAATCTATCCGTTGCACTGGAAGTACGTAGATATTAATACGAAATCCAAGACATCCGCGATTTGAACTGCTGTTCGCATCGGTCAGCCAGGTCTGCGTGGCAGGGTCTGTAGCGCGACTTGTTCGGTGCCGTTGATAGATACGTTGATAAACAGAAACGTAGAAAGACACCATGATCTAGATGTCTTGGATCTTTTCACTACCGATGGTGGAAGCCAAGTCAGCCGAGTTTCACTGTGAAAGTCGAGTATTTGTTAGAGGAGATAATATGTTGACGTCTTAAAGAAAGCAGTCAAGTCGTCTGCAAAGGTGTTGACACATGACACAATTGGCCTAAGCGGTGTGTCGGCCTTGTGGATGTTCGGTAAACCACTGATAGATGTTAGGTGGGTGTTTGTGTCGGGGTCTGATATGTGTCCATTCCATTTCGAGATTAGTGGCTTCTCGGATAGTTTCCGGGTCAATGGATCTTTGGGAGTAGCTGGTACGGTCCGGAATCAATCAGTCCTGAGATTTTTGCGTGGTATGTGTCAGCGTCCAGGATTACGCTAGCGCGACTTTTATCAGCCGGAAGGACGGTGATGGAGTTGTCTTCTTTTAAGAGCCTCCTGCTGTTTCTTCTGTTTCTTCGCGGGTGGTTGCGCCTGTTGAAGGATGGTGTTCACAAGATCTCCTTACTGTGTCTGCACGCTCCGCGTCCAGTGGCCTAACTGCTGACTCAACCTGACGATAACCTCGGTGGCTGAGACGCTCGCAGGAGAAACGGCGAAATTCAGACCTTTGTTCAGTAAGGACACCTCGGCTTCCCTAAGTGTCCTGAATGACAAGTAGATAAGCCAGTTTTTTTTGTCAACATAAGCTGTAGAAGAAACAGAAGCTATTTCTCTCGTAAATGTTTTTCAAACTTGCGCTGTTTATGATCTTTGGTAGTATTAAAGACTCCCCAGGTGGAGGATCTAACCTCGTCGAGTACGTCTGCAGCGTCATCCGCCGAAAGAGCAGATTGTATGTGCTGTTAACTCGGAATCTTTCTTCATATTTCCCGTGGCCCTCTATCTCAGTCTAATCCTTTCCCTCGGAAATCCCATGAATGCTAGCTCAGCGAATCTACGTGCGGGTTTGGTGGTCACTGGCGGCCAAATTGACAGATCTCTAGGAACATTTTGTTTCCTAATACACAAAAGTTCGTAAACCAAAATTAGCAAATATCGCCACCTCTTCAAGTGAAATTATTCTTTCGTGTTTTCGTACCTAAACCGATAGTCACAAATCTCAAACTCCTAACCTGAAAGCAGTTTGCGCTTTCCCGCTAAAATGAAAACCTTGGTGCTAAATGTCTCCAATAGCTAAATTTTCAAGCCGGAAGGTGAAAAACATGTTTCATCTCCTCTGCTCTCTTTTTCAACCTTGATAGGTACAAGCGACTTCTTAGCTCTCACGACCAGTCTCCTTAACAGTAAATCCTTACTGCGCAAGCTAGACGAAACGAGCGACTCGCGAGAGTTCAACGGCAAGTCCGATATTTGCGGACCTCCAATCAGGACTTTCCAGGGTCACACGATTCTGAACCCCTGATCAAGAGAAACAAAATACCATATTGACAGCCACGATTTTTAATAGAGCGTCGTTATCTCGAGCTAGAAGCTCCATGATGTGGCCTCCTTGTGGGAACGCCAAGATTTGGTGACCCACTTTATTGCAATCATTGTTTTCCTCAATAGTATTGGAGGCTTCTGTATTAAGTGTATTACAGTTGACCTAACTCAAAACGCTTAAGGTGGCTTTTGAACGATTTCCTTTTAAAGGTCTTACCACTTCACGTCTAAACGGTTCAAGACAAGATCGGAGCAGGAGAGCGAGAAGGCAGACCGTGAGGCTAAAATAGGTAGATAACAGGGCCTTGGAACTTACTTAAACCAGGACAGTGTCGTTTTGAAAATTGCTTTAAATGTGTTTTTGTTGCATCTTGGCGTACTGGTATTTATTTTTTTTTCTTTCACAGCTGAGGAGAAGGCAAGAGAACTTGAAACACAATCGAGGTAAAGTAGTCAAACAAGTTTTCTTTCTACCGTTTCTATCAAAACGATCTAACACGCGTGGGCGTGGTGTTAATTGGAACTTGAATTTTATGGTCAGTGCGTTTAAACTGTAAATAATATCCCTTTTCGGTATTATTTTTCAGAGAACTCCAGAAACAGGCGGAACAAACTTCAAAAGATAAAAGGGTATTGTACTATTTTCGTTTGTTCTTTCTGCATGAATCAAAAGAATACTTGTGGCCTAGAGACAGGAAATGTCAACCTGGAATGGAATGTGATAGAATCGTACATATTACGCCAGTATACACATAAGAAACAACTTTAATGTACACATATCAATATTTCCGCAATACGTCCTTTTGGCCAATGCAAATGCGCAGTAAAAGTGTCAGCAGTACCCCTGATTTTCGTGTAATTTAGGATTAGTAGTGGTTTTCCCTTGGTTTCTTTTTCCTGTTTTTAATCGCAATTCGTTTCTGGAAAAGGCGGAGCTCAGGAAGATACAAGCGCTTGCATCAGAAGCCAGGGCAGAGGCACAAATGAAGACAAAGCTTGCAGATGCTAAAAAGAAGTACGTATCACTTGTCACCCGAAAGTATCTCTTCCTAAAATTAAGGATAAAGCCTGCCTCTAATCGCTCCCACCAAACGACTGGAGGCGATGGAAGAGGCAGGGTTAGAATGATAACGATTGCAACTACGGCGAATTTACAACAATGACAAAAACAAGGAACAAAGGCTCCTTCTTGGTGTAGACGACACAGTTGATGTAAAACAATAGGGAATGTGAAATATGTGAACAGTCAAGATGGCTGACAAGTGAAAATGTGTTTATTTCTCGTGCTTAGTCACGTGACATACATCAGCATATTATGACTAGCTACGGACGGGAGAGTCTTACTTGACACATTTATATCACAGGGAACAGAATGAAAAAAGAACGAGGAAAACAATAAAAACAATAGGTTCGTGAGGCGGTGTTCTATTGTGTCTTCTACACCAAGAAGGAGCTAGAACAAATAAGTAAATGATTAGGTAAACAAACGAACAAATAAGCACCCGCGTACCGCGCTACCACAGTGATGCGAGAGTTAAGCTCAAAATGATAACGACGAGAACCAGCAAGTGTGCAACAATGATAATAACAAACGAAACAAACAAATACGCACCCGAATTCGCAGACGCATACATGCCTCTATCGTCAACCCTGCACCCCACTAACTCTCCCACGCCTCCGTCAACTTGCTCTCAAATACACACCATGATTAAAATCATTTAACAAGTATTATTAAGGTAACAGGAACGCAACCTTTATGTTGACATATGCTGCATGTTTCTCTTCTGTAGGTCAATGAAGGAACCCAAAACACTTAACTTTACGTTTGGATTCAATATTGAAAATCGTCAGTGTTACGGCGTATTCATCTACAACTGCAGTCGGTACGTGACCTTACATATTACTCTTATTTGGCCTTCTTGAACGTTTGAGAAAATTTAAGTCGTAGTCATTTTTATCACAACTATCATGTATAACAATCTCGAGCTCATAGATATGTCCTCTTTACGGATACTTCGAAAACGCAAAGAAGCGGCCGCCATTTTGTTAGCAACCGCACACTGTTACGCTACTGACTGTACGATAGAGTAGATATTGCGTAACTTAGCCAATAAGAGAAAATGCATGCATATGGAATTCGTGATAGCATATTGGCTAGTTGATTTATACTGATGAGATGTACATGAGCTGGACTTGCGAGAAATTATTTTGTGAAATCCTGTCTGGTTAGCTAGTACTTTCAGGTACGTGGCCTAACGTTTCACGTGATATAAATGACCCAAATCGGCGCAAGGAACGATTCTAAATAGCTACTTTTGAAATTTTCTTGACATTGCTTGCAACAACATGAGCAGATACCACTTTTATTTCTCAGGTTAATAAGGATGTACGAAAAAGTTGGACCGCAAAAAGATGGAGGAGTGTAAGTGTGACTGATAAAAACTTTGTTTCCTTTGCCTATTTTCAGAACGGTATTTTCAGACGAATTTTGTGTGATTTAGTTGTTTTATATATTTTTACTTTTTTAAATTTGTTTACTCATCTCTAAGGCTTGACGTGTAATTCGCATTCTTGACAGTAACCTCTCGACGTTCCCCGTCTGGAGAAAACGTTTTGACTTTTACTTTTCTTTCCCTGTTGCAGCAAATGTTACGGAGTCATAGGTGAGATTTTCTTATGAAATCGTTTTGATCTACAAGGAAAACATATTTTCTTTTGTGAAGGTCTCTCTTCTCTGCATGTATCACTCATCCCCTTTTGTTTTAATTTACTTTAGGTGTCGTAGACGTGCCATATCTCGTACTAGAACCAACTCACAACAAGCAAGATTTTGCAGACGGAAAGGTATAAATTTCTTAAAATGTCACCTTATCTTGCTTTCTGTTCTTCAAAATCGATGCCGCATACAATGACGCGTGTGACGGAAGATTTTTCATGTTTGGTTATCACCGTGGCTTTTTTACTCAAAGCGTTACCTTAACACATTGCATGCCACGTTGTTCGTTACAACGTTCCTTGTTGGAGCTTAATTACGCCACATTATGTAACGTTTTCCTCTTAGATTCCGCCCATACGTTTACTTTCGGTTTTCTTATATCTAAAGATTTCTCAGATATGTTTCATTTTTCAAAGTTGAACAGGAACCATCTTTTGTCGGCTATGCTTTCCTCCTGTTAGCTTACACTACCTTCTTGTTCCTTCCACAGGAATTTCGACACTTACATAGGGCGTTAGGAGAGCACTTAGAACAGTACTGGAAAGACTCGCAAATTGAAAGTAAGATCTTCATTTCACTCGGTTCATTCTTTCCTCTGTACTCGATATACTGGAGTGTCCCTTAGCGGAGTTCTAACTGTAGTTAAACTCAATGGGGATTGCCATCAACACCCTTTTCACCCTCGGGATATTTGATATCTAATCTTAACCTCATGAAAGAAATGGCATGAAGTTGGTTTCTGTGGCGAGAGTCTCCTAGTTTCGTCCTTTTGCCAAGTAAAGAGAATACAATAATGCTTTGAAACTACGTTTCATTGGTTCTAATGTGCCTTATTTCTTTTACCAGGTCAAGGTGTGACAAAGTTCTGGTAAGCTGTCTGTAATATACAACAGATATATGAACCTCTTAGTTATGTCATTGTATGATTTGAATCACTGAATTATACCAAGAGACTGTTTCACAATCATCGTTCTTCCTCAGGGAGACGTTCGGTTACGTAGGTAATAAATGGACAGATGGCCCTTCAATGGATCAGAAATTTGCGAGGAAAAGAGCGATGCAGATATCAGTGAAAGTACAGTGCGGTACGTAAGCGACACTTGCATTCTCTCCAGATTAAACGTGGCAGAGATATTTAGTGAGTCAAAAGAGGTTATTAAGATAATGATTATCTATTATCTCTCAATGATTTGTTTTTCTTGTCAGGTAAACTTGCTTTGTTTCCTTCCCAAGCTCGAAACATCAACTGTACTTCAGTTACCGACTGCTAAACACAGTGAAACCTCCCGTTGGAAAAAATATTGCTTCCTTAAAATAGGGGTCCGTTTGCAGCAGTGTAAAAATGCGGCTTTAGGCTGTAATTTTTTTTTTTTGATATCATCATACCGGCCATTCAAGCGTGAATTAGCCCTACGCTTTGAAGAGGTGGGGATGTAGCAATTGCAAGTAAAACATTAGCACTAAACATGACGCCCCGGTTGTCCGAACGGTGGATTGCGTTACCCAGCCTTCGAACAACCCGGGCCTGGCTGCCTAACACGAAGTTGAGTTACACAACTAAACACGCGGCTGTTTCTTGTTTTCTCAGATGTGTGCCTTAAGTGGCGAGAGTTACCATTTGCACAGAAAAACATTGGACGTGAATTACCCGACGATTGGTGCTGCGCCATGCATCCTGACCCGAAATGCAACAGGTTTGTTCCACCGTTATGGCCCGTATCTTTTGAGTGTTTTTCCCGGATTCTTCAGTTTTCTTGCCTTCACAACGCAACATATCTAAATAGGCCATTTCCGTATCTAAATGGGCGATTTACGAGTTACCTTTTGCCTCTGTTTCAAAACGAGTCCTGGTGCAAAACCTTTCATATGTAAACGGCTTTGATTTACATGAAAAAGAACCTATAATGCAATTAAATCGGCAATCCGTAGATCACAGGTTTATTTTCCGTAAGACAGTCGTGCACCACCTTGTTCTGACAAGGTTTATATTTTAATAGCTTTTGAACGTTTGCCATTCTACACTCACTGTAACTTGTATTTCTCTAATAGCTGCGACCGGCCCGAGCAGAAAGTTGCGATTGCTGTTGGAACTCTGCAGAAACAAGTCAAAACTACAGAGGAAAGGCACATGGAGATGGAGGAAGGAATCCGCAAGAAACAAGAAGCGCTCAAGAAGTCAATACAACGAGAGGTACCGTTGTGCAATGTTACTTTCCATAACCTTTTGAAATTATGCTCTAAATTGCATGTTTGGAATTACTAGGTCTCGTTTGTACTGGAGGTTAACCGAGTGGCCGAGTGTTGGTTGGTAGGTTCGGTTGTGGTTGACCTTTGGATTAGGAAGGGACTATACGGTCGTTTGAAAAGATTCCCGCTTGGTCTTTCGTTGGAGCTATCTGATGACGGTGATGTCCTACGTTGTCTGTGCTTGAGCCTCAGTCTCTGTGTGTTGGAAAACAATTGTAAATAATACGATCCGTTTACAAAGAAATAAGCCTCGAGAAAGTGTAATAGCAAGAACAGTTATAAAATAGCAAATGTAAATCGCTTTGTGCTACGGAAACAGGGATCGTCCTCTAAGTTTTTATTCATTGTTTTACCTGTCCTCGTTTCTTTCTTAGCGTCAACGAACACCACAGGTCGCACAGAGACACGCTGCAGCTCACAAAAAGGTACCTTGCTCTATATCAGTTGTACTAAGCTACATACAAGTTTTGTACTTAAGAAACCAAGTTGTTTGTATATATACAAACTTAGTAAACATTACATATACATACCAACTATACGACATTCAAATATATTAACTAATCAAAGAAAACAATATTCTCCTTCGAAGTTCTTTTATGGCAAACTCGGTGAAAATGATGTGGACGTGATAGTTTCTTGAGATTCTTTAATGCGGAGTGTCTCTTTACTTATTGTAGAATTATTTGTTTCATATATAGATTGAAAGGACCTCGTCCGCCGAGAGCTCGAACTCTTCCAAGAGTGACAGCGCAGAGGTAGGACACAGTACTAACGGAATTCCGCTTTGGATCCTGAGAAACGTGCGTTTGTGGTCAACATCTTCTATTGTATTTTTTTTTTACAGCGGCGGTTGCCGAAGAGACCGGTAGCGGACAGCACGGAAGGAGAAGGCAGAAGGACGAGACCTTCTAACGAGGTCAGTTATAGTAAAGACTGCAACTAAAGTAGAAAGATTTGACCTTATTGCTTTTAGTATTCTAAGATAGAGCGGTTCTCAATTTGAGTGTCGTAAAACCAAAACCAAACCAATTACTTGCCAGTTAGACTACTCAGCCAATCTCAAACCATAGTAAAACCAAAACCAAACCAATTACTTACCAATTAGACTACTCAGCCAATCTCAAACCATAGTAAAACCAAAACCAAACCAATTACTTACCAATTAGACTACTCGGCCAATCTCAAACCATAGTAAAACCAAAACCAAAGTAATTGACTGATAACTTTCGAAATTCGATTAAAATTGCTCTACTAGTAAAAGTCTATGAAATGAAAAATAATTGCTTCGTATTTCCAAAATAGAGAAGATGTCGTTTTCCTTTTTGGATTATCTTTTTTCTTTTTAGAGATATTGACGTTTTTGTGACGGAAAGAGACTGGAGCCAAGAGAGTTTCCATGGCAATGACACTATGGGGGTCATTTGATTTCTTTTGTGATGTTCATGCCTGGTGCCAAGTTTGAAGAGCACTGCTTCAGAATTTTACCATTTTAGTTGCACGCCTGATCACGTCATCACTTTCCTAATTTGCATAATACAAAAACGTCAATATCTCTAAAACGAAGAAAAAAGATAGTCCTAAAAGGAAACCGCCATGCTTCTGTATTTTGAAAAGCCTACCAAAAACAGAGCCACTATATATCATGTCATATCCATTCAAATAACGAATGATTGTCTTTCTCCCCTAGCCATTGAAACGACGAAATGAAGAATCTCGGCCTTCTGTTGAGGTTAGTTTTCATGAATTTTGTGGATAACCTGTAAAACGTAAATGTAATTGGATTGTAAGTCGTGTCTTTGTTTTTTCCTTCAGGCTGTACAAGCGAAACGGAGGAAAAGTGACGTGCAACCAGCGAAGGTACGAGTGGTTGACATTGTGTAACTTGTGAAACTGGCAACCTAATCACGTGGCCAACAACATGAAACAATCAAAAATCTGTATCTCATTAATTATTTAAAATAGACTCAGCTTGTGATATGGAATCCTCTTGTATACTTCAACAGACCGTCGTTAGGAAAGAAAGTCAAGAACAACGAGAAAAGACGACAAAAAGTGGAGAAAAACCAAGGCTAGAACAATCAAGACCAGTAGAATCAAGTCAGGAAAAACCCAGCAGAGAAGAACCGACACCTGAGGTGCAACGACAAGAACAACAAAGCAAAAAAGACAAAACGGAACAGGAACAACTGGAATTGGAACAGCTCATGGAATGGAGTAGTGAAGGAGAAAATGATACAACAACGCGTAAGAAGAGCACTTTTGGGAAATTATATATTCATTGGTCTTTCCTTGCAATGCCATGCTCCGTGGACAACTGTCGAGAATAAATCAAATCGTTAAATATAAGATTTAACGGAGTTTACGCAACACCGACGTCGAGTTTTATGTACATCAATAAATAAACGTATTCGTATATTCTTTGCGAATGTAAACGTCTGTTCAGTCAGTCGACATAAAAATTTTCCCACGTTGAATTTCTAACGATAGAATTCAATTTTAAAGATAATATGGATAATGTCGTGACTATCGTAAAACTCAGTTGGTAATTGCACTTTACCAACCACGAGAGACAGCGTTTCATCAGGATATCCAAACACCGAGAAGAGAGTTGAACATACGACGCACAGCGAAGTATTTTCGACGAAATGCGACGCGTTTGGATAGCTGATGAAACACTGTCTCGAGTCAAGGGAGAAGTAAAAGCGTCAAAATCTATGCTAATTAAGACCCGGTATCCAAACTTCCTTCACGGTTGTACTTTTCTTTGTTTTAACTCGATTAGTTATTTATGAGTGTGAGAATTGTTATGACAGAACAGAGCCCCTGTTTGGATCGTGAATTAACTACTATTTGGTATTCACTTATAGGAAATGACACCTAGCATCCGACTGAAAGTGTGATGTTAGGACGCCTTCTCACAATTTTCTCTTTCTTTTGTTAGTTCCAAAGGGAACCAAAGTGGAAGCACGGGTTGATAACTCTAAATGGTAAGTATTCTTTGAACAATAAGTTGGACAAAGTATCAATAGATCAGTAATAAGCCGGTGGATCTTTAACAGAAATCTTTTAAGTTAAATTGTGTTTGTTTTGTGGTGTCTAGGTATATTGGAACAGTGCTGGCTGTGAAGCCGAAAAAAGGAGCGACTTGTAGGGTCCGTGTCAAGTTTGACATGTATCCGAAAGATAAATACGACAAGTGGTAAGAAAACAATGTTTGAACAGTACTGATTATTAATCAGGAAAAAGTGTTAACTTGTAGATAATCGTGAAAATAACAAGATAAAGACTGAGTAAAGCTCAACACCAATGCATACACGTCATCCCACGAAGAGTCACAAAAGCAAAAAATAGACGTCTTGTTTTCAATGATTAGTTGCTCTCATGGCGCTCACGAAAGCTCGTTTCTCTTTTCAGGTTTGACCATCCAAGTGACGACTTGAGAGTTCTACAAGTAAGTCCAGTTACAATCAAAACTAATCAAATGTTTCTTGTGAGTCATATAGTATTTCGAACTTGACTCGATCTCGCATTGTTGCTGGCAACAAAAAAAAATCTCTATATTCCGAACATTAAATATATGCCATCAGAAAGCGCGGACGAATTCGTAGTTCTAGAACAGATACCTTTTTGGCAGAATAACGTTTTAAAAAAATAATTACTAAAATATTTGTAATTGGACTAGACTATTGCTAGAGTTTTAAAGAAATCTCGATCAGACCTACCTGTTACTATACTAACTTTACTTTAACGCTATTTTCAGCCCGTCGAAACACCAGCTCCTAAGTCACCGAGCCCAAATCGTGAGGTTCCCACGTCGACGTTTGTTGAAACGCCTGATCAGCAACAGCAGCAGGAGGATCACCCTCCGAAGAAGCAGCGACCGCAGCAACCGCCCACAGAAGCGGTGCAGTCTCCGGAAGACAACCGCGTATCGTCTATGTCTGATGAAACTAGCATGTCTGAACCAGAACCGCCTGCTGTTCAGGAATTCGCTGACATGTTAAGGTATCGATCTAGGAATAACAGGATGATAGGAGAAATTTGTTGTACTATATTTAACAAACTGTTTTCCTTGTAGACGGTGCCTTTGCTATTTTGCGCCGCCGTCGTTTCAAATAAAAAAGGACGAAATAAAAGAGATGAGCATTAACGATTTGAGAGAGTTCCCACTGGTAAGAATTATTTTACCTCAATAATGAAGGTTAGGTATCACTTAGTGCTTTGTCTATTTGCTCTAGTACACCAATAAATGTTCACATGTCAGAGTTGGACGGTAGTACGAGCGGCCCTTAGTCCAAGTGCAGTCACATTTAAAACCTTGAACACTAGACTGGCTTCTTTTATTCCAGTCAGAACAAATCAGTTTTAAGGCAACCAAAAGGCTACACCAACACAACAGGCAAAGACACACAGACAGGCGTATAAACAGATTTAGTGACACAACTAGTCTCCAAGCGCCATGTTAAGAGTCTGTTAGGATGATAATTAGGCAAGCGGTTTTGTTGTTTTTTAAAACTGATGTGTCGCTTTGATTTCCCCTGTTAACAGGAAACCTTCTTTGATTACTACGAGAAAGGCCTGACGGAGGTAATACATCAATACCAGATTAGATATTTTTTCTTGAGACGATGAACATTGAGGGTCTCGGGAAACAATACTCTCTGTCGTTAAATAATTATTACTGAAAGATAAATAAGTTAATCGATATCTCACTGTAGCAAATGTCGATACCTGCGCTAACTGAGACACAGAACAAGCAAACAAACATTAACAACTGAAAAGAAACTTGTTAAAATTCCCAGCTGTTTGGAAGCTGACCAGTTCGCTATTCACAATGCATGAAGGAGTTGACCTCGGGACAACCAAACACAAATCCGTCCATCTCGATTTGTTGTAAATAAGGAGTTTTGCGCTTTACAACTGGTTGGGTTTAGACTTAAGAGGGTTTTTGCTTCTGAAAATGTTTGTGTACGGCTACAGTTGACATTTCAACGAATAGTAATAGATAAATAGAGATTACTTCAGCACTCGTTATGGCTTTCATTAAAATCTGAATATACTAACTATACAGTGCAAAACTTCCTATCGGAGGAAATGGCAAAACGTAGTATTTCCCAAGTTGTAGTTTGTTAGCTGACCTGTGATAATTCTGCAATTTTCAGTTGGTTCATGGTTTTCGCGATGAGAAGGACGCGGCCTTGAAAAAAGTCGCGGAGGTCGAGGAGCGTTTGAAAGAAACAGAAAACGAAAAAGAAAGGACCTCAACGAAACTGTTAAATCTAAGAAAGAATGCGGGAAAACTACTTCGTGTCATTCAAGAGGTTGGTTGAATCACGCAATTTGCTCTATTTACAAACAGAGGGCTGTATACGCCTGAAACCTCTAGTACGAATGTTCGTATTAAGGTGGTTGCTCAGTATTGCATTACGCATCCTCTTGAGTTAAAAAATTGGGTGCAAGGAAAACTGAACGATTTAGGTAATTAAGTGCGCAAATCCGTTGCTAAAGGATGCAAAGCAAATTATGACCTTGAAAACGACGACTGGAGGAACGTTCTGAGTCAGTGTCATCAGAATTGTGATTTTCAGATAAATTATATATATCATTGTTGAAGTGCCCGAAAATTTCTGCCTATCAAGAGCTTTTTATGTATTGTTTTAATAATCTTTGCTTCCAGTGACTATTTCGACAAACTTTGAAGTGCCCATAATGTCAAAAATTTTATGTAGCTCATCTAATTCTACATTTCACCTAAAGAACTTCTGCGAAAAAATTTTTCAATTTGGATAAAACGCAATTTTTTTACGAATCTTTAATCAGTTCAAAATTCTATTTTCTTGCGGTCGACCCCTGCCGCTGATCACAAGACTAACGTGCTCAAAATTACCACATCTGTGACGTAGATTCAGGAACCTCGTCTGACCTTTAGTTCACCTTTAGTGCATTTAACTACATAGGTCGTGTGCGAGTCTTTTATGATATTGTAAGCTTTATTACGGAGACAAACTCTGAAGCAAAATTCCCACTTGTTTTAACGTCCTGAACCTATGTCACGACTCACTTCAAACCGAGGAAGACTGGTGCGAATGGTGGACCAAAATGGCGGCGTGCCGCCATTTTGGTGCACTATTAGAATGTCTTCAAAAGATTATAAAAAAATTGCGTTTTATCCAAATTGAAAATTTTTTTTCAAGTTCATTAGGTGAAATGCAGAATTAGATAAGCGAAAGAATTGTTATGACATTATGGGCACTTTAAAACAAATCTTGTGTTGGGTTCTATTTCGGGGGAATCGCCTTAAGGATACGTGAATAAAACAGCTATGTAATCATAAGGCTTAAGACTAATCTGGTTTTCCGAGTGCGAAATCATTTTGGGACCTTCGAGTAAAGGTATACGGGTAGCAACGGTCTCTTGCCTGCTTTGCTTTATGTGATAATAACATTGTTGTCATTGTTGCTCGTAATGTAATTACTCCTCTTATTATTTTGGATTTTCCGTTATTGTTGTTACGTTTGCTGCTTCTGCTGCTTTAGCTCTCTTTATTGTTGTTGTTATTGCTGTTATTACGTTATCTTCACTTACTGTTTATTCTTTTAGGATCCTAACGAATGTGCACTTAGCGAAGATGACGTTTCGGATACAGTGGATGAAATGATGGAAACCATCGCGCATCAGGCTGCAGAGCGGTTATAGCCACAACTTGCTTCTTCAATTCCTACGTGCCATGCATTTATTTTATTTGATCATGCACCGTCTTTTTACAAGCCACAGGAGACCCAATATTTCGTACGCTTAATCTTGTTCCATGACGTCCCTGATAGTTTTATACAAATGTACTATTAGCGCTGTGCGCGAAAGTACCAACGACGCTTTTCTACTTGAGCTATTTAACGGAACAATCGGCTGTGAATTGTGACTGTACAGCGGTTAGATAGCTAACTGTTGCTTGTTTTTAAAAAAAGTAATTTTCGATGAACATGCTGTTAGAAAATTAACTGTAGATCACAAATGACCGTGGTGTTTTAACCAGTCACGCAATGGCCAAGATCATACAAGAAGACTGTTGCAAGTGAACGGACATCGAACTCCCATACGCGCCTTATTGACAATATAAACGTTAAAGTAAAGTGTTGTGCACAGATATCTCAAGGAGGCCCTTAACACCTCGAACAAGAGATAAAAGACAACATTTATATATGAAATCGTCCTGATCCGATGCTAGTGAGTATTCGGACATTATATATGGTTGTTTGAACAATATTTATCGCAGATAAGAGGTAACTTTTATTGATACGTCACTTTTAATTCTTTGTCTTGTATGTCTTGATAGCAGTTATATAAAAATAATTTTTACATAGAATCTCATTTGAAACTGTCTCATTTAACGCGTAAAATGTTAGTAAAACGCCTTCTTGAGCAGTTTTCAATTGAGCCACTGAGAAAAACACGAAACCCACAGCAATATAGACCGTTTTTCATAAATGGGCGCTAATTTAAAATTGTTTTGTAGGCACTTAAATTAGCCCTACTAACCTCGTTTCAGAGTGACACCAACTTCAAAATGAGGTTAGTCAGTCTAATTTTAATACTTTCAAAAGAATTTATAATTGGCCGCCATTTATGAAAGTGGTCTATAGAAAAGGTTAACAGGAATCAAAGAAAGAATGGAAGGAAGGAGTGCCCTGTTAAACCCACACCTACATGTACATGTATAGCTTGGATAATTATCCTACTAAAAAGTGCTAAGTGAACTTTGAGTGAACTTCTCCTTTAGAGATTTAGGGTTCAGTAGAAGAACTAACTACAGCTGTGTGTAGACATCAAATGCTGACCAACACAACAGCAATCAATCTTCACTCTTAATACAAATTATTTTATATAAAAGAATCATTAACTCTTTATTAACTTAGCATCCTAGGACGCATTCTTGGGCTAATCCCAAAACTCTGTAAGGACAATTACTGTTCATAATACTTCAATACTATTACCAAGCATAAAAGTTCACGTAAACTTGATTGACTAACCCAACAGTAGTGTTCCATCCCTCTCTAGGGTCCAAGATGTGAGTTGATACTACATTGCCACAACTTCTGAATAATGCTCCAAGACTCTCCTAACAGTGAAACCAAAAAATAAATGTGACTGGAAGTGACAAAGCTTTGTACATTTACTGTCAATTAGATGTACATGTGCAGGGCAGTGACAGCTTAGTAACAAGTGAGTTGTATGACCACTGAATACATGTAACTTCTAGATAGTTAATTTAGATTTTTCAAAGGGACACTATCACTACTGTCAGCATACTACTTCACACATTTCTAGAAAATGTTCAAGACTACATGTAAATTTATATATGGCAGTAGTATAACTATGATTTTCCTCAAAAAGCTCATCATGTTGCGATTATTTCCAGCCCTGCACTTAAATTTGCAACAAGATACAGACATCTCACCTTAGTCATATCTATGGGAAGGCTCTTTACATGAACCTTGAATTCTTCTCGTCGAGGTCTTGAAAAGTTTTGCGCTGAATAACTTAAATAAAAAAATGAAATACAGTGGAAACTCAATTTAATAAACTTCTATTTAACAAAGTCCTCAGCATAGCAACCAATATTCTTCATTCCAGCAAATTATAGTAAAATAATACGGTAAAGAACCTAATATACAGAAATGTTAATGCAAACATACTTTGCCAGTCCCCTGGCTGTTGGTCATATTGAGGTCCCAATGTAAACACAATAATGGTAGAACAAGTGTACACGGGACACTCTTACTATATGGGTACACGGGTGGTGCAGAGGTGAGAGCGCTCGCCTCCCACCAATGTGTCCAGGGTTCGATTCCCAGACCCAGCATCATATGTGGCTTGAGTTTGTTGTTGGTTCTCTCTGCTCTGTGATGTTTTTCTCCAGGTACTATGGTTTTCCCCTCTCCTCAAAAACCAACATTTCCAAATTCCAATTCTAGCTTGGAAAGTGTCCCAATTAGTGCGAGAGCACTAGATACATTTGACACTAATTAAAATTATTATTATCATCATTATCATTATTATCTACTCAAAAAGATGATTGGAGAATTCATAACTACATGTACACAAAGTTTTGAAGCCAATGATAATTACGTCATTGTTGTTGCAGTACAGTACACGAAGAATTTTGCCTTATGTTTCAAAGAAAATCAGGGGAATAGCAAACAGCTGAGAAGCTAGCAGAGATCTTGAAGTAAATGATGATTTTAGCTACAACTGGTTACTTTTAACAACACAGATAAAAATTTTTGGTTTCCACATAGCTTGGTTTGTCCAAATATACATTTAACATTGGGGTTCCAGAAAATATCCATACCCCCCCCCCCCACCACAAAGGGAATTGCAAATTCTGGAGTGTTTGGGGACAAAAGATCCAAGAAGTTTATGTTTATTCATGTTTATACATTCATACAGTGGAACCCTGCCTTACAACCACCCTGTTATTATGGACAAAATTATTACATCCAGCTGCTGCCTGGTTAGCTCAGTTGGTAGGGCATCAGACTACAGTGTGGATGGTAGAGGGTTTGACAAGAGCGTGGTTACAATAATATTATGTATGAGCAGAATATTTGCAGAGAAACACATTGAAACTGACATTTATTTGTAGGCAGTTATTTGCATGTCACGTGGTGGACTCTCGGTTAATGAAAGGAAGAAGAAATACATCGAATGATATCGACATTTTCCAGGTTATCGATTCACTCCCGACCTCATTACCCCTGGGATTATAAGCAGCTAATGAATCAATGGATTACAACACTGTGGCGTTCACACCTCACCGATTAAAAAAAAACATAATCTCAAGTAGTGAAATGTAAGGAGAATTATCATATTTAGCTCACACACAACTTCAACTGGTGACGAACGACAGGGAGGTCAAGGGGTGATACTTGTGAGATTCAAATAAATAAATGTTCCTTCTTTTACGCTACTGAATGATTCCGGACTATTTGCACTGAATCACGGCGAGTTCAGCTAAATATAGCTACGAAAAGAATTGACAAGAAGCTTTTTAGATCAAAGAGTTTAAGTACCATTACGGATTTGTCTGTTACATGTCAACTACCCTGTAATTTTGTAACCTTAAGCTTACCTGCTGTTGTTGTCGAAGCTGGCCGTTCTATTCTCTACTGTCCTGCTTTCAGCCCATGACGATGATGAGCTACCCTGCATTTTGCTTTAAACCAAGAGTTTCAACGTTTCAACTCAAAACAACAAGAAGATACTTGCAAGATGCAAGCCGCCTTAGCACACACGTGGAATGGCAGCAAGTTTATCGCATCCAGTTACACCACACATGATCACAATCGTCCCCAGGGAGCACGTGTGTTCCGGTCCAATTCCCATCATCCCGCTCGGCCATCTCAGGTACTACCCTTTGCGTTCAACCGTGAAGCGTGACGAATTTTGCACGTATGTTTACTTTTTGAACGTTACACTTTTGTC